>ENA-UOOC01000043-UOOC01000043.1-human-gut-metagenome-genome-assembly--contig:-C48old-NODE-43-length-148471-cov-17.481976_pt1 | contig 148471 bp, 204 predicted proteins | sample MGYA00242469_ERZ724016 | MGnify/ENA metagenome assembly ERZ724016 | reverse complement strand
TAGCGATAAGGGGTGTAATATAAGGGAAGCTCCTTTGTCCTCGAAAATAAGTTACATTTTGCTCTTTAGGGTCCTTTAGATTCTAATATATGAAGATTAAGAAAAATAAAACCCCAAGATATTTTTCTATCTCAGGGTTTTTAGTGGGTTTAGAGTCAGTCGTCAAAACATTCGTCTAAACCTCCGTCTTTCTCTGTCTACATTCATTTGTGCCAGAGAATCATTGAATATATCTATGAGGGTATCTTTTAATTCAGAATCCTCTAGAAATACTATCACTGCGATTATAATTATAGCAATGATAGCATATTGAATAATTTCATTTTTATTCATAATACTGGTCAGGTTTATTTTTAGGTTATTTTTCTAATGCCAGTATTTTTCTATGAATTTTTCTTAATCTTAAAAATTAATGCTAGTTCCTTTTGTATATCTGCAACATATACTTTAGGAGCTAGCTCATATTTTTTCTTTACATATATAAGGCTTTCAAGGAATGAAACAAAAACCCCCCGATCTTCACAGACCAGGGAATTTTGAAACAAAAAAATGTTCATGTATAAGAACTTGAAGGGATAAAAAAGAGAACCGATTCTCCGATTCTCTTTTAAAGATTTTGCTTAACGGTACATATAAGATTTTTCGTAGAAGATTTTTATTTCTCTTTCTAGTTTCTGGTTAAAAAGGAAATTTCTTACATATCCTTTCGATTCCAGTTTTCTAGAGAGTTCTTCAAACTTTTCTCTAAACTTCTCCATTTCCTCTGAAGTTGCTGATTCTTTGTAATTATCTAGTCCGCGTCTTAGCAAATCTCTCAATTCTTTTTTACTATCTGCTGCTATAGCACATACAGCTGCAAATACCATACCTGCAGTAAAACACATTAAATTTTCTGTACTAATCATAATTTTCTCCTTTCTTTTTAAGTTTATTGATATTTAATTACACATATAAGGCTTTCAAGGAATAAAAAAGAAAGGGAAAATTAATCCCTTTCTTATATTGAACTTACTTCGACGTCATGCCATTTCCCTTTACTTTCTCCGACGGGTTTTAAGATATCTATACAAAATTTATATCTTTCATTCATGGTATCTTTAACTTCATATATTCCATTGATACTCGGATCTGATTTACATCTAATTCTTACTTTTGATCCATATTTAAATTGTTTTCTAAGATCCCTAGATACAGCAATCCATTTAAGTTGTCCTGAGTTTAATTTTTCAAGATCAATCTTTGAATTATCTGCTGTTACTAGAGGATCAGAGTCACATTGATTTTCAACTGGATTATAGACAGTTGCAGTTACCTTTATTGTCTTTTCGTCTTTCAGTTCTTCTTCCTCTTTCATTATTGAGTCGAGGAATTGTTCATATTCATACTCCTCGTCTGATTGCCAAATTATTTCTTTCGGCTTTGGTGCAGGTGATATTACTATTGAAATTACTAATATAATTCCTACGATAACTAATACAGTACCTAAACACCGATCAATTTTTTCTATTAATTTTTCTAGTTTCATATTATAAAAATTTAAAACTCCCTAAGCTTTTTTTATTATTGCTTAAGGAGTGTATTATCATTTACTTATTTTTCTCATATATAAGGCCTTCAAGTTATATCATCCGGCCAAAATTAAAAGCCCTCTATTCATCACGAACCAAGAGCTTATAAGTCAAAGTACAATTTAAATATAACATATTATTTATTTCATCATATATAAGGTTTTTAGGCTTCTTTATCTACTGGCCGGAAATAAAAAAAGAAGGGAGTTTTGTATTTACTCCCTTTTAAAAATATTTAATTATATCTTCTCTTCTAAGTTCCGGATCTTGAAATAATTTTACCATTTTGTCATAGTATCCATTCTCTACATATTTTCCTTGATCTGATTTTCTAACTTGACTATTATTTATAAATGTAATAAATCTAACAATTCCAGTAGGTTCAACTCTTCCAAATACTACTCCATCTTTCATTCTACTTATTGTTCTGATATCTATTAACCTACTCGGATCTTTCTTATCAAAAATGGGAAAATACTCTAAGTTGAAGTATATCCGATTTCTTTTCAGAAAGGTTGAAACTAAGTCTTCAAATGTTACTTTTTCTGGTTGCACTGATTCTAAGTATCTTTCACGATATCTTTTTATAAGATGTGGCTCCAGTAACATTACCAGTGTTTTTGATTCGTATCTCGCACATGACTCTATAAAGAACATTGCTACTTTATTTCCAGACCAAATATCATTAGTTATTATAAATGGATGATATTGTATTAATGATTTCTTTATTTCTTCTTTTGGGGAACTTATATTATTTACTGCAATATTATAATTTGTACCTCTAATTTTCAATTTTCGATCTATTATAGGTACAGGCTTTTTTGTTCTATCATAAATTTTCTTGATCTTATATTTGTTATTATCTAAGATCTCCATTAATTTTTCATCAATTATTTCTTCGTCTTTTTTGTGCTCTTTTATCATATCTGCACAGCTCATTCCAAGTACTATCATAATTTATTTTTTTTTATTATTTAACATTAATAAGGTTCTCAAGGATAAAAAAAGAAGTAGGGATTTTATACCCTACTTTTAAGTTTACGAGATTTATAATAGAAAGTATCGATTTCTTGTTCTAGTTTTTTATTTAAGAAGAGACTACTATATGAACTCTTCACTAGTTTAGCACATAAAGAATCGTACTCTTTATTAACCTCATCTTTTTCTTTTTCTGTAAGCTTTCTTGAATCACCTTCATAATTTCTCATAGCGTCTTCGAGTCTTCTTTCTAGTTCATCTTTCTTAGTTCTTAATATCACATCATCTAACATTATTTTTGTTAGAAATAGTGTTCCTGCTGTAACTAAAGCAGTAATTAATGTTTCACTTTTCATTATTGTTTACATTAATAAGGCTTTTAGGTGAGTATTTTATTAATGCACATCCTTTTATACAATTCTTTCTTAGGGTACATCTTTCTGCACAGTATTTTATAAATAATTCTTCATCGATAGGGATGGGCCGAAGACTAGAAGTATTAATAGTCTTCTCCGAAAATCCTGAATCTTGAGCAGAATGAACAATTGAATAAATCGGCCCTAGAATATCGATGACATAATATTCTTCAGGGTCTCTTTTTCCAAAATCTCTAATGATCTCTAGAAATTCAGCCCAACCTATAAATCCATTATTCTGTGGATTAATTTTTACAATATCACCTTCTTTCATTTTCTAACCAATTTAATATATCTTTCCATTCAGTCCATTCGAATCCAGCTTTATCATCTAAAAGAATATCATAGTAAGGTTTAGTTTCAAAACAAGAAATTCTTCCTGATCTTACTTCTGGATTTTGATTGAGGTATTTAAAATTTATTCCATCTTCCCTGAATTTCTCTTGGTACATTTCTAATTTTTCAGGATAACTGGATGACCATATTAATAATATAGTATCTTCTCTAGCTGATAATTCCTGAAGTGCTTCTTTTGAGGATCCTAAGTATGTAAAGTTCTCAGTTTTATTCCATGAAGGTTCAAGAATGGTACCATGAATATCTACTGCAATATAGATTTTTTCATATCCAAGTTCATGATTTTCTTTATATGTTTTCTTTAAGTATTCTAGCATAATTATTTATTTTTATTTATACACTTATAAGGAAATAAAGAAAGAAGGAATGAACTTTCTCATTCCTTCTTAATGGGTTTTATTCATCAAAAAATAACCATCCTAAAATTGCTCCTCCAATTAAAACAGATAGACCTGCCTGAAATCCACCCTTGCGGTATTCATTAATAGCTAGTAACCCTATTCCTGCTTTAAATATATTCTTAGGAGATACTTTAATTAAAACTTTTTCATTCTTTTTCATGATTATAATTCTTTTTTAATATGAATAAATCCGATAAATTGCTTTTTACTATTAAATAATCTTACGAATAGGTTATTTGTCATTTCGTAAGTATCTTTTATAGTTATTACTCTACTCATCAATTTATCCTTAATGAGTTTTTGTAATTTTATTTTTATTCTCTTTCCTAGACATACTTTATTTACTATGTCTTGAATTTTAACACTACTCCTGCCATTAAAAGCAAGACTGTATTCTCCTTCTCCCGGGAATTTAAATTTTACTGTCCCTAAGATATTTCCTTCTTCTGGAAATATTTGTTTTTCATAATTCTTTTCCATTTTTTTTCTTTTCTTTTAAGTTTTAATTACATTAATAAGGCTTTTAAAGGATGAAAAGAAAAAAAGAAAGGAGATCAAACTCCTTCCTTCATCATTTCCTCGTCTTTTATGGCATCATGTTCTCTTTTCGGTGTAAGGATAAATTCTTGATATGTTTCATTAAGTCTCCTGTAGGTTCTAAGTTTTTAACTAACCTGTGAAGACTACTAAGTTTATTCAATAATTTCCCTCTTACTGAAATTGATACCTTTAATTTCTTTTTCGAGTTTTTGTTTTCTTCTACAAGATCCTTAATAGTTTTAGTTTGGATCTCGTAAGTTTGTTTTAATCCTTCATTTTTTGCTGTGAGATCTCTGATAATCTCAGTTTGATCTTTATTAGCTTGTTTTAATCTATTAAGCTCCTCTTCTTTGATTTCTAAAGAGTGAAAAAGCTTAATAGATGTTTCTTTGTAATAATTCATTTTTTCCTTACAGGTTTTATTACCTATAAGTTTTCCTACTATATCAGATACTATTGCCGTTCCGGTTGTAATTGCTATAAATTGTTTTGAATTCATAATACTTTTGTTTATTGTTTTTCATTAATATTTTATTATCTCATTAATAAGGCTTTTAAGGAATAAAAAGAGGAAGTTGTCTCCTCCCTCTTTGATTATTTTATTTGAATAGATATATTAAAAATATATTTCCTATAAATAGACTTATTAATTCTATCCAATCAAATTTTTCATATACTTCTTCATCTTTTCTTCCTGTTAAGAGAGCAAAGATAGAGTATAATACAGCTGCTCCAATTATAAATACAGAACTATCTTCTACTACTTTTCCTATTCCAAACTTCTCTACTATATAAAAATTCCAGTAAAGTTGCCCGGTTATTGCAATCATAACAGTTGCAAATATACCCTTAAAGAAGCAATTAATTAGTTTTTTCATAACGTCTTAATATATTTTGTGCGGTTCCAGAAGTCCATCTACCTTTCCGAATAAATGCGATATCTTCTGTTGATATAGTTGTCATTGCTGAATCTCTTTGAACATCGTCTTGATAACCTCCGGCCGTTTTAAATAACATAGAAGCTAAGTATCTAGGTTTTTCAAGCATATGATAAACTGTAACTCTTGAATGATTCTTAAGATTATCTCTTAACCAATCTTGAGCTAATCTATCAACTCCGATACATTCAGCTACTACGAATTCTGAATCTTCGGCCGCTGCTTCTACAAGACGAGGAACATACCATTCTTTAAATTCTTTTTCAGTAATATCTCTATGTCCTGAAATAAAATAAATTTTCTTTTTCATTATTATTCTTTATTAAAATTTTATTACATAAATAAAGCTTTAAGTCCCTTATAAATGTAAAATAAAATAAAAAAATATGAAAAATTTGAATATTCCGTATGAAATAGTATTAGTTTATTTTGACCATGGAACAGATTTGTTTCCAGAAGTTGTAAATAAAAAGGACTTAACAAAACCATTGCGTAATAAAGTATATAATAGTGTTAAGTCAGCTAATTTCAATTTGAATGGTAACAAAACAGTGGAAGAGAAAGATATTTCTGAGGTTGTTGTACTTAACTCTGGATTTCATATATCTTTAGCAGAGAATTCACTTTTCTCTTCATATGAAAGGTATAATGTTAAATATGGAGAGGGTGGACCTAGAGTAGCTGTAAGGATTCAGAATGATGAATTAGATTCAAAACTCCCAGGACGAAACGTTTATATTTATGTAGCTATTGAAGGATTTTTTAAGATTCTTCAAGATACTAGATATGTTTCTGATGGAAATCTACATGGAACTTTCTCTTTAGGTATTGGATGTTTTCCTAGTTTAAAATTAGTAAAAGAAGATTCAACAAATAAATCATTTACATGTTCTACAGAGATTGGGAAATTGATTGCAACAAAACCTAAAACAACAAAATGGAAACCTGGATATGTATATGCATTATCTCCGATGGAATTAGTTCTTTATCTAGGAAGTTATATTGAACCTTTTTCGCTCAAACTGTTCAGTTATAGTGGAGGACGTGAAAAGGTATCAAGTATATTTTTAAATTTCTTTGATTCATATCGGTTAGATATTGAATCAGATCGAGAAATACATTTATGTATTCCGATAAATAAGAGAAATAATATTTTAGAAAAATTATCAGAAAAAAATAATAATATAAAGGATTTTATTCAAGGATATTTCTCTGAAAATGTAGATAATATAAGAGATGGTATAACTAGAGAAGTTTTAGATATTAAGAAAACTGCTATGAAAGGAACAGAAATCGAGCAACTTTTGGTAGGTGTAGATGATACTTATAACCCAAGAGATGTAATTGTGGATGTTATTGAATCTCTTTCTCATGTAGATTCTATAGATTTCTCTGCATTATCTAGTAAACCATTAGTGGATTTAAATGTAACAGATGGGTATTATCTTAGTATTCTTGAGATTGATCTTAAATTTTTCTTAGGAAATTATCCGAAATTAAAAAAATTTTATATAGAGAAATTACTTGAAAAGGATAATGTTGAATATAAACGAATCTTACAATATAAAAGTCTTTATAGTGATACCTCTCTAGATAGTATTCTTAATCTTACTCAGTATTATAAAGGAGTATTTATTCTTAAAAATCTTAGTAATTATTTTGGTTTAACTGAAGATGATATAAAACAATTAGTAATAGATAAAGTAATGAAAAATTAACTCTATGGAAACTATTAAAGAAGCTGTTACAGAATTAGGTGATATTAGAAAATCAATAAATAACTATAAGAGTATCAAAAACAGTATTAAGAAGACAATTACTGAAGGTTTGGATGAGATGATTAGATTTCTCATGGTTGGTCCAGGAGTAGTTAGTCCAGAGGCAACAAGAACTAGATGTAATAAAGTTATGGATTTGATTAAGATTTGGTATAAAAAGCCTGAAGATAGGGATTGCATTGAAAAAATTTTAGATATTAAGCGGAAGTTTATAACTCCCTCTCTTACGGCTGGAGACTCTGAAGAAAAATCTATATCACAAAGGGAAGAAGAGATAGTAACTAGATCAAAGGAGTTAGAAGAGAAAATTCCAGCCGATCTTAGGGAGAAATATCTTCCGATGTATATAGAAAGACTTAGACCTGAAACTATTGAAAGAGGTGATGTAGCATTTCTTCCTATTGGACCTATACTTCACTATTGTATTGTTTTTAAAGTAGTTGGAGAGATATCATTTGTCTTATCAATTACTACATCAGGAGAGGCTAAAGGGTTCGTAGGATATCAACTTGAGAGGTCTAGATTCTTTAAAGGAACTGCTCTGTATACTCTTCACCAGGTTCCGACTGCTTTAGTGAATAGGAAATTTGTTATGCCTTATGATAATAAAGCAGAATTAGGAAGAATTTTTACAGGTTGTGAAGAATATCTTAAAACAAATGTATTAAAAAGAACATATAATAAAAGAAAAAAGAAATGAGCACAAAGATTGGAGTAATTGTTGGTAGATTTCAGGTAGATAATCTAACAAGAGGACATAACTATTTATTAGATAAAGTTAAAGAGGATTTTGGAAAGAATAATGTAGTTATTTTTATAGGAGAAACAAAAAACTCAGAAAGAACTGCACATGATCCTCTCCCTTTTGAAGCAAGAAAAGAAATGGTACTTGAGTCCTATCCAAAGATGAAAATATTTAAAATTAGTGATCTAGGTAATTATCCTAAATGGGTTGAAACGCTAGATCATAGAATTAATTATTTAAAAAGTCTTGAGGAAATACCACAAGATTCTGAAATTTATATATGTGGTTCTAGAGATTCTGTAGCTGAGAGATATAAAGAGAATGGAGGATTCTATAATATAAAAATTTATCCTGATCAAAAAGATGATGTGCATGTAACTTATTCTGGAACAGAAATAAGAAGGAGAATTGTTAACTGTTTTACACCTAATTGGAAAGATGAAAAGTTAAGAAAATTTTTAATCTGGTGGTATGGAAGATCATGTGAAGAGGCTAAGAAAGATCTGTAAAGAATCATATAAAGAATATCAGAACTTATGTAGAGATATAGATACGTATTTTCACAGAAAACTTCTTCAGGAGGATGAATCTTTTGTAAATCTCATGGAACCTTTCAAAGTTTGCTTAGATCTCAGTGATAGCTCTAACTATTTAGTAGAATATTATACTGGTAATGGAAATTTTCTGAAGATAGATGAGCTTTCATTCTACTTCTTAGAAAAACTTTTTCGGGATTACTTAGAACCTTTGGATAAAATAATGAAATTTACTAGTAGAACGCAATGTAGATTTATGAGGTTTTTAGAAGATCTTATTAAAATTAATCCAGAAAGTAACTACATAAATTCAATTCTAGATAAATGTGAAATAAATTTTCAATATATTCGAGATAGAGTGATAAATAATATTGGATATTTTGAGTATTCTGAACAGATTTTAGTATCAACATCAACATATAATGACGAAAACTTTATAACTGAAACTGTAAATTTAATAGGAGAATTTATAAAAATAGGAAGATTATATGAAGAAGAATAGAGGAAAAGAGTTAGCATATATTCTAAGACATAATCCGGCCGAAGTAGAAGGAGCGCTTGATTCAGAAGGTTGGTTAGAAACAAAAAAGTTGATTGATCATGGCTGGACTATATCTGAACTAAAAGAAATAGTAGATACTGATAATAAAAAGCGCTATGAATTATCGGCCGACTTAAGAAAGATTCGTGCTCTTCAAGGTCATAGTGTTAAAGGTATTAATGCTAATTTTAAGAAGTATACAGGATGTAATATTGTCTATCACGGAACGCAAAGAAAGTTTCTGGAAAGTATATTTAAAGATGGGTTAGTTCCAGGGAGTAGAGAATACGTACACTTAAGTTCAGATCCTTTAACGGCAAGAAATGTAGCTCTTCGAAGAGGTCCTGAGATAGCAATACTTAAAGTAGATTTAGAAGGATTAGAAGATGAAGTATTTATTTCAGGTAATGGAGTTATTCTAGTGAAAAAAGTTAGTCCAGAACATATTATTGAAGTAGATTATGGTTCCTGAGAGAAATAATAACTATACGTTTATCATAGAAGTAGATTGTAATGAAGGTGAGGAAAATATATCGATTACTGAGATATCTTTAGATGAATTAAATCAAGTAAATCCTCTTCTCCTGGATATAAGAGAAAATCAAGGATATTATCCAACTGGAGATTTTTTGGTATATCCTGATCCAAGTCCTGAAGAATTTTATGGAACTAGATTTAGAAAAAGTTTTGATATTCTAGAATCAAGACTTCCATGTCCGAAGAATGGATTTAGAAGAATATTAGAAATTAAGGTATTTTCAGAATCCCCAATTTCCTTATATATGTAAAATAAAATTAAACAAAAATGAAAAACTTAAAAGACATGGAAAAGAATGAAAACTACTTTGTTAGAGAAGACATTGTAAGTGAACAACATGTACATCATAAGGATGAATATCGTGAAAAGAAAAGAGATGAAATCATCTTTACGAGTACGATTTTGGAAGAAACTACACCACAGCCTAAAAGAAAAGAGGATTATGAAAAATCTGAATACTTTCTTGGGTAGTTTAATATAAAGAAAGTGGTTTTGTTGGGAGAGCTTAGGAGAAGATCTTAAGTTCTCTTTTTTGTTCCCCACAAACTCTTATTAATGTATTATCATTAAACAATAAAACCATGAATTCTTTAAAATTTTACATTAACAAACTAAAAGATTGTGATGCACATGAAGTTATTAATTCTTTAAGGATAGATCAGACATTAAGTGTGGAAGAGAAAAATTTAATTTATTTATATCTTTTTCCTAGACCACTCTTAGATCGACAACTTCCAGAGAGAATTATAGCTTATAGAAAAAATAAAAATCCACAAGGATCTCTTCAACCAGATCTTGGAGAGATTGGATTACTTGTGGAGGCTTATCGTACAGAACAGTATAGAAGATTTATGAGACATTTATTTCATTCTTTTACTGATCCTGAACAACTTTTTCCTATTGCTGGTTTAGGACAGTGTGAGTGTGCAATTTGTGGAAAAAATATGTATGAAGAAGGAGCATGGTCTGATTTATGCTCTAGATTTGAATATAATCAGCTAGAAAAAGAGAAAAAAGAATATCTTGCCTTTGGAAGCAAAAATTCTGGTATAAATTTATGTCTAGATTGTATTATTCAATTAAAAGAAACTTCAATACTTTTAGAAGAACTTGAACCAGGTTATCTTCTAGACTGGAGAAGTAGATGTAAACCAGCATTATTTGTGTAGAAATAAAAAATCCCAAGCCTTATTTTATATAATAGGGCCTGGGTTTATTTTTTTTATAATTTTTGGAAATCTAAGATTTTAAGATCTCCTATTTTTTCTTTTCCATAAGAGAATTCATAAGACTCTGCTTTAGAATCAATCAAGAATGTATATGTTTTATCTTTATCTTCGTTAGTTAAAGTAATCGCATAATTATCTTGTTTATTATGTTTTAATTTCAGTTTATCAATTCTAAAGTATAGAATTTCTGGAGTTTCTTCATCAGTTTTAATCACTGCTGCAATATTATAATTACGTCCAAGAAGTTCAGGTTGTTCTTTAGAATTTGATAGATTTTCAAGAGCTTCAATAGATAGTGTTTTAGCATTATCAAACTTTGCTAAAAGTCTATCATAAAAAGCTTTCTCTTCTTGGACCTTAAAGTGCATTGATAACGGAAGAAATCTTAATGACTTACCCGTTTCTTCTGGACTTTCAAAACTAAAACCTTCCGGAATAATTCTTGCTTCCTTGATTTCCTCTTCTCCAATTATTTTATATTTAATAATTGAAGTTGTAGTCATAGGATCATAATCAGTTATATCCTCGACCTTTACTTCTTTAAGAGAATAGTCCCATTTTCCAGTTTCATCTCTAGAATAGTCAATTAGTGCTAAAGAAGATCCAATATGTTTTGTTAGATCTCCTCCTCTAGGAACGTAATTTAGATTTCCTTCATAGAAACCATATAACTTTTTGTACTTGTCTAATGTTGTTAATTCTTTTTCTGGTTTAAATTCTAACATGATTTTATTGTTTTAATTAATAAAAATATTTTCTTTCACATATAAGATTCTCATCCTCTTAAAGAAGCAAAACAAATAACTACACCAATCCATAATAGACTAGTGTAGTTAATATTATCAACTGTTACAAAATTTTTATTTCTATATCATCTAAACGTTCAAAGTAACCAATCCATGGAGTACTATAAGTAAAGAAAGTTCCATCATTTTTCTTTAATTTCAGAGAGTATCTGCTGTATTTTCCTTCTACATACCACCAATTCTTAGCAGCTTCTTTTTTTGAGTTTTTCTATTGATTCAGAAGTACATACATATTCTAAATCCATTGCAAATTTATAATGCTGTCGAATTGCTTCCTCATTTTCTTTTGCGATAGATATATTATTCCAAGGATAATCAATAATATCTACATCATTGTGCGTTTCAAAAGAGCTTCCTGTTTGATAATGAACAATCAAATATATGATGTCTTTTTCTTGAATATCATTGATTATTTCTTTGAGTAGGTTCTTGGCAGCTTCTTCATCTTTTACTCCAAGTGCTTTTAATTTTTCTAAGTATTTTTCCATATAATCTTTGTATAAATTCTATAATCCAAATTCCAATTACAAATAGAATTGCTATCCCACAGAATAATATTCTAATCATAAAATGGTACTATTTTCCAACTTGTTTGTCCTATTTTCCAATTCACTTCTATATAAAAAACATTACCTTCATTTGTAATATATTTCACATAAGATCTCCAATCACGAGTTATAGTTAACCATGGTTTTTTATGACAACTTATAGTATCGATTGAATCTAATTGTCTGTATATATCATGTTCATTTAAATATGTACAAATTTTTTTAGCAGTATCATAGTCATAGAATTTAGCATCAAATCCTACATCAAATTTTATAAAACCAAGTTCTTCATTAGTATTTGAATCTATTATTTTGATTTTATAATACGTAGGAAATATTGCTTTAATTGGTTCTAGTTCTCTTTTTTCTAGGATAACTTTTGTTAATCCATCTATAAACATTTCAGCCTCAATTCTGGACATTCCCTTAGAAATTAGTGTTCTTATATACTTCTCCATAACGTTTTTGTTTTACTTCGATTAATTCTATTTTTATCACATTAGGAATAGTATCACAAACTGTAATAGTTGAATCCTCAGCAAATCGTATAGATAACTCAGAGGCTTTAACGTATTCTATAACTTTTTCTGTTTTATCTTTTAGGGTAATTCTAAGTGTATAATATTGAAATACTCTATTGTTTACCCACTCAGAATAAATAGTAGATACAGTACATGTTGTGATAAGAACTAGTCCAATTCCTAGCCATTTTCTTTTTCTCTTAGTCTCAATTAAGAGAAAATAGACTCCTATTGGACATATTATTATTGAGAGTACAATTATTATAGCAATCATTTATTCTTCTTTAGCATTAAATTTTTCTAATAACTCTACTGAATGTTTCTTTAGAGCTTCTTCCGGAGTTAATGAATAGTATTTATCTATTTCAAAATCCCAAGATGTATCTCTATTTCCAGATGAATTATTAACTCTGAGTTGATATGTTATAAGCGGTTCATCTTGATTTAATGATAATTTTATATCTACACATTCAACATCATAATACTTAAGCTCTCCATAAGTAACTCGATATAATCTTGTTCCAGGTTTATATTTATAATTTATTTCTATAGTTTCCATAATTAATCTTCATCACTGTTTACTATAAAATCCCAAACTAATTTAATAACTCCTCCTGTTATAAAAAATGTAGTAAGCATTTCTGTAAATTCTGATTTCTCAGGAATTATTGAAAGAATAACTCCAATAATTATCAGAATTAGGTCTTGTATAAAATTTCTCCATTTCATGATGTAAATAAAAATTTAATAGCATTATAGATTACAGAAATCATAAAAATTATTCCAATGATATATGCTGTAAGAATAAATACTCCCACAGATAATGCAAATACAATCTTAGCTATAAATCCTAAGAATAAACATCCTAAGAACATTATTACTAAGAACATAAAGCATCCTAAACAACTCTTTCTCAACATTTTATTATCCTTTCTTTTAAATAATTAAAATATTCATTAATAGATATTCTATTCATTTCTGACCATTTTTCATCTATTGTTGCAGAGTATTGATTTCTTATTAAATAAACTAAAAGATCTTGTACTGTTGTTCCAGAAGGCATTGGAAGTTTGTAATCACCTAGAATTTCTTCAGAATCTATCATTTCAAGAATATATAATTCTAGTGCTCTAACAATACTACAACACATAGCTTTTCCTCTAGTAGGATATTCTCCATTATCTCCATACAATCCAGTTCCATTTATAGAATCTGGATCATCAGTCTTTGGATTGTAGAATAAAACTTGCCAATTCCAATTTATACCTTGACTATAAAATTCTGGTTGGATATGTATTATTACGTTATGTTCATCTAACCATTCTAAAAGACCCATTAAATTTTTTGGCTCATAGTCTTCTCCAAGTTTCTTAGCAATATACCTATATAGATCATTTGCATAGACTAATAATAAATCTAATCTTTCTTTTTCCATATTTCTCTTATTCTAAATAATACATATGGAGCTAAAATAAATATTATGAATGGAGTTTGTGATGCTATTACCCAATCCATATCTTTAGTAATTAAATATATAATAGGATCAAACACAAATATCCAGAAGAGAAATATACATAAAACTTCAAAATTATCTCCCTTCTTATCTAACCACTCTTCAAACTTAAATTTCTTCATAACCTATAATCTCCAAGTCATTTATGTCAACAAATAGTAATTTAGATAGTTCTGGAAAGTATACAAGAACCTTCGGAACATAATCATCATTATAATTATAATTCGCAGTCCCTCCTTCAACGTAACCATACTCCTCGAATATTTTGCCCTTTATCTTTACTTTTAATTTTTTCATATTACTACTCCTCTCCACATTCTTTTTTCTAAAGTATTTGTTATCTCTTCCGGAAAATCAGCGACGTTCCAGTGTGCATCAAATAATTTATGCTTACAAATTTTACATAACCACCATGGAAATTTTGCATATAACCATGCAAAACTATTAAAAGCCCAGTCATGATTTGATGCCCATTCCGTCGCTAGAAATCCGGAAGTATAGGCTGGAATACATCCTTCTTCTTTAAATAATTTTCTTCGTGAGACTCTGGGGTCAATCCATGATAATACTCTAAGAAAATTATATAATATTTTTACACTCCATCTATATCTTAATTTTTCTTGAATTGGATAAGTAACTTCATGAAACCACCAATCTCTAAAATACTCAAGACAAGGCATATCATGATCACTTTTATATTCCCAAAAGGTTTTATAATACTCTTGAATAGGATTTTTATGAATTTTTTCTAATCCCTGAATTACATGACATAGTTCTACAGGTTTATCATCTAATATAACTCTGTATTCTATATCTGAACTACTAGGTCTAAATTTATCATACATCCATTTGTGAATTAAAAAGACTGATATATAATTATCAGAATTATCACAATCATAAGTTTCAGACCATTCTCCACATCCCCAAATTCCGAGATACCAATATTTAAGTCCTCCATTAGAAAATCTGAAAGACATTGTCATACTATTTCCCCATTCTTCATTAGGGGAAGTGTCGTCCTCAGATAAGATGGGATTTATTCCTCTTTCTTTTAGTCCATTCAAAATTAATTCTGTAATCTTTTTAAATTTTTTAATTTTTTCTTCATTAATATTTTCCATAATTCTTATTGTTTATCAATTTTAAGGCTTTAAATCCTTATAAATGGAAAAGAGAAAATCCTTTGAATTGCATATTATAGTGTGAGCCCCTGCCTGTGATAGGTCGGGGTTTATTTTCCTTATAAGTGTTATGAAGAAAATAAAAATAAAAAGTATTGAATTTTATAGATTACGATATAATAAAAATATTATAGTCGGTTATATCAGGTTTGATCAGTTATTTAATAAGGAAGAGTTTATAAAGTTTATTTACGATAAAAATATATCTATTCTTCGAAGTAAACTTCTGAATTATCATATCCTAAAGAATTATGAAGAGTTAAATGCAGCTAGATCTCCAATAGGAAACTGGACTAGTCCTTCTGAAGTTAGGAGTTTAGTAATGGCATTACCTGTCTATTTACATTCTGATGATAATTATAAAAAAATTAACGAAACGAAGTTTATTTAGAAAGCTTAAAAATAATCTTATAATCTCGGAAACAGTTCATAATAATCTTTACAAAGATATTATAATGACTATTTGTCCTTCTGATATAGAATTACGAGGTTTTATTGAGTATTCCCTTACACTTCCAGATAAACCTGATGAAAGTTATCGTAATTTTGTAATGAATGTCTTGGAATTTTTAGAATCTCTTGAAACTCTTATTAATGAATAATAACAAATAAACATAAGAATTATGGAAAAAGAAATTAAAATTAATGGTTCAAGATTAAAATTAGTAAAATACTGTAGTTATGAACATGGGAAAAGTACTGAGATTATCCTAAGAAATAAGAAAAATCTAAAGTATCAATATGTACTTTTGACAGATAAACTTAGTTCTTCTGGTAATCCTTGGTTGATAATGGATTCTTATGGAAAAAACAAAATAAGCGTTAATCCTAGTGTTCACAATTACGCATCTGCATGGGGATTAGTAAGAGAAAAAGGAATTGATAGATACTCTGGAGAAATTTATTCAACCCAGGATCTTAGAATTATATTATCTTTTTTGGGAAGTACAATTAAACTTGAATACTTAGATACTGCCGAACTCTTAGCACAAGTAACTGAGGATGAGATAGTTATTAAAGGTTTCTATGAAATGTATGGTCGTGTAGGGATGACTAATTATATTGAAGATCTTAATGATATTATTAGACACCCCGAGTATACACCTAAACCTGTTGAAAGAAAAACTAAGTATCCAAAAATTTACTCAGATTACAATAAATATTCAATTAGTAGGTTAATAACTGACTTAATTGAGGATAATGCAAGTGTTCTCATTAATCCAGAGTTAATCGGAGAATATAAAAGACTTTCACCTAAGAGAATAGATAGTAATACTGCTGTTACTTACCAAAAAGATAAATGGGCAAAAGTAACTGGGGCGATTGGAAATAAGAGACGAGCTAACTTAGGAATTTGTTTTGATTCTAGTGTGGTAGTTAATATTCCAGAAAATACAGTCGGAATAGAACCCGGCGAAAAAACATATAAAACGAAACAATCTATATGTTTAGTAAAGGATGGTCTTCTTAATCAGTCTTTAATAGGAGTTATGATTTCCACTAAACTCGCCGGAAAATTTAAACGACTGGGAATAATAAAATCAGAATTAGTATTTTCTGGAGAGTACCTAATAGATATTTCATCTCTTCCAGTAGTAACTAAATGTGCAATTAGAGATATTAGTAGTTATTATCTTTCTCGATTAGAAGTTAAATATAGACTTGCAGTGATAGCCAATGAATATATTCAAGAGTACTATCCTGAGAAAGTAACTCTAGATCCAAAAATAGAATTTCTCAAGTCTCTTGGAATAGTAGGAGATTATTACTTCCCGAGAAAGGAAACTAATAAGGAAGCTACAAGAAAATCAGAAACAATAGTAGAATTAGTTAGTATTATCTCTGGTATCCCTGGAGAAAAAAACAAAAGACAACTTCTGTACAATGATTATCAAAGAGGGGCTTTACCAAAAAGTAATGTAATCAAAGTATTCTTAGACTCTATTGGTTTTGGAAAAAGACCAATCGAAGAAATTCGAAAAGAATGGAAGAACAATCTTGCTAAGTATAATGAAGAACTTAGAAGAAGAAAGTTTCAAATCATTATGTCAAAAACAACTAGATTTAATGATAAACATTTTCCACTGATCGAGAATACTAGTAAGACAGTTGATATCTTTTCTTCAGATCATACAGCAACAGTTTCTTGGAAGTTTATATTAAATACAATAAAATCATGAGAGTAATAAATAACTTAGAGACAATAAAAAGTCTTTTAAAATTTAAGACATCTTCAAAAGGTAAACCAGAGATATATTATTTTGTGCAAGTTATACAAAGGAGAAAAGAAAATCCTGATTTACCTCTTCAAGAAATACAGAGATATGCTTGGTGGGTAACAGATTTAGGAGTTCTTGAAAAATCCTGGACTCGATTAAAAGAGATGTGTGAACATTATAAAGCAAGAGCTTATATATCTATTACACCAAGATCTCTAGAAAAATTTGGAAAGCAGTGTATGTTTGAATATTCTAAAAGAGTAGCGAATAGTGATTATACAAATATACATAATCTTCCAAAGAAAGTAGCCCTAAGTAACGAAACAGTCCAATCAAAAGGAGTTGTAGATAAGCCCAGATGGATTTTAGATATTGATTCTGAAGATAAATCGTATCAGTATGATATAGAGAGATTTATTTCAGAGTATACTAATATTCTGGGAAAAATTAATACTCCAAATGGTTGTCATCTTGTAATAGAATCATTTAATTACGGACTTATTAAAGATTACCTAGTTTCTAAAAAACGAGAGGACTATAAAATAATAAGTGATGGTGAAGTTGAAAGATTATTCACTCTTAGAAGAGAAGGGAACACGATTCTTTATGCAGTAACTAACTAAACTAGAACATTTAAGAAGAAGGAATGAAATACTTCCTTCTTTTTATTTTTCCTCCCCTGAAATTCTTATATATGAAGCGGAGATTAATAATACAGAATCCGCTTCGAAAATAAATGCATAAAGAATTAAATAACATTAATGAATTAAATTATGAAAAAGTTAAAAACAGTAAAAGTTCCCACATCTAACGGAGAAAAAGTGGTAGTTTTTAGACCCATTGAGGAAATTCCAACATCACATTTAATTTGTGATAAAGAATGTCCTTATGGGAAGTGTTGTTCTTTTATTCCTGATCCTAGAGACCCAGGAAATGAAGAACTATCATTTATCGATTTTTGTAATGATCTTGGAGCTAATGAAGGAGAAGATTCAGATTTAACTTCTATGGTTCCAAAAGAAGGTACTCTTGAAGAAGTTTTCAAAGATCAACCTGATATATTACAAAAAATCGCCGGAAATAAAAAATTGGTTTATCTCGACGAAGTAATCGATAAATGTTGCCCTGATATCTGTGAATATTATAATAAGGAACATTCAGAGTGTACCTTAGAAAATAAGATGTGTATTCTTCGCGGATTGTTTATAGGTCCAGTTAAAGAAGATAAACTTTCTGAAGAAGAAACACAGGGAGAAAAAACTGTTGAAGAAAAGAAATAAATTTTTAGGGGAGTATGAGGAAATACTCCCTTTATTTTATATAAAATGATATTATGGAAAATAATAATTTATTAGAATTTGAGTATAATGGAAGTATTGTTCCATTTGCACTTACAGGAAATGATGTAATGATTAATGCTACTGAGATGGCTAGGCCTTATGGTAAAAATAAACAACCATATGAATTTATTAGATCTCAAGGATTTAAAGAATATATAGAAGCACTTCTCGAACCGGGAAATTTCCGGTACGAAGATTTAGTAATAACAGTAAAAGGTGGTTCTAAAGATGGAATTCGAGGTGGTACTTGGCTTCATCGACTAGTAGCAATTAGATATGCTCAATGGATTGAACCTAGATTTGCTGTTTGGGTTGATATGAAGATAGATGAGATTATAAATAATGGATTTGCACTTAGAGATGCTGAAATTGGAAGATTGAATTCCGAAATAACAAATCTTCAGATAATTATTCAAACCCAACAGCCTCAGGTAGATTATTATAGTCAAGTTCTAACTACCTCTGAAAATCTATATTCAACCAGAGATATTGTAAAAGAACTAAACTTAGGAATATCTAATACCGAACTCTTGAGATTACTAGAAAAGAATAATCTAATTTTTAGATCTCCAGATAAAAAGAAATGGTATTTACGTGAGCCTTTTGATAAATTTGGATATACGAAAGTTGTTACTATTCTTGATAAATCTGGAAAGCCAAGAAATATAAAAAGATGGACTGAAGAAGGACGTCATTGGATTTATAGTTTATCTAAAAAATTATAGAAGAGTATGGAAATAACAGGAAAATATGGTAAAGCAATTGTCTTTACTGATAATATTGAACCCGAAGCAGTTTCTCAAGTCTACGAACTTTTAAATACTAAGATGACTGAGAATGAGAAAGTTAGGATACAAGAAGATTGTCATGCAGGAAAAGGTTGTGTGGTAGGATATACTCAAACCTATTCTGGTGGTCCCCTTGATCCTGATGTTGTTGGCTGCGATCAGGGTTGTGGTATGCTAAGTGTAAAGTATAAAATGCCTTTAGGAGATCCAGAACTAGCTCTTTGGGATGCTAGAATTCGTAGAGATATTCCGATGGGTATGGAAGTAAATGAGAAAACTGTTATCCAAGAAAAAGAATTTAAGAAATTTTTTAAAACAAAATTAGAAAGAGCGAGAAGTTTATGGCCTGAGTTCGTATGTTATGAAGGACTTGGAGAAATAGAAAAATTCATATCAAAAACCCTAAAAAGAATTGGTATGGATGAAGGAATTTTCTATAAATCTCTTGGTACTCTCGGTGGAGGTGAGTAAATTTGATTGCCTCCAGAATGATTAATAGTCATTCGTTGTAAAAGTCGTCCATATCGGGAGAAGCTGAGATGCTAATCGCCGAGGGAAGGTTAAGATGTTTTTATCAATACCCCCGTAGAGAGCAGAGGGACTTGGCCTGGCATAAAAGTCAGAAGGTGTGCTCCGAACTAGTAGGAAAAGAACTACTAGAGATAGGCAGAAATGACCTATCCAATACTTGAAAAGGTATTAGTAACAAAATTGAATCACTTCTTAGAACTTGGACAGGTAGAAGAAGATAAAGAGTCTGTTTGGGTTACTATTCATACAGGATCAAGAAACTTAGGAATAAAAATACTTGCTTATTGGAAAAAACAGATTGGGAAAACTAGGATAATTGAGGCGGATATGAAAGCGGCCGAGAGAGGAATTAAGGAAAAGTATAAAGGTCAAGGGAAGAAAATCAAAGAAGAAATAGAAAAACTTCATGCTTCCGGCCGATATACAATTCCGCCTAGTAGATTCTTAGTAACACATGAAGATATATCCGGTTATCTTGGGGATATGTTTTTTGCTCAAGCTTATGCAGAATATAATCGAATGGTGATATCAGAGAGAATTAAAAAAGCTCTTGGACTCGGAAAAGAGCTTGAGAGGATTGAGTCTATTCATAATTATATAGATCCAAGAGATAGAATAATTAGAAAAGGATCTATTCAAGCTTACGCCGGACAAAAAGTAATTATCCCTATGAACATGGCTTTTGGAACTTTAATTTGCGAAGGTCTTGGTAATCCTGATAGGAATTATAGTGCTCCTCATGGTGCTGGGCGCTTAATGTCTAGGCGAGAAGCAAGAGAACGATTAAGTCTCCAAGAATTTAAAGAAAGTATGGGTAATGTATATTCTAGTTCTGTATGTCTCGCCTGTATTGATGAAGCGCCCGAAGTATATAAAGATCCTTCTGAAATAATAACTGGAATACAAGATACAGTGAAAATTTTGGAAATTATTAAACCTATTTTATCTATTAAAGCAGGAACTGGAGATGATGAAGATTAGTTTTTATAGAAGACTTCAAAAAGAATTATCAACTGATATTGGAATTATTAGTGGAAATATTTTTGGAGAGAACTTTATTTTAGAATATGGTTTAGATGGGTTAGCAACTAAGAGAATAACTCCTAAACAAATTTATGTAAAAACTTGTCTTGGAAGATTTTGTATATTTCGGTTTTGGGATGATACTTCTTTATTAGAACATCTTCGATATAGGAATATAATCGATTGTTTAATTATTCAGGAAGTTAGTATTGACCCAGAAAAACTTAAAAAATCGTTTATCCAGGGGTCTAAGAACTGTCCTTATGCAAATGATTTAAAATATTTAGTGAAAAATTTAAATAATATAAATTTTACATGACAGGAATAGTAGTTGATACAAATGATATGATTGAATTAAGAGAAGTAATAATTCGAACTATGAAAGGTTTAGATATTTACATATGTATTGATGATCAACATTATAATTATTTTAAAAGACCTAAACGAAAAGGTATATATGAATCTATTAATTTTGGTAGATTTTATTTTGAGTTACCAGAAAAAATATCAAATAGATCAATTGTTAAAGTTTTAGGGACGGTAGAAGAAATAGATTATAAAAAGATAATTCAGGGTATGAAGAAAGCTTTTAATAATAAATTTTGGAGTGGTATAGATGACACTCAATTGACTATATTAAAAGATATGATAAATAATCCAAAAGAATATTTCCTATGATAGCAGATATTGTTATATCGAATTATTATCTTAAATTACATTCTGCCAGAGAAACATTCTTAATTCTTCAAACAAGTACAGATCTTTCTATTAATATAACTGTTCCTGTTAAAACGACCATCTTATGAAACTATCTACGCTTTTATTAGAGAAGGATGTTTTGGTATAGAACCGAAATGTACAAATAATAATAGATACGTGATTATTGGAAGTGTAGAGTTAGATGCTCAAAAAGTTATAGAATGTTTTAGGGAAGCTCGTAAAACAGAATTATGGAGACTTTATATGGAGAAATCTCATTTAGCTAAACTTGACGAGCTTTTATTAAATCCGGAAATCCTTATATGTGATAAACATAAACTATAAAACTTATGGAAGAAGATAATAAATTTAAAGAATATCTAAAGCCTGACTACTCTTCAGAAGAACCTCCATATGATTCAGGAGATGATGACGATGATGATATCAATGAAATCGATGAAGCAGAGGAGGATGAGAGAATAGAAAAAGTAGTTAAAGGTCAAAAAGAATTGAATGAAAAAATTATGCAACAGACACCATTTGGACAAAGTGTAGGTGGAGGTAATTGGGGTCAACCATCAACTCCATCTTGGAATAATAACGGAGGAGGATCTTCGTGGGGAGGAAGTAATAATCAACAGTATCCATGGCAAACAAAACCGGCAGGAGGAAATTCTTGGGGAAACTCAGGAGGATCTTGGAGTGGATCTTCTGGCTGGGGTAGTAGTGGTAATACTGGAGGATCCTGGGGAAGTAGTAATACAAATAATGGAAGAAAAGAAATTGATCGACAGAAACAAGTAATATTTTGTGATGTCTTAGATTGTCTAGTAGAAACTTTCCAGAGTAACGGAAAACCAGGTCTTCTTCCACGTGGAATTTATGATATTAGACTCCGTTTTGAAGTTTGGGATAAAATTTTATGTTTTAACCCAAATAAAGTTTATGCTATGGTTCCAAGAAATCTAATCTTAAGTAGTAATGGTTCGGATTCTTGGAAAATAATGTTAGAATATATCGTTTGTGCTTTATCAGAATATCTAAGAGTTCCATATGATCATTGTCAGATTTTAGTACAGAATGATTTTGGACAATCTAAAGATAGAATGATGGATGCTGTAATCTCTAAGACTCGTGGATTTGATAAGAATTCAGCTATACAGATAGGACTTGAATCTGGACTTTATGGGCAAAGTAATAGAGATATATTAGCAGCAGAAAAAGTAGGAATTGATTATATAGATCTTGGACAGCTTCTAAATATATATTTCTAATGATTAACCTAGAACAGAAAGGAGAATGGAGTGTATATTTCTTTGATATCGACCACGTTCTTATATATTCTGCTACAATAGAATTAATACCAAAGAAATATACTAGGAATCCAAATATAGTTCCTGGAAAGAAAAACAAACTGGTTATAGAATTAGGAGTTGATTCCGAATATTATTTTAAGAAAACAGGATTAAAATGTCTTATGAAACGTACAGAAAGTTTAGGAATTTTTAACCTAGAAGACGAATATAAAGGAAATGCTTCTAATCCTGTTATTTGTGATAAAAATTGGAAAAGGATTAATTCATTAGAGATATCTTTAAGAACAATACTCGATATAATTAAAAAGAAAAATACTTACTTAATTGTAGGGGACTTGGAGATTGTAATGAACATCTTAAATTCTTCTGAAAGCTTGAGATTCTTATAAATGTATAAAAATAACAAATAGAAAAATGAAAAATTTAGTAACACAAAAATGGATTGATGAGTGTGGAACTTTATTTCCGATTGATGGAAATACAATACTTTATCCAACTCCAGGTCCAGGAATTTTTGAATTGTATCAAGGAAAAGGTCAAGATAAGAGAATTGGATTAAGAAGACTCTCGGAAAAGTTTGAATTCAACCACAAAATATATGATGTAGGTTGTGATGATTTATTTGATATAATTCAAAAAACTTGGGAATCGGATAAATTTGTTGAAGGGAATAAGAATCTTGGTGTTATTTTCACAGGATATAAAGGAACGGGGAAAAGTGTTGGTGCAAAAATATTATGTAACAAATTAGATATTCCTGTTATAATCATTCCTGATAATGAAGTAGAAGGAATGGTAAGTTTCATTCAACAACTCGACTTTGAATGTATTGTTTTAATCGATGAAGCAGAGAAAACATTTAAACGAGGAGAAGATGATGAAGTATTACTAAAACTAATCGATGGAGTATATAATAGATCAAGAAAATTATATATTCTAACGACAAATACACTTAACGTAAATGAAAATTTGCTTGGACGTCCTGGAAGAATTAGATATATTAAACAATTCGGAAATTTGTCAGAAAAAGCAATAAACGAATATTTGGACGATAATTTAAAAATTCCAGAAGAGAGAGAGAATATTCTTCAAAAAATCGATCTTCTTGAGATATCTACTATTGATATTCTTGGTTCGATTGTTGATGAAGTAAATATTCATGGAAAACTTTCTGAAGATACTTGCCTTAATATTCCTTTGGCTAAATATGTTTTCGATATCATGAAATTCCCTGTTGAAACAGAGGAAGATGTAACAAGGATTAAGGAAATTCTTCGTCCAGGAAGAGCTAATTTCCCAGAATGGCTTGGAAAAGATTGTGAGATGGAAGATAAAGATTCAGATACTAAGACAAATGAGGATTATTGTAGTAATATCCTAGATGGTTGGAAAACTAGAATGACATCTCAATTCTCAAGTCTCTGGAAAAATCAAGAACTTAGTATTGGAACCATTCTTGAAGATCCTGATGAAGACGGATTTATTCTAGTTAAGGATATATATGGGGATGGCGAAACATTAGTTAAGATAATTAGACAGAAAGGTAATCCAAGTTTATATCGAGGTGGATTAATGTTCTGATAATAAAGATATAGAGTATTTGAAGACAGAGGGTGGCAAGTCGTGAGATTATGGCTGCCCTCATTTTCTTATTTATGTAAATTATGGGAAAAAAGAAAAGAATAATAACTAGTTTTTCAGATGTTATTACAAATTCAAGCACTGAAGTATTTTTAATTCAAGGACCAGATGCATTAAGACAGATGATTGGTACTGGAATATATAAAAAATATCAAAAAGATTTCCTTGTTCTAAAAACTGAGGAAGATGTTGAATATTTCTTTAGATTTCAAGGAAAGAAAGGATTTAATCATAATTATTCAATATGGGATTTAAAACCTCTACTAGGAAATCTATTTAACTTATACCTTGATATGAACAATGAATTCCCTGATAAAGAAGATGATATTTGGGAAATGTTTAAACCAAAGATTATGGAGAGATTAAAGGGAACTATTGTATATATTGATATTAAACATAATCAAAAAATTATGAATAGACTTTATGAACTGTATCCAGATGATAAAGACTATTCTTATGAGTTAGATAACTTAGAAACAAAAGGATTTAGATATGGATGGAGTCTTGACTGATACTTCGGGAATAACAACAAATAAATTCTATGTATATACAGATGAAAGAAACCCTCGATATTCTATTTGTTGTTTTAGACTTGGGAGTCAGGTAAAACTATCTCTCCCTAATGAACTTTTGAACCTATTTGGAGGTAACCCTGAAGAAAATATTTATGCTGTAGATCATATTATTTGTTTAAGATTCGAAATAAAACAACCTATCCTAAAACAACTAACATTATCTAAGGTATGCAAAAGTATAATTGATATAGTTGCACTTACTCCAGAAGAATTTAAGAGTAATGCTGGAACTATATTCCGGCGCCTGAGATTACTAACGTTCAATCAGATAATTACAACGAAGGAATATATTAATAAAGCAACTTTCATTCGTAACTTAGGGACAAAAGTAACATTATCAGAAGAATTACTATATATTATAAAAAATTATGAGCAAAAGACGTTTAATCACTAGTTATTCAGATGTAATAACTAATTCAAGTACTCAAGTTTTCTTCTTAGATATTGAAGAAAAATTAATAAATCTTCTAAATGAAAATAATATAACTGATAAAGTGATTATTATAAATTCTAAAGAAGATGTAATTCGTGCTGTTGAATTTTATCAGAAAGAAGAGGATAGTGGGGGATACGGAAATAGTGAGATATTCAATCTTATTAATTTCGTTTATGAGTGGTATGATATGTATACTGAATATGGTAAAGGAGATAAATGGAAAGAACTTAACGATGCAGGTAAAACCGATAGAGAGATTATTGATTTTATTTGGCCATTAATAGACGGGGTTATCGGAAAAGTATATTATTCATTTGCAGATGATTGTGGTATACCTAAAGAAGCTGATATTCTTTGGGAAAATGGATATAATAGTTACAGAGAATAATAAATAGAGTTATTATATAAAACTATACTTAAAATAATAGGTATAGTTTTTATTTTTCTTCCCTTAAAACTCTTAATGATGTAGTAGATAGTTGTGTTCTGCTACCGTAAAATAAAATATATGAATTATGGATAGAAAAGAAGAATTAATTAATCTCTTAGGTATTTTTCTAGGAGATTCAAAGAAACAATCAGAAGAAGTTAAACCTAAGATTGTTGAGATATGTAAGGAAAGATTTGATAAGATCTATGAAGTTTATAGAAAATATGGATTAACTAATTCATGGTATGATGAATATGATCCTACTCGAGGAAGTCTTTGGTTAGATGATGATTACAATGAGGATGCTATTAATGATAAAAGTATTTGTTTAGAGTATACAGATCATTGGGGTTATGGTGGTAGTTGTCATTGCTATATGGAATTAAAATTTTCTCAATTTGAAGATTCTTTTATAGAGGCGCTAGATAAATCCCTTAAGAGTACAAGAATCGCTTCATTAAAAAGAGAAATAGAGTTACTTGAAGCTCAATTAGAATCTAAGAAAACTTGTTTAAAAGAACTGAAAAATGGCAATGAAAACGAGTAATACAAATATTGAATTAAGTAATGATATCAAAATTTCTGATTCTGTAGTAAAAGCTGTAGTTGAAAAAATTCTATCCTCTGCACAATCGGATGAGATTTTAGATATAGTTATTAATTATCTTCGAGGTTATCTAGAGAAAATAATGGATAATCCTGAGATAATAGTAAATAATGAAGAGAGATTAGTATCTACTATAGATAAAAGAATCTTTGGAGATTTTAATTTAATGCAAAGATTACATAATATAGAAACAGCTATAACTAATATTAATAGTGTTATTACAGGAAATAATATTTATTGGAATAGTAATCAAGAATTTTTCTGTAATTTTCCACTACGTGATATAGCAAGTGAAATAGCTGATATCAAATGTAGAATTGATATGTTAAAAAATGAATTTTATATGCTACAAAATCAAATTCCTTAGCATTCTGAAGAAAAAAAAATAAAAAGAGGATCAACTTGACTAATTAAAGTCAAGACCTCTTTTTTTTTCTTTGTAAATTTCCTTTTGTTTAGTTATAGTCTCTTGATATATAAAATCAAAAGGAAATCTTTAGTTTCCATTTCTGTTTCGATCTTGAGTTTAACCTCGTGATCTCATCAGGTTAGGAATTCACCTAACTACAAAAATGAAAATGGAGGGAAATTTTGTTATCCCTCCGGTTAGTCATCAATGAATTCTTCTTCATTGCTGTTAAATAGTTCCGGAATCATATATCTAAACCAATAATAAATTCCGGTAGTTCCCATAATTATTGCTGATATTGAATAAATTATATCAAATCCTAATATCCAAGCAATTCCTGCTAATATCATTGTCATAAAAATAATGACTTCTGTTATCTTTTTCATAATATATTAATTTTGTTAATTATTGTCTCTAAACCCAAGTTAATCCATAACTCGGGCTGGTTGTTTTAGCTTATTCAGCTTTTACTTCTTCAGCAGGTTTTTCTTTTTCTGCATCCGGTTTTAGGTTGACGGTTTCTTTTACCAATTTTTCCAAATTCTCATCTCTAAGACCTTTCGGTTTGAGTTTTTTATAGGCTTTTTGACATCCTAAGGTAGTTGCTACTCCTAATGCCATTCCTGCTCCAGCTGCTACTGCTACAACTTTTGTTGCACCAAATTTCGTTACTGCTGAGTTAATTAGTTTCATAATTTTTCCTCCTATTATTTAAGTTATTAATTTTGTTAATTATTGTCTCTAAACCCAAGTTAATCCATAACTCGGGCTGGTTGTTTTAGCTTATTCAGCTTTTTTGTTTTTCCGGTTATTTAAACATTTTTTAGTTTTCTTATAACCATAATCAAATACTACTTTTGCTGCTATTCCTGCTACAAAAATTCCAACGTTTTTTACAACTGCTTTCATAATTCTATAATTTTTTGTTGTTAATATTCTTTTGTCTCTATTTTCTAAGTAATTTACTTAGAAATGGTTGTTTTTACTCTAAGCTTCTCTCTTAAAGATTTCTAACTTAGAATTATATATAATCTTTATAATTTCCTCATCGGTATTTATCATAGGTTATATATAATAATTTAACTGTATATTAAATCCCTCTAAATTCACATCCTATTACTAATAACTCTAGACTATACAGGTCCTTTGTTATTTTCATAGTTCACCATATATATTTGGCTACATGTCTTTGATATATTCCTCTTGATAATCCTTTATCAGGTTTATCTCAATATATCGTGGCCTTATAATATTATCTACTATAAGGAATTTATTTAATTTTTTATTTATTTTGTTAAACTCGGCTAAATGCACATTATAAAATTTGTTAGTGCTTGCCAAGTTATGTGTCCAACCTTTATCAATTATTAAGTTATATTAAGTATTTTCTCTATTTTGATAAATAGTATAATTCAATATAGTAACTTAATATACTTATTTAATTACGCTCAGAACTTATCCTTGTAAAAGATATTTTAATACTATTTAAATATCTACTCAAGTGGTATAACAACTTCCACCTGTCCTTATATTATATTTCATAATTATAAGTTAGATCAAGGTGATGAATTTTATAAAGTCGTTCTGACGACTTCTAGGTTAGCAACTCCTAGTCTCTCCTTATAATACTCCGTCATCACACCTTTCGTATGTATTATAAGTTCTAGTTATATCTATGTATAACGCTAAAGTATAAAAGACATAATATATCCTTTAAATTAGATATACTATGTCTTTAGGTAATATTAGATATTTCTATCTTTTATTACATATATAAGGCTAATAGGGTTTCTTAGACGGTATTATTTTTAACCTCCTAGGAACTCTATTTTCCTTTCATATATAAGGTTTTTAGTCTTTTTTAGACGGTGGAAAATAAAGGGTGGAATTACCCACCCTTTTCTTACTTAACTGCAAGTAAAAACGTTTTATAATCAACAACAGACTTTCGATATATACTGTCTATGTCAGCGCCAATCAAGTAGAGGGATTGTTTATAATCTCTCAATGTTTCTGGCTCATTGATATAATATTCGACTAATCTGTTTACTATTGTTTTTATTAATAGCAGTTTTCTTATCACATAATCTCTATTAATTGAAGGAACATCAAAATCTTTTCCTTCAATCGCGTATTTATTTAAGATAGCTGTATAATTGTCATAGCTATCTTTTAGTTTATCTACCATTCCGTTGGATAAACTATTTTCACCCGAGACATCTATGTAGTTCTTTACTCCGTCTCTTAATAATCCTAATGCACTTAATATCGTCATTAGTGTGTTAAGTTTTTCTATCATATTCCTTTTCTTTTAAGTTTGTTTTTTTTCTCACTTATAAGGCTTTTAAGGAATATCAGACTAGCAAAAAACTTCAGCGTCGTAATAGCCTTTTTCTAGTGCATTTAAGAAAAATTCAACATCTTCTGCAGACATAGGAGTAAAATCATGAGCATCAACACCCACATCCAATCCAAATCTCTTGATCATTTGTCTTCCATGAATATGTCCAAAAAGATTATACTTTTTTGTAGAATTCATAGGTTCATGTACAAGTGCTACCTCTTTTCCTAGAAGTTTTGTTTCTGCTTTAGTTAGGAATACTTTTGAGAATCCAGAATCTATAAGTTCTCCTATAAAATCAGGTATATCTAAGTTTCTTTCAGATTTTTCTTTAATCTCGTAATTTCCACAAACTAATCGAATATCTCCATTTAAATATTTTAAGTAACTTCTATCACCAAAATCTCCAAGATGCCATACAATAGCTTTAGGAGGAACTTTAGTATTCCATCTCTCTACCATAGTCCAATCCATATCTTCAACATTCATGAAAGGACGTTTAGATAATTCCAAAGTTCTTTCTGCGCCGAAATGTGTATCGGAAGTAAAAAACTCTCTTGAACTGGACTCTCTATTAGATATTTCTTTCTTTAACTCAGATATACATTCGTCTAAAGAGCTATATACATTTTTTATTCCATATGCTTTAGCTTTTTCGATCAAGTACCTTCTTCCGTGTATTTTCGGCGCAATTCCTAAGATTATATTTTTCTTTCTAACTAAATTTTCGGTAAGTTCGATTTTAGTAGTTTGTGCATAATCTCTTCCTGGTATATCTTCAACAGCTTCAGGGATCCAAAATAATATAAAATCTGATACTCTAAGTCCAATTGTTTCCCAATCTACCTGTTTTTTATATTCAGCATCAGATAAACCTCCAGAAATTTTCTCTTTTCTTCTAGGGTTTATCCAAGTTACTCCCTGAATATCTGGAACTGTTTCTTGCCACTCTGGAGCTCCTTGAATAGGTCCTCCCAAAAATACCCAAGTATCTTCTTTCTTGGGTAATTGTTCTATTGCATAAATCATTTTCATTTGAAATTTATTTTTGATTCTGTATCTGCTAATTTTATAAGGTATGGTATTCTAAAATTTCCATACATACTTTTAATAACTTCAGAATAATCTTTATCTTGATTAATTGAATCTACATATAAAGGATTTTTACTATTTCCTCGAAAACATGAAAAAGTATGCATATTATTATCACAGTAATAACTTTTTGCAATTCCAATAATATTAAGATTCTTTCTTCCAAGTTTTTCATATAGATGTGCTCCTAGTCCTGGTTTAGGTTTTTCAAAAGATTCTTCATCATTCCACAACCAAACATGAGAATCTAATATGATTGTATCGAATTTATCAAGATCTATATTTTCTAATAATTTTACAATCCCAGGAAGTTCTCTTTTATAAAATTCTCCAGGAATATAAGAATCGAAATTGTTAATAATAATTGAAATTTTATCTATAGGTTCACTATCTTCCCAGTTTTTAAAAATAATACCTGAAATTTTTCCTAAGTGTTCCTTTTCTTTATAATATCCATCAATTATTATCTTATTCATTTTTTAATAATCTTTTTATTTAAATATTTCTTTTTCTTCTCATAATCAAATTCTAATCGATCTAATTGATTTTGAATAGTAGAGTTCCAACCTTCAATGGCTTCTTCTTCTGATTCATATAGTTTATAATTATCTAAGTTATATCTATTAGGAGTTAATTGAAAGTAGCCAACTATCATATTAGTGGTTTTGTTTCTTAAAGGATACCAGGTGGTGTTTCTTCTATATCCAGATCCTTCTTCTTTTCCTAAAACTACTTCTTGCGGAGAGTTTATATTTTCAAGTTTATAACTATACGGACCGATATAGAATCCAAAAGTCCAGAACGTTTGTCCTATAAGTTTATCAAGTTCTTCATATGTTTCCGGCTGTTTCATAATTTTTCTATTTTAGCATTTAAGTATCTTAATTTTTCTTCATAATCGTGTTGAAGTTTATCTTTTTGATTTTGAATAACCGCATTATAAGCCTCTACACATTCCTCTCTTGTTTCGAAAAGATATGGTAGAAAATATTTTACGTGATAATTTTTGAAAACTAAATTTTTATTTTTATTTTTTAGTGTAAGAGAATAATCATTGTTTTTACCCCAATTAGTTACTAAGACTTCGATTGGTTTTACTAATCTTGTGCATCTATGAGATTTACTAGAAAATTCTAACATAAAATACCAAAGTGACTTAGAATTGTCTCTATATTCTGATAATAATTCTCCTGTTATCATATTAATTTAGATTTTATATATTTGAGCTTTTCTTCATAAAAATGTTGAAGTCGATCTACGGTATTATGAATTTGAGCGTTATAATATTCTTTACATTCTTTTTCAGTGTCGAATAATTTCACAAAAAATTTACATTCTGAATCTTTTCTTTCTTTATAACCCTGAAAAGATCCAATTACAGAATTATCAGAAACTTTTCGAAGATATAATAAATTATCTATATCAATTTTTAAAATAATTTCTGCTGGTTTTATGATACTAGAGCATCTAAAAGTTTTCTCCCTAAAACTAATACAACTATACCAAAATGTTTTATCCTTAGGGAGATTCATTATTTCTTTCGCTGTTAATTGTGTTATCATTTTATTATCCGTTTTTTAAGATTTCTTTCGGTGGCTTTCCATTGATCTTCAAAGAATTTCAATTTACCCTCGATATACTTATTTCTATGTTCAATACACTCACTTGGAGTATTAAAGAAATGATAATGAAGTTGATAATTTTTTAATACTTTTCCAGTATCTAATATCTTTACTATCCTAGGAATACCACCAAATTCATCAACAATTTCAGCTTCAGATGGAGGAATATCTCTAAAAACTCTTCCAGTATCTGATATCTGTAGTGAATAAATCCAAACTGTTTTCATAATTCCTTACATTTAGATAGTGTCCATTCTTTATAATTCATACCTCCCGTTTTAGTATCGAAATGTTTGATAATCTCTTCAAATGGTATTAAGAAGGTTCTAAGAGACTTTGCTAATTCGGAATTAAAACCTACATCAACTTTAAGATCATAAATACTATTAATATATTCAGTAAGGTGACCATGAACGTGACCAAATAAGTGAATAGATCCATGAGGTTTATGATTCCAAGATACAAAGGGATAATGACACATAGTTACCATATAATCTTTTCCTGAATGCTCTATATGAACATCAAGAATATCAGAGATTATTTTGAAATACCCTTTAAGTGGTGCCTGATCAAAATAAAGTCCATAGTTATCATGATTCCCAACAATTTTATAAATATTTTTACAAGGAATCTGATTTAAGACATCTTTTATATCGTCAACAGGCATTTTCCAAAACATATCACCTAAATCGAATATAATATCTTCTTCTTTAGTTTTTTTAAGTTCCTCTAAGATATAATTATTCATTTCAGTTACATCTTTAAAAGGTCGAGAATCATATTTTATTACATTTTCATGACCATAATGAAGATCTGAAATAAAATAGATCTTCCCAGATCCAGCAGTTGTAAAGGGTTTTTTAATCTTCATAATCTTTTGCTATTTTTATTAATTTATTCTCTTTATAATATCCGATAATATTATTAAATACAATAATCTCTAAATCTGTAGTATCTAAATCCTCTATATCCAAATTATGTTTAGAGTACTCTCCATAATCCATATCAACTTTAATATAATTAAATGTTTTGTTTACATAATATAATTTTTGAATATTTCCTGATATAGATTTAGATTCTAAACTCTTATAATCAAACACAAGATCTTCAAGTGTATCTAATCCAGTAAATTCAAGGACTTTAAGTAATTTAGTTATTACTGAATCTACTAAACGTTTCCTATAAAGTTTATTTAACTCTATTAATTCTTTCCTATTATTCATAATCTTCGAGTTTCCACTTACGTGAATAATCTTTTTTACTTTTATGAGTGATACTAGGTCTTAAGGATACTAACTTTCCTGTTTCTTTAATTTCATTATCTCTCCTAACTTTTTCGGCTAGGGAGATTAATTTCTTTTTCTTCTTTTTCATATGATTATTTTATTACATTTATAAGGAAATCCAAGTTCCTTATATGTGAAAATAAATAAAAGAATTATGATTAGATGTTATGAAGCTAAGTTATCAAAAAATTTAAACCCTAGAGTTAGAAGTTTTATCATGAAAGAATGGATGGAGAAGAGAAATACTTATGGAATTGAATTGAAGAAATATATTATAGATTCTTCATCAGTAGATCAACATCCAGTATTAGGACTTTATATAAAAGATCAAAAAGTGTTTGGAGATAATATACTAGTAGATAATAATTTTTCAGAAAGATTATTAGGAAGACATGTTATTTACTTTCTTAACTCAATAAAAGAAAAACAATTAGGGTTTTATAAGAGAAGGATTCTTAATTTTTATCCTGTGAATTATGAAGAATCCATTTTCTCTAAAAATAAAATGCGTTCTAAACTTGTTAAAGTGATTGGAATGTTTGGTGAAAATAACTATAATGTACTAGGAATTATTTATGGAGATGTATATCAAGTTAGAGAAAATTATAGAGAATTATTTTATAATATATGGAATTCTAAAGTAAATGGAAATTATGAAAAACCTATTAATCTAGGGAAAATAGAAATATAAAAAAAGAGGACTGTAAAAAGTCCTCTAATTATTTTTCTTTATTTTGTAATCTCTAATAATGTCTTGGAGATTAGATTTATAGCACCTTCCACATCTCGATAATCACATACTTCAACTTGAGTATGCATATTTCGTTGAGGAATAGATACTAACATAGTTTCACAATCAAAAGCACCTTCTTGAATTGCTGAAGTATTTGTTCCTCCTGCATATGAAGCTGCAAGTTGATATGGAATTTCATTAATCTCAGCAACTCCGATCATTTTACAGCGAAGATTCCAAGATTTATCAGGTCCATTCATGATAACAGGTCCTTTCCCAAGTTCTATATCTCCATAGGACTCAGGTTTTATTCCTCTACCTTCATCCGTGGCGAAAGTAACATCTATATCAATCGAAATATCAGGATTTACTCTTTTACTTGTTACCATTGCACCTCTTAGACCTACTTCCTCCTGAGTATTCGCCACGCCATAAAAAGTATATTCATCAAAAAGTTCCCTAAAGTCTTCATAATTCACCACGTTCCTTAAGACTTCAGCAACAATAAATACTCCAATCTTATCATCTAGTCCTTTAGATGCAAATCGATTCTTCCCAAGATGTTCTATAAAATTTGCTTCAAAAACAACTCTACTACCTATCTCTACTAACTTCATAGCTTCTTCTTTAGATTCAGCGCCGATATCAACAAGAAGATCTTCAATAGGAATTAATTCATTTTTGCTATTATCATCATACTCTACATGAATTGGCTTTTTCCCAATAATACCTGTTACATATTCTCCTGGGTGACCAATTTTAGAAATTTTAACTATACTTCCTGGGAGAACTTTTTTATCTATTCCCCCAAGATTAATAATATTTAGCATTCCTTGGTCTGTAACATTTTGTATCATCATTCCAAGTTCATCAATATGTGCAGAAATCATTACTTTCTTACTCCCTGAACCTACCTTAAATGCTACATTTCCCATTTTATCAGTAAACTCTTCTATCGCAAACTTAGAACAATAATCTTTAAATACCCTAGTTGCTTCCTGTTCAAAACCGCTAGGACTATACGATCCCAACAGTTCTTTTAAAAATTCTACAGCTTTTAATTCTAACATCTTTCTTTAATTAAAAATAAATATCGTTTCATGTAAATTTCTTTCAGTTCTCACATTCCAATTATACTTAAGAGAGTTTGGAATTTCATCATCTAAGATCATTAATCTAGTATGAATAAATAAATCATAATAAATATCTAAGTAAAAACCAGAGCTAATTCTTGATAATTCTACTCTATCTATATGTTCTACATCTTCATAAGTAACTATAATTTTATTATCTATCTGAAATGCTGAGAAATATTTTAAGATTTCTATAGTTAAATTATAATAGTATACTTGATCTGCCGCTGATTTACATCCAATTATTCCACCAGAACCACTTCGAATTATACCTAACTCCTTAACCATTATAATCTAGGTGTAATAACTTGATAAAATCTAACTTCATCAATCCCACAATCAATTCTTCCTGCACAGTTCCAAGTTACATGAGGATTTGCTGTTTCCCAACATGATTTATGAATAATTGTGTAGCTTCCATGATTAGAGGTACATATTCCACAATCTGAAAAATCCTTCCAATCTTTAATATCACGTGCTCCATCAATTATTTTACTATCATAATAACCAACATCTTCTAGAAGTTCAATTATATCCTTACTAACTTTTCCGATATAAGCTGAATTAAGAAATTGAATACCTTCTCTAGGAAATTTATCTTGAAGTTCATTTATGGTTGCTTTATGATAACCTTTCTTTTGATTATCTTTTATCCAATCTTCTCCATTAGTAAACCATTGTCCGAAATCTGTATCTCCTCTAAGAGCAGCTATCCCAAGAGCTAGTTCTTTAGTTACTCCACATTGAATTCTTTTTACAAGAGATACTTTTCCAGATGAAGAAAATTTAATAGCTTCTCGAGTTATAGCTGTATATTCTCCAGTCTCTGCACAAGTAATAATACAATTTCCTTTATCTGGATTAAAGGCTAAACCAGTTCCAACCATTTCAGAATATCCTAGATCTTCAAACTCTTTCCTAAGTTCTGGTGTATTTTGATCTAAGATAATACTATATAAATAATCTTTCCTCTTCATTTAATATCTAGGTTGTTTAATTATATATTCTAAGTTATTGTCTTTATAGTAACCGTTTAATTCCTTTGAGCTACATAAAGGAGTAAATCCATTCTCCCCAAATGTATACTCACCTCGGAAAGAATCAAATACAATAAAATCATCATCTCCTCCATTAGCTGGATTAGGAATAAATTTAGCCCATGTTTTAATTAGACGCTCCCTTTCCTTTGGCCATATGAAAAATCTCTGCTCTGAAACTTCTTCCTCTATGGCTAGTTCGATATCAACCAAAGCATCTTCAACTACATCAGCAAGATAAACCTCATCTTTTGTTCCATCTGCTTTTCCGAGATCTATTTCTAGTTTTTGCATAAACAACTCTTCAAGAAGTTGATCTTTTTTATCTTTTTCCATTTTCTTATACGGTTTATAATTTGGTGTATATAATCTAGAAACCCATCCAGAAACAGATTCTTTATTTCTGGTGAGAGCTCCTATAATAACTATTATTTTAAAAATTACTGCAATTACTAATAATAATAATGCTATTAAAACTAGTAAAAAATTCATTTATTTTTCTCTATCTTTTTAATTGAAAATAATACTTTATCTCCTATTTTATATGTTGGATTATTACTACTAGGAATTCTTTCACTTAATCTAATATCTCCATTAGAACCAATTTCGTCCCCAGCGATGTAATAAACAGTACTAACGCCGTAAGAATTTAATCCTCTATCAATAGATTTTATAACTAATTCCTTACTATATTCTACTTTATATTGTGGTAAATCTTTTCCTTTACTATCACAACTCACTAATCCTATAACAAGACTGACGATTATTAATAACTTTTTCATAATTACTTTCTTAATAATTCATTACATACGCTCTTTATTCCTTCTAATCTAGCTTGTTCATAAGAAGGATAGTTTAGATTATTACTACTCAATGAACTATTCTCCATTGGGATAGCAAATATAAATCTTTTCTCTCCTTCCTTATTAGTAAATGGATATACGAGAATGATAATATTCTTATGTAATCTTATCCATTCTACTATTTCTACCTCAATTCTCTTTTTCTTTATTGGTTGTTTATATCCAAGTTTTACTAATTTTTCCAGGACTTCATCATCTACCATTATACTTCAGTTTTTATATAGATTTTCCCCTCTTCAAGTTGTTTTTCTATATCAACAATCCTCCATCCATATTCATCAATTAACACCCTCTTTAAAGTATCAATATAACTATCCGGAATTAGATTAGGATTTATAGAGACCCAAAATTGAAGGAAAGGATCTTTATAAGTTTCTGAACTAGATTTATAAGATTCATAAGCTTTACTCATCTCTTCAGCTGCTAAATCAAAAAACTCTTCTGGTGTAATTCGAAGGTAACTAGCATAAATAAATTCTCTCATTTTTCTTTTAATTTAAAAAAATCATAATCGTAATCAGTTTCAGTTCCGTCTTCTAGAACATAATGTTTCCTGTATGTTATTATCTGAACAACATTATTTCCAGGAATATCATTTACTATAGTATCTTCTATAATTTCAGTATCTGATCCTAACCAGTTCTTTTTTAGATGATTTTCTGTAGTATAATAAACATTTTCTTGTATTCCTTGAGTTATTGTTTTTATTTTAGTTGGGTAAATTTCATTAGAGCTAAATTTATGTTTAACATAAATTTCATCACCCTCTTTCAATCTAACCCTTCCTGTCGAGTCTGAATAAATTTTAATAACTCTTTTACATGGAACTACTTTTTTATCTATCAAATCCCATAAAGCTTTTACAATATCAGTTTCTGCTATAAAATCACCAATATTCCTATCTTCCGGAACAATAAAACTATTTTCTAGATCATCCTTATCAAGATACTCACTATCTAATTTCCAATCTATTTTCCATAAAGGTATTAATTCACCTTTCTTATTTTTAATACAATCACAATTAATAAATCTGTTCATAATTCTATATTTATTTATATTTATCACATATAAGGAAAATAAACCCGAAGAATTATCTCCTCGGGTTTGATTATTAACTAGGATTTTTCTGATTATTAATCTTTATTAAACATAAGAAGAGCTTATTCCTAGTTTCTTTACTCTTCACAATATTTAGGTTTTCGACCTGTTTCTAAGTATTCCAAAATCTCTTTAAGTACCTGATCATGATTAAACGCCCAATCATAACTATCAATATCTTCTGCTGGGACAAATTTAATATCATCTACTTCATTAGGTTCTCCACCTCTTGATACAGTATCACAGTTAATTTCCTTATCAGCTAATTTTTTCTGAGTAGCTATGTAATCTACGTGAATAAGATATCTAGAAACTATGTTTTCTCTAACATCTTGAGACGGATCATCTATAGTACAAAAATGATCAATTGCTTCATTGGGATAAATTTCAAGATTAAGTCCAAGTTCTTCATAAAGTTCTCGTTTTACTGCTTCTTTTCTTGTTTCACCCCAATCAAGATAACCACAAGTAACTGACCATTTTCCAACATGATCTGGACACCCTGAACCTCGTTTAGATACTAAAAACATTACTCGACCATTGTTATCTCTAGTATATACAATTCCTACTACTGCATTTGCTCTAGAGATCCAATACTCTTTTCCATTTTCCTTTGATGTTACTTTAAAATTTTTCATAAATAAAAATTATTAACAGTTGTCAATGTTTGTTTATCAATTATAAGGTTATTACCGATTGTCTTTTTCACCTTCTTTAGAATTTGTATAATATTCTTTTTACATAAAACACTATCATCTTTAATTGATGACCAATCTTTTATAGTAGAAAAGTTAAATTCATATCTTTTTACAGTAGGTATAAGAGTATATGCTTTCTCATCTAATTCCTTCTTAGCTCCAAAAACTAGTTCTATGAAGGGTAGTAGAAAACATTTTTTATCATAAAATACTACTTTATAACTACTATTATATCCATTTCCAGGAGGTGTATCATTAATTTCTAAGATACTTCCATCTTTTATAGGGTTAAGAATATCATTTATTACTATTTTACCAGTACTACTATCACTTATTTTTCCTGGAATACTGTAACTCTTCTTATAAAATGGCCATAAATTTATATTCCTGGTTTTTGGAGAAGTATATGAGAAATCTAGTATATTGTAATGAAAAGAGTATGATACAACTACTAATCCACCAATCATTTCTTGATTAACTATATCAAAATTAAAAATATCCACTTCTTAATTAAACAAGATATAATTTGATATAAGTATTTAAATCTTCCACAACTGGTAATCCATACTTTGCTGTAAATTTTCTAGTAGGTTTCTTTATATATCTCACATAGAAATCATCTACTAGTGGTTTTATAGTTTCTATAGAATTCTCTCCACTAAGTTTTTCTGTCCCATGAATATCTTTGATTATAAAGAATATAAGAGAAGCTACAAATGGAGTAAAAGACATTTCTTCTTCAATTATCTTTTTCACTATATGTTCATTTTCTTTAAGAACTCTAGTAACTTCCTTGTAACTCTTATTACCTTCGGTTTGTCCGGCGGTTTCTACTATTAATGTGAATAGTTTAATATATTCTCTAAATAATTCTTCAGTTGTTAACATAGTAGCTTAAGTATTTCTATTATTTTTATTTTTTCAGTTTCTTTAAGAAGACTCCACTCACCTCTTTCTAATTTTTCTATAATTTTTGAAATATTTTTAATAGGCATTTCTGAAATCTCTAAAGTTCCTGGTATCAAAGTATACTCTAGATGTTCAAGAATAGACTCAATCTTCTCAAGTTCTTTAACAGTTGCTACTCTCCGACCATAATAATTATCAACTCTTGGATGATTAATAACAATCCTTGAATCTATTACATACCATTTCCAAAGATTATCTGGAAAATTAAATGCTCCTCTTTCATATCCACTAAATAAACCGAACCAACCATCAGGTCCATCTTTACAATCTACATAAATCTTTCCTATTTCCATAATTTATCCAAAATATAAAAATGGATTATCTTCTGAATCTTCTTCAATTATCTCAAAATCAGATCCAGAACAATCTTTTAAATTTATCATATACTTCAAAAGTAAATCTATACCATAACTATAAAAATAAGGTTTATTTTTATCGTATGATGCAATAGATTCTCCTTTACCATTTACTACTTTTACATAATTCTCATTTTTAGAATCCAATGATGCTTTTATTCCCTCATCTGTAAAATTCTTTTTCACATGTTCTTCTGCAAATTTTACAAGTGGATTTATTGTTTCTCCGGATATACGAATTTCTTTGTTAATGAGATTTTTAGAATAAAGAACAATCTTATCTATTACTGAGAAAGCATACCAATTATTAGAACCTATCAATTTAAACCAAGGACTTCCAGAATCATCAAAATAAACTCCTGTAACTCTAGTATAATTTCCATCACTTGTTTTTATGATAGGTTTATATCTTAATCTTCTACAAATTTCTTTTAATAAATTAGATCTTTTCTCCAAACACATCTGCGAAAGGTTTTAAATTTCCATTTGGGTTATGATCTCTTCCTGAATTTCCATCATCAAGAATAGCAAAACATATTTCTTCAAATGCTCCAATAAATTCTGGTTCTTCCAAAACTTCCTTAAATAATCTTGCTACATGAGAAGGTGGATTTTTAAATGCTCCACATCCAAGTGCTCCTAGAACAAGTTTAGTATGATTATTATCTAAAGCTATTCTAAGGATTGTTCTTATTTTTCCTTTTACAACAGGAATATATTTTCTCATCATTTCTCCAGTACTCTTATCAATATCAGGTCTTACTACTCCTGCCACTGAAATTACATTACATTTAAAATAATTATCTACAGTTTCATAAGTTCCTGGTTTTCTATAAACGCATACTCCTGGACTATATATTCCTCCATAAATTGGGATAGGGTAGGAGAAGTCATTAAGAACTTTTCCTGAATAATAATCTCCGAAGTATTCATCCCATTTTTCAGGAGAATATAAATATAGAGATAATAGCAAATTACTTCTTCTACATAATTCTTCTTCCTGAGCTCTAGAACCTGTTTCAACTCCTCCACCTGGTCTTTTAGATGAAGCCATATTAAGAACTGCACACTCTGAACCCAATTCCTTTGCTTTTTCAAAGGTATCTATATTCTGTACATATATTTTAAGAGGAGTTTGAAATTTAGGTTTATTATTTCCTTTTTGAATAGACTTATACATTTTTGATTCGTATATTAGTCTATCTGTTTCTGGAAATTCTATATAATTATCCTTATATTCATACTCTCTAGAAATAATATCTTCTATTACTTCTTCAAAAACTTTAATTAATTGTTCTTTTGTTTTCATATCATTAATGATTTTGAATTATCTAATAAATTATATTTCACAATCCCACACTCATTACAATTATCCTTTGAGAGAATACATTGATTACAGTAATTTAATTTACCTGAATCTATTGTATATCCTCTTCTTTGAAATAATCTAAGGTTTTTTGAAAAATGACTTATTTCCTTTGATGAATATTCCATAAAAACTCCATATTCAAGATTTTCAAGAGTTACAAGTTCTTTTATTCTATTTTTTATGAAATCCAAAGTAACAATACTTTTTTCATTTAATTCCTCTACAAAGTCTATAAGAACACTTTCATTTATTCTCACACGTTTAACTATTCCTTTACGATTATTTACTGGATAAGAAATAAGTAGAGTGCTATTTATTTTATCTCCAGGGAAAAAGAATTTATTAGGCCTGATAGAAGGTTTGAAATTACATAAATCACATTCTCCAGAAAATTTACATACTTCTTTACATACTATATCAGAAATCCCTGGGAAAGATCGAAAAATCAACCTACTATTTACTATATCAATATTAGATACCAATATATTTGTTCTTTCTCCATAATATCTATGTTCTAAAGAACGTCCTAATTCTAAATCTACAGTTTCATATCTAAAATTTCCAAAAAAAACTACACCAGTTACTAATCTAATAAGATTGATTTCATTAATATAGATATCATTATTGAACCAAGTAATTATATCTCCTGGAAGATATTTTTGATAGTATAATTTTCTTTTAGTATTCTTTGTCATAACGTGCTAAATTATTATATGCATCTGTACTATAAAAACTAGTTAGATCGAAAAAAGTCGAAAACTCTCCATTAGGATTTAAAGGTGATTCTGGACGATATCTAGCTAGGATAATATTAAATCTAAATTCATTACCCCAATCTTGTCTTATTTCTGTAATTATTAAAGGGTGTTCTGGTCCAAATGCTGCATACTCACCACTACCCCATAAATATCCAGGAGACTGAAAATAAACAATATCACCTACTTTATAGTAATCTGGATCTAACCTTCTTGCTACTACTTGAGGAATTCTAGCTAAGCTCTCTTCCTTAAGATATTCCATTATTTGAGGGATAATTGATGTATAATCATGTTCTATAATTTCACATTTTTTATCAAAATCATCTCTACTCATTCTTTCTGGAAGTATAGATGATCCCCAACATACTTTATAATAAGACCCCCTTGAATCAAAACCGTTACTGTAAACAATTCCTATATCTCCAGTATCTTTATTTTTGACTCTAGTCTGTGTCCAACTATCTATTCTCATTGATTATTTCATTTTTTGCCTCAGTCCAGCCATCTTTAAATGATTTTCTTTCACTTCCGACTGTATAAATAAGAAATCCGATAATCATAATAATTATTCCTAAAGGCTTATACCACTCAGTTATTTTAATTCTAAATGGTGAAAATGATATTTCTGTTTGTCCTAAGTATAGGATAAATGCAACTAATAATACTAAATAAATTATAACCTTCATCATATTTCTATTTTATAAGTTTTATCTTTCATTACTACTAATTTTCCTGGAACTGCCATTAGACGATCTTTAACATTATCTAAGAAAGCATCTAAGAGTAGAACTTCACCAAAACTTGAAATACTAATATAACATGTATTGAGATTATCAGCCCACCCAAAAAATACTTCTTCAGGATCTGCATTATCCCATGGAGTAAGCACTAAACGAGGCAATTCATCTTCTAGTCTTATTACAGTAACAACTTGTAAATCTTCTTCTAGATCATACAAGAATACATATCCAGTTACTTTTACATATTCCTCCGTTTCCATATAAGTTCTTTTAAGATTGGTAAAGATTTCTCCATATATTCAACTAAAATATCTTCAAAGAGAAAATACTCTCGATTCATTACTCCAAAAGAATTTCTAGCTATATGATATAATTCATGAGACCAAGTATTTAAAAGTTCAGATTTTGTCATTCTTTTTCTTTTTGGAATCATCATTATAAATTTTCTTTCTCCAGCAGTTGAATAAACCATACCATCTACTGGAGGAGGAGCTATCTTAATAATATTTTTATTTATTTTATCATAATAAGTTCCAAAAGTTGACATTACATAACTTAAATCACCCTTAGATAGTTTTCCAGAAATTTCTTTTTTCTTCTCTATCCCTAAAAGAAGATCTTCTATGTGTATAAAATCTAAAAGTTGTTGAGAAACTAAATATCCAAAGATATAAGCTTCTGTTTCATCATCAACTATTCCTCGTGAGGAAGTGATTCTATTAACAAATCTACTAGTTTTTCTAAATATCCACTTTACTTTTTCTTTCGTAGTTAAACTTGACAAGATAGTGATTAAATAACTTCCACGATTATTAACAGCTAATTCATATCCTTCTGGCTTTGGTATAATCCCATATAAACCTCTAAAAGCCTCAAGAGAACAGTGAATAGTAGTTAGTCTCGTACTAAATATAGGAATATCATAATATACACATTTAGAACCAACTTCCTTTCTTAAGTTTTCATAATAATTCTTTTTATTAAAAAATTCTGCTTCTTCTAATCGATTTAATAAATCTTTTAACATCTTCTTTTTTATTTTATTACATTATTAAGGATTTAAACCCTTATAATTGTTATGAATAAGAAAAGTATAAAAATTGAATACTATTATTGCACTGCTAAGACTAATAATAAATACACTTTTGTAATAATAGATAATAGAATTATTCTCTTATTTCAAAATCGATTAAAGAGAATCTTATTTAATTATTTATTACACCATATAAAATATAAGGAAATTTGTTTTATTTATTATGGAAGATATGATACTGTAAAAATAAAAGAAGAAATTATATCTGGAATTAACTCAGAAGATATTCGAAAAGTTTTAATTAAAATAATAAAAAACTACTACTGGACTTCTTAGTGTTAAAAAAGATATAGATAACCTCAATGAACTATATTATAATTATAAAAATTATCATGATAACTTTCACACCAAACTTTAGAACTTATGTAATAGAAACTCCTCTTAAACTAGTAGATATACATAATGCTCGAAATTATCTAACTTGTGAGGAATATAAAACAATATCAAATAGTTTTAGTGTATTTTTATTTATAAGAGATAGAAATAGAAGTAGTTTTCAAGAAATCTCAAAGATTGTAAGTTTTTTAAAGGATAATAATCGCTTAGGTAAAAGTAAATACTATATTTCAATTACCTTAAGTAATTTTGAAAAACCATTTCGAAAAATCTGGACAGCAAAAAATATGACAAGATACATATATAGACTGGATTTAATAACAAAAGAAAGTTTTAGGTATTTTAAAAAACTTAATTCGGATATTATTACTATTGAAAAACCAAGTATTCCTGAAGAAGAATTTATTAGAATCATCCTATATAATTCTTTAGCAATAATAGAGAATTATGAAAAGGGATTAATAAACATAGATGATAATGCTGCTTATTATATGAGCAATTACAATTATTCTATTCTTAAACTATCTAGAGAAAAAGGTTTATTTTAGAAGAGAAAGAAAACTAACCAAGGATTTTATTTCCAAGGTTAGTTCTTTTTTTTATTCGCTTTTTGCAGCGTCATGTTTACATATTTTGATCAAGTAAATATATTTATTAACAGTTTCGAAAAAGTCATCCGTTCTGTTAATAATACCTGACCACATTAAATCATCTCCAGCTTCTCTTTTTATTCCAGTTAGTAATCCTCTAATATCTACTAAGAGATTTTCAAATTCTAATGCTTCTGGAAGAATAGGGCTTAATGTTCCTGGTTGAATAAATCCCCAGAGAGCTTGAGCATTTTCCATAAGAGCATCATCAAAATCTTGAAATTCACCATCAAAATCATCAATTAATTTATGGATGCTCATAGTGGGTGCTGAGAAATGCAGTTCTTTCAATCTCGTGTGTATTCCATGAAATTGATTCTCCAAATTTAAAATAAACTTATTATTCATAACTTTTTTAATTTATAAATGTTTTATTTTCATAAACTCTGATAATGTTGTTTGACTAACTCCTAACCTTCTAGCTACTTCTGCTTTACTCAATCCTCTTTCAAGTAATTTCGTAATCTCACTATCTTTTCCATCTAATTTACGCTTCCTAGGGATTCCAACAGGCCTACCTAATCTAACGCCATTAGATTTCATCATAGCTAATGCACATTTTGTTCTTCGACTTATTAATTCTCTTCTTTTTGAGCACTAATTATATCAAAGAAAGTTTCATATACGGACAGGGAATCTTCTTTTATTATTTCCCCTTTCCAGATAGGTAAGATAGCAGCTCCAGTTAACATACAATGATTTATAATTGACATCACCATATATACATTTCTTCCAAGTCTAGAAATTTCAGTAACTAATATTAAATCCCCTTTCTTTATTCGATCTAATATTAATTTTCCAAGAAGTCTAGCACTAGGTTTTATAGCCCCTGAGATGCTCTCTTCTATCCATGCATCTACTTCAATTCCATTTTCCCTACAATACCTGTTTATTTCGTACCTCTGTACTTCTACTGTTTGTTTTTCTGTAGATACTCGTATATAACCATAAATCATTAGATAGTTTATTTTTTAGTTATTAATCAACTCTTCAAACAGAGTTTCTTATCAATAATTAGGCTTTCACTTAAAAAATAAAGCAAAAAGAGCATAAACCTTGAAATTCTTATATATGGACGAAAAATAAGCGCTAAAGTTTCTGTCTATAAAACAAATAGAAAAATTAACAATTTAGTGATTAAAAAAAAACAAGTAAAATTGATGCTAAAATTTAGTATGAATTCGGGTGAGTGTAAACGAGAAGCCACGAGTAAATACTGAGAGGTAGTATAACATTTTAATAAAAAAAAATTAGTAGCTTTATGAATTACGGTAAAATCTTAAGCGTTGGCTTCAAAGTATTAGTTGCAGCAGTTGCAGGCGTAGCTGTATTTATTGGTGTAGATAAAATCAATACTAATAATGGCAATCAAAATGGTGGTTTTAGACAAAAAAGTATTCCTGACGATCCAAGTTTCTCTTCAAGATCAGAGTTTCAATCAAATAACAATACTCAGATCCAACAAGTAAAGAGAGATAGGAATGATAGTAATATTGTCGAGAAAATGAAAAATATTCAGGATACTTGTGGAAGATTATTTACTTTCGTTCAATCATTGACAATAGTAGTAGATAATTTTAGCAGAATATTTAGAAATGATGGAAATAGTTATCTAAGTCAACCTTACTATGGTGACCCTTGGGGATATCGACAGCCTATTGATATGGGAAATGGCGTTTATTGGAATAGAATATCTCCATACATCATTGAAGCTTCGTCAACACCAGATCCAAGATATTATGGTCGATTATAAAATCTTAAGGAAAGGAAGGACTAAAGATTAATTAATTGCTACACCACTCAAGAAAAAGAAAAAGATAAGTACGTTGTATAAAGATGCCTTCCGAAATAATAATAAACTTTATACAACGTAACTTATGGAGAAACTTGTTATACCCATAGGAATTTATCCTATGGTTTTTATTTCTCGTTTTAAAACCTTATTAATGTATAAAATAAAAGAATATGGAAAAAGAATTTATTGTATATGGGAAAAAGAGATTTAACCCAAAGAAATTCAGAAAAATTAAAAACAGAAAAGGATGGTGTAAACCTAGAACTGGATTATGGGCTTCTCCAATAGACTCTGAATGGGGATGGAGAGATTTTATAGTATCTGAAATGGAATCTTGGAAGGAAGATTTACAAATATATTTTAAATTCAAACTTTCTTCTACAGCTAAAATTTATATTATTGATACATTAGAAGATTTATATCAAGTACCATTTAAAAGAATATCAAAACTTCAACCTGCTCTTTCTGATTATTTAATTGATTTTGAAAAGATGGTATCCGAAGGTTATGATGGAATATTACTTACAGAGAATGGTCAAAATGAAACTAGAATGCCTGAGTTTAGTGGATTATACTATAACGGAAAAAGTTTTAATCTTTATGGTTGGGATGTAGAATGCTTATTAGTACTTAATCCTAGGTGTATAGTTCCAGTAAATTCACTAAAAAGAATCAACTTAAAGAATGGAAGGAATGCATGGAAGAAGAATGTAGTGATAGCAAGAACACAAAAATCTATATCTCAAGATGATCCTGAAATTTTAGAATGGACAGGAGAAACAGAAGATACAATGATACTAGAAAGAGGATCAACATACGGTTCTAAAAAAGCATTTATCAGATCTCTCAGAAAGTTACAATATAAGATCGGAGATGATCCAACTTCAAAATTTATCTTGAAGTAAAAAAAGAATAGAGAAGAAACTTTAATTGTTCTTCTCTTTTTCTTTCTTCTATCTATTATATAGTCTGATTATCATATTCTTCTTTAGTTAATAAACTTCCTGAAAGATAATCATAAGCACTGATTAATTTAACAGATTGTTTAAAAGAATGAATCTCTTGTATTCGAAGTTCTCGTCTTTCTATGTCAAATACCTCTAGGAATTTAACTTCAAACCATGCAAGTTCTATCACATCAAGATCTTTCCAGTATATAATATCTCCTGGTTGTAAAGAATCTATAAACTTCTGTACTTTCTTTTCTTCGGCTAGAATTTTTAATAAACTTTCTACTTCTACTATATTTTTTTGACTTGATCCTATTCCTATAATTGGATTAAATCTTCTTTTAATTCCAATAGATAATAATCCTATATCACCTCTTTTCATTATAATCTTTAATTAAATCGTTATACTTTTCTGGTATTTTCCCAAAATCTATATCTTTATATACTTGACCTATTCCATCTTCCATATATCTCAAAGAAAACATTAATTTCATAATCTCAATGTAACTATCTTTTGTATATCTAGGATCAGAACTGAGAATATATTCAAATTTTAAATTATCCTTAAAATAATTCTCGATTAAATATTTTTCAAATTCTTCAGGAGATAAACTACATAAATCCTTGGACTTATCACCGAATAATTTACTCGGCGCATTACATTCAAGAGTTCCAGTTATAGGATTAGTTGTAAATATAAAATCTATATCAAAATCAGATCTAGTATTTACATGCCTATAATCAAATCTAGGCGCCGAGGAATGTCTTTCGGTGATATCCCAAAATGAATCATAACACTCATAAAAATCATACTTCATAAGAATTGGTTTAAAATTTTTCATAAAGTATTCTAAGTTTCTATAATGTGCTCTAATAGTTCCTAATTCATGTTCGGTTGGGTTCTCTGATATCCATAATACTTTCTCAAAATTATCTTCGAACTCTTTACCTTCTACTATTATTCCAGTTCCTTCATCACAAAAAGAATTAGTCTTTTCTGGATAAGTAATCAAAGTCTTAAACCATGCTCCTGTGACTTCTACTCTCGAAAAATCAATCTCAAATTCAGTCCCTTCAGGAAGAGATTCTAGTTCTTTGGTATATTCTTCTGTATATCTTGTAAATAATGTAACATGCCCTAAAGTATCTTTCTTTTCTAAATCGGTATACTCTAAGTAACCACATATAAATTGATTTCCTGCAGAACTATATCCTCGCTGTACTAAGAAATCTATATAATCTTTAGCAGTCTTCATCTTTAAAAAAGTCAGTTAAATAAATAAATGTAAATGTAAGTGTAGTCCAATTATCTATACCACTAATAGTACTATATCCAGATATAATAACAGGATACTTGATTGGTAAGAAATAAGGATTTGTATATCCCTTAATACAATCATTTTCTGGACCATAGTATTCAAGATGAAAATTGTATAGTTCATTTAGTTTTTTATAAAACTCAAGCCATTCTTTAGGAGACTCTATTAGTTTTTTCATGCTCAAATCCATTATTTAATATTCCCAACCATTCTTCTGTTTTTTGTACATCTCTCTTCATCTCGGAAACATTCATCCAAGAAAAATAGAGAACAATACAATCTGGATAATCCTCCCTAGTTCTAAATACTGAAAATTCTATCTTATCACCTATCGACATCTCTCCATAAAATAAAATTTTTCCAGAATCAGAAAACTTAGAATATGTAAATGAACAATCTGAATTATTAATCATGAAATTTCCATGTTCTGTCGGAAATAGCTCACATAGACCATATTTTATTTCATTATATACTTCACGCTTTTTTGTCATACATTAATAAGTTTTATAATTCTTTCACGTATAGATATAGGAATTCTATCAATCTCAACAATACAAGGATCAGATAATAATTTTTCTGCCTCTACATAACCTTGACAAACAGATATTATTCCGGCCGCGTCTTCTATAATTGTTAAAAAAGCATAATACCTCGAATATGTATAAGTTATATTTTGAACTTTTATATATGTATTTCTTTCAATAATATCACCGGCCGTATTTTGATCCTCCACAGTTCGATAATAAACAGATCCTATTGTAACGCCTCCTAAACTCGACTTCATCAATTCAAAATAAGTCCTAGTATAACCTAGAGAAGGAAGAATGGAATCTAAAGGCGTTTTCCATGTTTCTTCTAATTCTTCTTGTGTTGTATAAATTTTTGCATCCCTAAGATTAATTTTTGCTGGATCTAATATTATTAACATAAGTCATTGATATAAAAAGAGCCCAAGGAAATTATCCCCAGGCTCATTATTTTTACTCTATTCCTAACGTATCTTTGCATAACTGAATTTCGGCCGGATCACCAGTATGTTTTCCTAAGTCGTCTGAAATTTTAATACATTTAGACCACTCACGTTTAGAGTTAATTCTACACCTTGACAATTTCATTACTATATTTGCTGGCTTAACTCCAGGAATATCACACATTAAATTTGTACCTATCCCAAAAGAACATCCAACTCTACCCTTACAATATTCTTGTAATTCTAAAGCCTTCGGAAAATCTAAAGCATTACTAAAGATTATATCCTTGTGAAGTGGATTTACGCCAAGTTCTTTAAAACGTGCTATTGCCATTCCAACATACTTAAATTCATCTCCTGAATCACATCTTACACCGGAAATTAATTGCGCAGTATCTTTTGGTAAATTCTCAAAAAAGATTTTACTTCCGAATGTATCTGTTAAAGCAATTCCAAGATAACCATGATATACTTTATTCCAATTTTTCATAGTTAAGAAATTGGCTTCCTTATATCCAAATAAAGCTCCATGAAAGGAGTACTGTTCATGGGCAATAGTCCCTAGAGGAGTCATACCATATTTCATTGCAAGATATACATTACTAGTTCCAGTCGTATAAATTGCTTTCTCCTTCACACGCTTAATAACGGCATCCTGTATATTAAAAGAATATCTACGTCTAGTTCCCATATCACCAAACTTCATGGAATTTTGATTAGATATTTCAATTTTTTTATCTAATCTTTCTATAATTTCTTCCATGTTAATTGTATTATTCTCTCGTTTATGTAATAATTCAGACACTATTGCCAAAATCATTACTTCGTAGAGAGTCGCACGATACATCTTATCTGTAACAGTGATATGAAGATGTTTTTCAGAATCTAACCAGACTTTTATTTTATCTGGATCAAATCTCCAGGACTTAAGAAATTCAAAATAAAATTCACTTATATATGGTATTTTCTTACAACACCATTTAAACTCTTCTTCAGTTAACGCTAAAGATTTAGTTGCGTAAAATTCTTGTTTAAGTTGATCCACGAAATCCTCATCAAATTCAAGGTTATTTCTATCTATAAAAGTAAATTCACCCTCTGCCTCTGGAAATAACGTGGCATAAACATAAGACATTGATAATTTGTATAAATCAGTGTCTAAAATTGATTTTACAATTCCCATAATTTTTTCAATTAATTTTATTTATATAAGTTTTCATATCATATATAAGAATTTGAGGACCTGAGAAAAATAAAGAGGGAAATTAATCCCTCTTCTAAACAACTACTTTCTTAAATCCATTAATAAATGATTTACCGAATTTTACTAGTTCTCGATCTCTAGCTACTAAGGCTAATCCTAAAATAAATGGAACTTGTAAATTTTTTATTATCTCTTTATACCAAGGATCGATAATATCACTCTTAATGCAATATTTTCTCATTGACCCATAAAGTTCCTTAATCGCCTTGCTTTGATATTTTAGGTACTTAGTTTTTTCTAATAATTTTTTAAACCTCGCTTTTAATGCAAAGACCACTCTTGATTTCTCAATAAATTCGTCTTCAGTAATTGTTCCTTTTTCAAATTCAAGTTTTACCTGTTTGAAATTAATCTTCTCAAACTTAACTCTTAATACTCGAAATTCTCTTCTGATTTTTTCTCTATTTGTCTTTTTCATACTATAAAAATTTAAAACTCCCTAAGCTTTTCTATTATTGCTTAAGGAGTATGTTTTTCTCATATATAAGGCTTTGAAGGAAAATAAAAAGGAGAGGAATTTTTATTCCTCTCCATACATAATAATTTTAGATTTCAAACAAGTCGAGAATATCCTTCCAACATTTTATAGTTGTTATGTCAAATGATTTTGTAAACTTTTCTCTATACTCATCTATAGTCAGTTCTGTTCCAACGGTTTCGCCTCTATAGGTTTCCAACCAAGCGGTAAATTCGTTATTTCCCTGATCTTGAGAATGTTTTAACATAAAGAGTGTCCTACATACTCTTTTTGGTTTAATTTCTGTTTGCTCATCTAAACTTTTAATTACAATAATCGATCTTACGCGATTATTACAATCTTTCGGCATGAATAGTTCTCTTAAATTCTCGCCGAATTGATTTTCGATATCATCTTCTGATACATAAAATTTTGATCTACCATGAACTCCAATTTGAACTAGAGTTGCATAATAATTGTTCTTTTGCTCTTCTTGGCCTTCTAATACTGCTGACCAAAGTTCTTTTAAATTTTTTCATAATTATTATTTTTTTTTATTTGCCTTCTATTTGCTTCAGGCATTGCGTTATTATTGTCTCAAAAAGTAAAAAAGACATAATATATCTTTTAAATTAGATATACTATGTCTTTAGATAATATCAGATATTTCTATCTTTTATTACATATATAAGGCTAATAGGGTTTCTTAGAAGGTATTATTTTTTCTTTCTGCACAGTGATATAGAATTCGATTAAAAACTAGTTCCGCCTAAAAATGTTTCAAAGCCTTATATATGAAGAGAAAATAAATGAGCTAGCTCCTAAAGTATATATTGCAGATATACAAAAGAAGCTAGCATTAATTTTTTAAAGTTAAAGAAAAATTCATAGAATAAATTTAATCCGTAGAAAAAGGTGTAATTAAAATGATTATTTCTATGAATAATAAAGAAATTATTCAACATATCATCATTGCAATTATCATGACACTAATGATGATATTTCTAGAGGATGATAACATTCTCATAGATATATTCAATCACGCTATTGCTTTGGCAAGAACAAAAATAGAGTGTGATAAATTAAAAAATAAAAGAGTAGATTAATTCTTTTACCCTAGGACTTAAACGGTTCTAGGGATTTTATTTTTTCTTTAACTTCATTATTAAGGAACTCAACCATCTGTAAGAGCAAAATCAACCTCTCTTAGGATAGTGGGTTATTTTGGCTCATTTTATAGGTTAAGATGGCTAAAAACATCAAAAATAACCCACATTTCGCTACCTTTTTCTAATGTATGCCTTATATATGTATAGAGTTGTTTAATCTTTAATTTTATTGTGTTATGAAATATAGAATTAGTGAGTATTGTAAAGTTCAAAAAATTTCAAGAGGTACAGTGTATAGTTGGAAAGAAAAAGGTATAATCTCAATGGAAACAGATAGACAGGGTAGAGTCTGGGTCATTGAAGAAGATCCTAAGAAACTTAATCCAACCGTAGCTATATATACACGCTCTGAAGAAAAAGAAGAATTAGAAAAGCAAAAAGAGAGATTATTACTATATTGTTCAGCTAAAGGATATGTAGTAGATCAAGTAGTCGAAGAGAATATTGGACTAGATTCAGAAGATACACCTGAATTAGAAAAATTACTATTATCTTCGGCCATTGATATTATAGTAACTGAAGGAAAGGACCGAATAAGCCTGAGTTCTTTCGGTCTAATATCTAAGTTACTTGAATCTGCCGGCCGAAAAATAGAAGTAACTAATCTCTCTTCAGGACTTACAGCAAAAGAAAAAACAGAATTAATTAAAAAACTTAAACTATAATGAATGAAAATTTAATAAGAGGAATAATATATCTTAGAACTAGTCCCTCTGGAAAATATTATGTAGGACAAACATGTAATGAAGAAAGAAGACAAAAAGATTGGATGAATTTAAACAGAGATTATTCTGGTGGATTGATAAATAATGCAAGAAATAAATACGGACCAGAAAATTTTCAATATGAGATATTATGAGGTAGAATTAGCAGATAAGGATGAGGTTATCAAAATTATTGATGAGAAAGAAATATATTTTATAGAAAAGTATGATAGTACGAATCCCGACTATGGATATAATATTTCTTTGGGTGGAAAAGGTGGTTATATTACTAATAAAGATTATATTAAAAACAATTATTATGCATACAAAGATATAGAGATAGTACAACTTTCAGTTGGAGGAAACTATATCAATACTTGGAAGGATGTTTATGAAGCATCTACATCTATAGATAAACAGTCTATAAATATTATAAATTGTTGTAATAATAGAGTTATGACAGCTTATAATTATGTATGGATGTTTAAATCAGATTATGAATTAATATCATCTAACTTTAATAACAAGTTTAAAAGAAATATTTATGGAGTTGTTCAGTTAGATTTAAATGGAAAATTCATAAAAGAATTTTCCACTTCTATGGAAGCGGAAAAAGAAACAGGTATTTTATGTGGGTCTATTACTGCTGTATGTAGAAATTCTCCAGGTCATCGAACAGCGGGAGGCTATAGATGGGTATTTAAAACTGATTATGAATCTGGGAATTATGATAAAAATTTAGAATATAAAAACATTTCTAGAAAAGTAGTTCAATTTAATATATCTGGTGATATTATAAAGATATGGAATAGTATCAAAGAGGCCGCAGAATATTATAAAACAGATGATGAGTCCATAAGAAAAGCTGCTGATTTATCAAACTCTACAAAAACTTCTAATGGGTTTAGATGGATGTATGAAGAAGATTTTAATACATTATCAATAAATAAACTTCCTTCTATCAAAAAAGAGAGAAAAATATATTCTTCTATAGTACAATTAAATATAGATGGAAATTTTATAAAAGAATGGGAAACTGCAACAATAGCAGGAGAATCTCTTAAAATAGATAGGCATGGAATTTCTAATGCATGTAAAAATGATGTAGATAATAATTATTATGGAGGATTTAGGTGGATGTATAAAAATAATTATGAATCTACAAAAATTACGAAATTATCAAACAAACCTGAAAATAGACGTAACACTCCGATTGTTAAGCTAGATTTAAATAATAATTATATTTGTGAATTTAAATCAATAAAGGATGCGGGATTAAGTAAAGTATTTACTTATAGTCATAATCTAGGAAAGAAGATAATAATTTATAAAGGTTATAAATGGATAAGAAAAGTAGATTATCAGGAAATAATTAAAAACAACCAATTATTAGACATATAAACCTTATAGATGAGAAGATATTATTGTGTTATCTTCCCACTATTTATAAATGAAAACATATTTAATATTGAAATTTTTAATAAAAACTAAATTTATTTATGGAGAATAATAGTAACGAAATTAGAGTTTTAGGATTTCCAGAAGCAATTCGTACTAGACCAGGCATGTATTTAGGAGATGTATCTGATACTACTCAGCTTTTAGTAGAAGTTATTGGAAATATTCAAGACGAAGTTTCTGCATGTAGTACTTGTAATAGTGCGATTATTGATCAAAATTGGAATGGATATCAACTTTGTCAAGACTCAGGACGGGGAATGCCAATTTTCATGTCTGTTGATAAACCTAATCAAACAGCAATGGAGGTAGCTCTTACAAATATTCATGCAGGTTCGAAATTTGGATCGACCTCTGATGTACGAGTAGGAATGAACGGTTGCGGTCTTAAGGCCTGTGTAGCTTGTTCCGAAAGATTTATTATGATGTCAAAAGTTACTCAAGATAATTATAATAAATCTTTGCCAATTGTAGAAGAAGTATGGAATTCTTATGGACCAAGATCTAAAAAAGATATATATTATGCTTTATTTTTTGAAAAAGGATATAAAGTATATGAAGGAGTAGATAAGTTGGATAACTTAGAAAAATTAATATTTAGTTCTGAAAATCCTCAGTATGAACCGTTACCAAGAGGATTTAATACAATAGTATTATTTAGAGGTGATCCAGAAATTTTCGAGAATACTTCATCAAAATTACCATTAAGGAGTTTACAATATTTCTTACTAATTCAAGAAAAATTATATAAAAGAAAAATTGAATTAATAGTAAATAGAGAACGTTTAAATGGTATATTTAAACCATTCAAATTTGAAATATTTAAAACAATAATTCCAGCAGATACTAGTAAAAATAAATATGTAACTGTATATACTACTTTTGAAACAGATCCAGAACTTGGACAAAAACAAGAATTCGGTAGTGTAATGGGTCTTGATGCAGAAGGAATTCATATAAATTATATAGAAAAATGCTATGAAGATGCTTTAAAAAATGAATTTAAAATAAAACATAAATATCTCACAAATGGATTAAAATTATGTGTAATCGTTATTTGTGAAGATGTTGTATTTAATTCTCAAAACAAAGAGAGATTAAAATCGATATCTAAAGTAAAACAGTCTGATTTTGGAGATATTACTAAAGAATTTCAAAAGATATTCAGAAATAATCCAGAATATTGGCAAGAACATGTAGCTAGGTTAAACTACTTAGCTGATTCAATGAAATCTCTTAGTGCATCCGAAAAAGCGCAGAAAATGATTGATGACGCTCAGGGAAGAAATATGTTTAAGTCAAGGGTTGAATTAATAGAGGGTTTTAGTGACGCAACTGGAAAAAACAGATGGGATTGTGAATTATTCCTCTGTGAAGGTCTAAGTCCAGCAGGATCACTAAAAAGTGGAAGACATAACACTCAGTTCCACGCAGTACTCCCGTTAAGAGGTAAGATACTTTCGGTGCTAGATAAGACTGTAGATCAGGCACTAGATAATAAAGAAATTCATACTATATTCAAAGTAATTGGACTTGGTATGGATGTAAATAACGTAACAAAGGATGCAAAATCTTTTGAAGAAGCTTATGAATTGATAAAAAAATACAGCCGTTATGGTAAAATTGTTATCGCAGTTGATGCGGACCCTGATGGCGAACAGATAAAAAAATTAATTCTATATTTATTTGGAAAATTCGGAAGATTTTTGATAGATTTTGGAATGGTTTATCAAATAATGTCACCAATATTTGAACAAGGTGATAAAAAGTTCTATCCTGGAGATCCATTACAAGATAATGGAATATTTCCGATAGGATTAGATCCGAGTAAACCATTTTTTCGCAGAAAAGGTCTAGGAGCTTTTAATTCTGAAGATATTTATGATATCTTTTATAATCCGGCAACTAGAAAATTAATTCAAGTAACTCCGGATGGTTTCGACTATAGTATGAAACTGACAGAAGATATTGAAGAAAGAAAAAAACTATTATTTGATGCCGGAATTATAACTAATCCATATGGATTCACAGACTTATAAATATCCAAATATTCCAGAAGTTAAAATAGTAATATTACTTGGTGAACCACAAAATATATGTTGTGATAGAGCTAAGAAAATATTAACTAATAAAAATTCTGAAATTTATAGGTTAATGAATAAGGAGAAAAAAGAATTCATAAACTTATATCTGAATGAAGGAGATTTAGTAATGATTTCATATTCATTATTACTTCAAGGATATGTCACAGTTACTAATTTAGAGAATAAAAAGAGTATGAAATTTAGCACTCTGGAATTAAATATCTTATATTATTATTTCGGGAAATTCAAAATAATTGATAATGGATTTACAGATTTATAAAATTAATGGTATTGAAAATAGTAGGGATGTATTACCAACAATGAAATATTTTATTAAAGTAATTTCTAAGATGGATAAAAATACTTACTACATAAGTAATAAGAAAAGGGAAATATTTTTAGATGGAATTAACCCAGAAGATATAATTCTTCTAGAAATTCCTCCTATTCTTAAAAGAAATTCACAGTCAGGAATGAAATCTGTAAGAACTAAGATAACAAATCTTAGAAGTAATAAATCAATAATAGTTCCTGAAAGTGCAATTAATGAGTTTTGGGATGCTATGAAAGAAATACAAGTAATAGATCATGGAAACATTTAAAATGGGAAATTTCAATATACAAGAATTACCTACAGTAAAATATACAGTTCAGGTAATTTCAATGAAATGTATTGAAATGAGCTACAGTACGAGTAAAACTTTTGAAAAATTTATAAGAGATATTAAACAAGGAGACCTAATTCTTCTAGAATATCCACCAGTAGTTATATCTAAAAGTGGAATTGGAGGAGGAATTATGTCTTTCTCAATAAAAATAACAAATCTTAATTCAGAAGAATCGATTTCAGTAAAAGCAGGAGTATCTGAAGATTTTTGGTATAATTTAGACGAATTTAGAATAATTGAATAATATGGCTAGAAAAAAGAAAGAAATAGAATTACCACAAATTACACAAGAAGAATTAATTCAACAAAAAGCTATTGGAGAAATAGCAAGAGATGCTTTTTTAGATTTTGGTAATTATATTAATAATCAAAGACATACAGCATTTATACAAGATGGTTGTAAACCTAGTTATAGAAGATTAATATATTCAGCTCTTCAATTTCCAAAAGGGAAGATGATACCTAGTACTACAGTAATTTCAAGTGTAGCAAACTATCATCCTCATAGTCTTTCCGGTATTGAAGAACTTAATGCTAATCTCGTACATACTGGAGTTTTTGAAGGTCACGGTTCATGGGGATATACGGAAATAAATGGTGTATACAATCAGTATGCCGCTCCTCGATATACAAAACAAATGGTTTCAGATGTATACAATAGAGTACTTGGAGAATTGTGGAAAGAGGTTCCTATGGTAGAATCGCCAGTAGGACCAATGGAAATATCTTATCTTCCACTTCCTATACCTCTTTGTCTTTACATGAAAACATCGGTAACTGGTCTGTGCATAGGTGTTAAGAATGATTATCCGAATTTTAGTCCGAAATCATTATACCAAGCCTATATAAATAATAACCCGTTACTCCTAGAACCGAATGCAAACTTAATAATTGACAAAGAAAATTCAGAACTTGATAGATTATGGAAAACAGGTAAAGGTAGAGTAATATATTCATACAAATTAACAAGAGTAACTGATGATTTTGGTAATCCAGGAATATTATTTGAAGGAGATACTTTCTTATTTACACCTAATTTTAAAAAGTTTAAAAAACTTGCAGAAGAAGGAAAAGTATATATGGAAGATCTTACTGATATTAATGGTCCTAAAATGGTAATATCTAAAGTTCCAGGAGCAAGAGGAATATCTATTGAAGAAATTGAAGATCTAGCAAGAAAGTGTTGCTATAGTGCTACAAACTACACAACAAACGTAACTACTGGATCCACAATGTTTCGAATTGGTTTATATGATTGGTTAGATTATACTTATAAAAATTACATAGATCTAATTGTAAAAGTAAATCAGAAGAAGATAGAAAAAACTACTTTTGATATTGCGGTTTTAGAGGCTATTCCATTAATTTCGGATTATATATTAAACAAAAATCCAAAAGCAACTGACGAAGAGATTATGAAAGTATTTGGAATGCCTCAGGAAATAGTTAGTTCTGTTATGTCAAAGCCTATCAGTTACCTTAGAAAAAATAAAGATACTTCGGATCGTATAAAAGAGCTCAAGACAAGATTGAAAGAGCTTAAGAAATTCGATCCGGTAGCATATACTGAACAAATTATTAATCAACTTTAAAAAATATAAGATATGAAACAAGAAAAATACCTAGTATCAGAGATGTTTGATGATGAAGCTATGGCAATTGATTGGAAATATGTACCTGAATCATTTCTCCCTAAAATATCAAAAAACCTATATAATGTATCAGCAGTAAGAGAAGATGGGACAATAGTAGAAAGGACTGTTATATTCATTAAGCCAGTTGATGTATTTGTTAGGGATGTAGATCTTACTGAATTTGCTGGGATATTACTAGGGAAGGAGATAAAAAAATGAATTCCGTATATTATGGGAATGGATTAGATGCTTTTATCGAGGCTATTTACTTACAAGAAGAGATAGATCCTTCGGTAGGTAGTCTAATTCACGTTAACCCAAAGAATCCAACATATATAACCGGAAAGATAGTGATAATTAATACGGCCGACTACTCAATGGACAAAATAATGACTCTGGTAAGAAATAAATGTAAAGTTATTTCTAGAACACCAGAACCAGGAGAGTGTCAGGGAGTCGAAGTTTGTCCATATATTCTTCGGCCGTGTTTTGATGTGATATGGAATGGGAGAACAAAAAAAATAAATACTCACCCTGAACTAGATAAATTTTTAGAAGGAAATGAAGATGAATGGAGTATGATTTTCCCGGACTACAAATTATATTTCCCTAAACTAACAATATGGGATAAAAAGATTGTAGTAGATGAATATGGAAACTTGACCGGACTTGGATGGATTTTACAACAAACAGGAGTAAATCTTATCGAAGGTACTCCATTTAATGACTTAGATCTAGTAAAAACGAAAAAGCTAGATTTTATGTCCTAAGAAGAAAAATAAAAGAAGGAGAACTGTAAAAAGTCTCCTTCAATTTTTTTATTTTCTGGTTCTTAGGTTTTCTATTCTATCTACAGAAATGAATTTATTATCTCCTATAATTTTTCCAGATAATACAGTTCTGAGTTTTTCTCTCAATACATCTATATTATCATTCTCAAGAGATCGAAATGTTTTAGAGAATTCAATTAATACATTCTCATCAAAGTACATTAAATGCAAAATTCCATATTCAATAGTATAGACAGATTCAATAAAACCACCAAACCTTTCTTTATAACATCTTTTAATTATATGAATAGTTTTCGGAAATCTTAGTAATTTAATCCCCCTCCTTTTCTGTCTATTTAAAAATCTTTCACTAACATTTACATCATTACCAGGAGTTATCTCATTAGATAATGATGAATTATGTACTTTTCCTCCACTTCTTTCACCTATAAATCTTTGGTATAGATCTACTAGGTCTCTTCTTACGAATCCTCTATAAGATTCATCGATTAATTCTTGTTCAATTTTCATTTCTTTTAAGTTTGTTTTTCATGTAATAAACTATACATATAAGGCTCTTAAGGTCTAAACCTTATAAATAGAAATAAAATTAATATAACTTATGAATACAGACCTAATTAAGATATTTGCTATGGGATGCAAATATTATGCAGAAGAGATTGAACAAGGATATATCATTCCAACGTATCTTTTAAAAGAAGATAACACTCACATCTCTATTATTAAAAATAGAAGAGATGCTCTTATCGCTAATGAAAGTAGTTTTTCAAAAAAGTTTGAAGAAGATATAGAAAAAATAAAAAATGAATTAACGCAAGAAAAAGATTTTACAAAGTATATAAAAGAATTTCCCGTTCCAATAATGGATAGAGAGCTCTGGAAAGAAATATTAACTAAAGAGAAAGTTCCAAAAACTCGAACAGAACTTTGGGAGAAACATTATATACTTTCTGATTATTTCTTTTATAAAGCGAAATTCATTGTAGAAATTGATTCTAGTTTTCATGATGAAAAAGCTATTGATGATAGAGTTAGAGATACTTATATGTACTTCAAATATGGTCTTCCTACATATCGTTTTTATGAATATGGAAAAAGTACTATAGTAAGAGGTAAATTCTATAAATCTATCAAGAAAAATATTAAAAATAGTTATAGTAGTTTATCTGGATTAAATGTATATAATAACTATATGTTTGATTTTTCTGATATAATTGTTAATAACTTTATCATTAGTAATAAAGGAGCCTTAGAATTCATAGATAAACTTTATAGATATATCGGAGGTTATAATAATTTTAAGTTTAGAAAAGGAATAATACTAACTTTGAGAGATATTTATAATATAGATTCGAGAAATTTTGGAGTATTTACTAATAAAGATCAATTAAATATGTTCCTAGATAATATAATAGGAATAATGAGATCTGTTTTTAAAGTATCATTACATATTCACCAATCTATGTTATATACAATAGAAGAAGTATTATGGGCACTTTCTGAAAAAACAAACACATCTAGATGGGATAATATAAGAGGAACTAAAATCCCCTATTGGATAACTCGAATATTTGGTAATCCAGAACAAAATGATAGAGTTAATTGGAACAACATGGAAAAAGAAAAGATAGATGATAATATACAAGAATTAATAAATAATCTACAAAAATTTGGGTATTTCTAAACCCCTGAAATTCTTATATATGGTAGAAGATAGAAATTTTATATACCTCTAAGGTCACTGTAAAATTCTATAAAGGTATTTGTAATTATTATCTTTGGGAAATACTCATGATAGTTAAGAAATTAACTATTAGAACTTCAAAAAGATATACCCTTGTAGCGATAAAGGTTAGCTAAGATAAATTGAACTTAAAGTAAGTACGACTTTTTGGAATATTTATCAGGTCAGGTAGTGGATTGCGAAATAAGTTTGGTCCATTACCATTTTTTTTTCAGAAGAAATTTCTAAACCCCTGAAATTCTTATATATGAAAGAATTAGGTGTTCGGTCCGGGCGGAAGTCACGGGTAGCCTAACCTAAATTAACTATATGCTTATGATAGTTAACATTTTCTTATAAGCTACCTTGTTGTATATGGTTAACAGTGTAGGAGGATTAAGTAGTTAATTTCATGCTAAAGTCCTACAAGTAGATGGAAGAATAATAGATAAGTAATTTTACAAGAGTACATAATCAAGTAAAATGAAAAGGTCTTGAAATTCTTCTATTGTTTTTTTTCAAAAAGAAAAATAAAGGCAAGAGAATTAAACTCTTGTCTTTTTTAATTTAAAAAGTTTTCCAGCAAATATCCAAGCTATCTCGGATATAAATTCCTCTTTTGATGAATATTCAGAGAGATTTTCAGAAACTCTTGATATCTCAGGGCTCATCTTCCTCCACTTTGAATATTTTTTCGGAAATATTGATATAAGATGACCTATAATATTATCAACTTTTTGAAGTGAGTTCTTAGAAAATTTATGAGACTCATCAAAAAATATATAGGAGTTTATTAATTGTAGCCCTATCCCAATTAACATTCCTCGTTCGACTGGTTTTGTATCTTCTCCCCAAGAAAAGTATCAATTTAAACGTCCTGCTGAATTTACTTCTGGATCATCTAATATCTTAAGAAATTCTAAAAACGGTATAAGACTTCTTTTCATTTATTTTCTTAATTGTAAAAATCTTCCCAATAAAAAATTTAACTACTTCCTTTAAGATAACTTCATCACTTCCATAAAGTAGATTAAATGAGTCTAAGTCTATATATCCCCACTTACTATATTTTTCTGGATATAATTTTATTAATTCATATATAATCCTATTAATGCTAGGAATACTTAATCTAATAAAACTTCCTCCAGCTCCTTGAATTTTTAAACTAAGAATATAAAGATGAATATCTGCCAAACGATATATTAAATTTTGAATCAACATAATTTCTGTTTTATCTCTATATTGAAGTGAACCCCTAGAATCAGAGTATTTATTTTTATACTCTTCTAGATTTTCTAAGAATTCAGGATACGAAATCATTATTCTTTCCATATCTCTTAAGTGTTATTATTTTTCCCACTAAATTATTTTTAAGCCATATTGCTAAATCTTCCTTAGTTTTTATACTACTCACACTATTAAGATCGACTTCATTAGACCATCCAATCAACTTTGTGTGATATATTATAAGGTCGTAGTAAACTGTATCTAAACTAGCTGCATACTTACACAAAGAATGAATTAAAATAAACTTATGGTAATATTCATCAGCATATTTAATTGTATGAAATCTTACTTCTAAGTACTTTACAATTTTTTCTCCGTTTTCTAAAATGTCTATTATTGATATCATAACATATATAAGGTTTTGTGTTTCTATTATTTTCCAAACCTTAAAAACCTTATATATGTAAAAAAAATAACGACAGGAAAAATCGACTGTTATTTTCTTTTAAATTTTCATGTATTAAACCTGGCTTGTGAAAGTCGGGTTTATTTTTCTTCTCCTTAAAAAGAAAAAGAGAAGATTAACTCTCCTCTTCTTTTGATAATAAATCGATAACTCTAACTTTATTTTTTCCATATCTCTTAACTGTTATCAATTTTCCGACTAAATTACATCTTAACCATTCTTTCAAATCCCCTATTGTTTTAATCTTCGCATAACTTCTAGTATTAACTTTCCCTCTCCATAAATCTACACCCTCTAGAGCAGTAGCAAATGTTAATTTCTTTAAAGTTATTATTGCTCCATTAGATACTGTCTCGGCAAGAAGAATTAGAGAAATTATAGCTTTTAATTCTGGATCTTTCGTACGATTAAATTTACTTACTAAATTAAACTCAGCTCGATTTTCTAATATTTCCTCGAAGTCTGCAAAACTTATCATTATTTTCATATCATAAGTAAGGATTTTGCTCTTCTCTGCACTAGTGAATCTTATATATGATAATAAAATAAAAGAATATGACTACAGAAGAAATTATACAAACAACAAGAAACTTAATATCTGAACATTTTTCCGATATAACATTTATAGAAGAAGGACATAAGTATTTTATAGGAACTGAAGAATATACACCAGTTTCTAATATAATCGAAAACTTTGTTAGACCCTTCGATAAACATACAATCTCAGAACGATATGCAAAAAAGAATGGAAGAACTCAAGAAGATGTCCTCAGAGAATGGAAATATAAAAATGTAAAATCAGTAACACAAGGAACGAAGTATCATGAATTTGGAGAAGCAATGACATGGATAAAATGTGGTTACCCTGAATTAATTCCGACCAATATCCGAAGGCAATATATTCCAGAGGAGGGTTGGTTAATTCCCTTCGCACCTAAAGAAGAAAGTATCCTCAAATTTTATTCTGAGTTACCGCCTTCGATAATTCCGGTCGGTGCAGAATTCAGGATGTCATCAAAGTATATCCCAGAAATTAATACTAAATTTTGTGGAACTACCGACCTTCTATTCTACTATGATTCCCCTGATAACCCTGGATTTATTATAGGAGACTGGAAAACAAATGAAGAACTTACGAAAGATTATCAGAGGTCGAAGGGAATCACAATGTATCCTCCTTTTGATAATTTAATAGATGAACCTCTAGGACATTATACCCTACAATTTAGCATGTATCAATTAATGTTAGAATCAATTGGCTTAAAGATCCTGGGGAGAAGATTAATTTGGCTTAAAGGAGATGGAACATACGAAACTATAAAGATCGATAATGTCTCAGATAAACTTCTTAAAATACTATAATTCTAATCAAACTACACTGGTCCGAGATGGATAGGTGTAGTTTCTTTTTTTATTGTGTCTGAAAGAAAAAAGAGAGAAACCTTAAAAGTCTCTCCCTATAGTTCCTAAAGTGATACAAATCCATCAAACCTATAATAAGCTATATAAACCGTCTCGCCGTTGTGTTCATGACGTTCTTTAAACTTAGACAACCTAAAAACCACATTCCTTTTTAACTCTGGATTATATTCCGTCATGAGAAATTTGGCGAGGTGTCTAATCTTTTCGTACTTCACTTTTTTCTCGATCTCTGCTAGGACCTCAAACTTTCCATGAACCTGTACTAAATGCTCTGTACAATTCAAGTAATCCTCTAAGTTCTCAAGTTCAAAGCCAACTACTATTCCTTTCTCTGGTAAATTGATCTTTTCTTCCATAGTCTTATATTTTTAATTATTAACTACACTTATAAGGAAATCAAAGGAAGAATAGTATCAAAACTACCCTTCCTTTTAAAAACTCAATTAAAATGCAAACACCTGAGTTTTATTCATCAGTCATACTCATTACAGTGTTCATGACTTTTGAGAGAATCTTAGTGATATCTTCTCATAGCTTTAAATTATTAAAGACTTTGAAAGCAATTTCAATTTGGTTATGTAAATAATCAAATATGCCCTGGACAATTAAGTCTGGGGTTCTTTTTTCCCACATATAAGAAAATCAGAAGTTTAAAGTAGCAAAACTTCATTTTTCTCTCTTTACTGTGAAAATCTTATTCTTCCCTGTAAAATTGAGTACTTCCCAATCTATAATCTGTTGTTTAGTTACAGATGTATTATTTAAGAATTGTAGGTCAACTTTCTTTACCCAACTATATTTAATCGGATCTATTTCTAGGAGAATAGAAAACCAATTATTAAAACAATAAGACGCCCTTCGATGAAAATTAGAAGGAGTTAGAAGAAAAGCTAGATTACTTATCATATAATCAATAATCATATCTTCATTATTCTCATGTTTATGATATTTGTGTATCTCTGAAAAATAATCTATATTAGAGATAAACTGGTAAAATTTTATTGGTAACTTCATAGCACTTATAAGGTTTTTATTCTATTGTAATTTATTTTTGAGGACTAAGGAACCCTTTATCATACCTTCCGTTCACCACTAAAGGGTTCACTCCAGGGCCCTACGGGCTCTAGATTGAATAAACTATATAGGGGATAAATGGAGTATAAGAATTCGATCTCCTCCCAAAGGGAGATCGAATATATTAATTGATGATATTTTTTAATAAGAAAATATATACTTTATCTATTACCAAATACACCGATTTTAAATCATCAAAATGCGTCTCTACTAACTTTAAATCCTTACAATTGAATGAAGATTATAAAGGGTATCCCTAGTCTTCAATTTTATGTAACTGGATTCTGTATTAAAAAGAATCTATAATAAATTAAATTAATTAAAAACTTTATAAAACATGAACAGAGAAAAAATTATTGTACCTAGAGGAATTAGGTATATAGGAGAATGGAAAGATTTCTGTTTTTCTAATTTCCCAGTAAAGTGTATTATTAATAAACAGTTACCTGGCTGTGGATTTACTGAATACTGTTTAAGAGGACCAGAAAATGTTATTCTATGTTCTCCAAGGAAAATGTTACTTAAGAATAAAAAGGATCAACATAAAGATAGTGTTTATTTGGTTGTGAATGAAATGGAAATAGAAGCAGAAGTCGATAAAGATATTTCCAAGCCTATAAAGAATCCAAAAGAAGATGAACCAGAAAAGAAAGATAATTCTGAAATTTATGAAAGACTATATAGAGAGATCGATACTTATACCTATCAAAGATATCTAAATAATCAACCTGCTAAAATTCTTGTAACATATGATTCTTACAGGATTGTTAAAGATATTCTTGAGAAAATTAGAATATTTGATAGATTTGTGACAGTAGTGGATGAATTTCAAAGTATTCTACATGATGCTAGATTTAAGAGTAATACTGAACTTAGTTTTTTGACATATTTAGCACAATCTCCAACTGCATACTTCGTTAGTGCAACTCCAATGATGGATGAGTACTTAGAGATGTTAGATGAATTTAAAGATTTACCTTACTATGAATTAGATTGGTATAGTTCAGATTCATCTAGAATTATAAAACCTTCTCTTAAAATTCTTACGATGAAATCAGTAGGAACTAAAGCAGAAGAAGTAATTCAAAAATATCTCAATAACGATTTTGAAGAAATTACTGTTATGAAGAATGGTGTACCTACTAGAATAGTATCAGATGAGGCAGTATTCTATGTAAATAGTGTTAATCATATTATCAGTATGATTAAAAAGAATAATCTTACTCCTGAACAATGCAATATACTTTGTAGCAATACAGAAGATAATGCCAAAAGAATAAAAAGGAAATTAGGAAAATCTTTTACTATAGGAGAAGTACCATTAAAAGGAGTTAAACCTAAAATGTTTACTTTCTGTACCAGAACTGTATACTTAGGTGCTGATTTTTATAGTTTATGCGCTAGATCTTTCATTTTCAGTGATTCTAATTCAGACTGTTTAGCTGTTGATATAGCGGAGGATTTACCTCAGATTCTTGGACGTCAGCGTTTATTTGATAACCCTTGGAAAAACAGTGCTACTTTCTATTATCGAACTACAGCAGATTATAGAGAAATGAAGAAAGAAGATTTCCAAAATATAATAGATAGCAAAAATAAATCTACTGAAAGTTTATTATCTGCATATAACACTGTTTTAGATAAAGATAAATATGATTTAGCAAAAACTTATCAATATGTAGCCAAGTCAGCAAATTATAGAGATAATTATATAGCTGTAAATAAAGTTATTAATTCTCAGACTGGAGATGTTATTCTTAAACCGGTTATTAATCAATTAGTTCTTGTTAATGAGATTAGAGCTTTTCAGATACAGCAGGTGGATTATAAGGATAGATTTAGTGTATTTAGTTCAGTTCATTCCAAACTTACTCCTGATGATATAGTAAATAGAGATGTAACAAGATTTTTCTGTATCTATGATACATTAACTACTATGCATGATAAACTTAAAATGTTATGTGAATACAATTTTATATCTGATATTGAATTAAATATAGTTCTTGGACAAATAGCTGATTCTGATGAAGTTAAATCTTACTATCTCGCTCTAGGGCCTAAGAAACTTAAAGCTTTAACTTATAGTAAGACTTATATTAAAAAAGAACTTGGAATAGTAACGTTTAGTAAAGAGTTATTAATTAATACTATTACTTTAAATTTTAATCCTGGAGAGAAGTATAGTTTATCAGATCTCAAGGTAAAACTTGGAAATCTTTATAATTCTATTAATTATGATGCTACACCGAAAGCTAGTGATATTGAAAACTATTTTGACGTTAAATCAGTAGTTATGTATGAAAAGAAAGAGGATGGAACTAGAAAGCAGATTAGAGGTTATGAATTATTAAAAAGAAAATAACATTAAAAGCCTTATAGATGAATAAAAATAGAAAAAATTATGAGAAAAAAGAAACGAATGACATTTGGCGATCTTGAGAAATATGAAACAAAAGATTATTATAAAGATCGAAGGATACTAATTGAAATAGTAGAAAGAGAAATTTCTGAATTAGATAAATCTCCAACATTCTATATTAACATTATTTTCTTAAAAATTAAAAGAAAGACGGATGACATGTATGCTTATAGTGTTCGTGTATTAGATAGTGCTATTTTGGATTGTTCCGAGGATATTAATGTAATTCTTAAGTTATTATTAATATCTAAGAATAAAAGAGCTAAGAGATGGTTATTGAAGACATTATCAGATTATCCTTTTGGAGATACAGGGCATAAGGTGGGAGAATACATAAATCGGAAAACAGGATTTTTAGATATAGAAAAAGCTGAGAAAGATCAAGAAGAAATTTGGAGAAAGAGAGAGAGTAATTAAGTTTACTCTCTTCAATTTATTATTTTTTAATTTTATATATGTTAATAAAAAGAAAATTAATTCAAAAAGAATTTGCAGAAACTAGAGCAGATTCATTACATTATGTATCTAAGTACAATGATGAAATAGGATATGAGATAATCAAAATGATTGAATTCTATGATGATAAAAACAGTGACCTAGAACATTGGATGACACAAATAGATGGGTTCTTTGACAAGATTAAAACTCAAGGAAAACTAGCTGTTCCACCTGGCTCACCTCAATATGGATTTATAAAAATTGAGGATAGGAATATAATAGAAAATAAATTAGGGTCAGATTTTGTAGAAAAATATGTTGAAGATTCTGCAATAGATTATATAAATAGTCTAAAGAATGATATACTTAAAATGAAAAAGTCCGGAGAATTAAAATATGTAAATGCTATAAGATCAAATGGAGGATTTACTTATGATTCAGAGACTTATAGATCATTTTTTAAGTATATTGCTCTTTGTTTAACAGGACAATTAAATTACTTATCTATTAATTTCTGGGATGGTTTATATCTTATATCTAGAACCACAATAGACTTTTCGAAGAGGATAATAAATATGAACACTGATTATTTATTTAAAATAATCTCAAATTGTTTATATCAACTTAAAGGTTATTCAGATCCAGCAGGTAAGTTAGTTAAATATTTGGCTTAAAATAGTAAATCCTTGAAATTCTTATAAATGTAATTAAAAATAAAACAATAATGGAAACAATTGAAAGAGAAATTACATTAACAAAACAAAGATCAGTAAGTTTAAAGAAAGGTCTGAGTAAATTAAAAGTAGAAATTGTTTGGAAACCTAATTCTAGAGCTCTTAGAAGTAGTAATTATGATTTCGACGTAGATTTAATTACTGTTGAGCTCAATAAAATGGGTAAATGTCCTAGTCCAGATCATTTAGTATTTTATTCTAGTATCTTACAAACTTCGGAAGGAATGTTAACAGATCCATTCGAAGCTGTACAGTATGGAGGAGATAATACAGGATCTGAAGATGAATCTGGAGATGATGGTTATTGTAATGAGGAAGTTCTAATTTACCCAAAGGAAGTTGATCCAAATATAACTGATATTCTACTTTTGGTTAATATCTATGATTCTGGAACTAGAGAACAGACTTTTAAAATGATTGATGGTGCAGAAGTTAGAGCTTACGAAGATGGAAAAGATATTGCTAAACTTGTGTATAAATTAGATGATGACTATAAGAATGATACTACTCTAGTCTTCGGGAAACTTTCTAGGGTTGAAGGAAACAGATGGGAATCCAAGCACTCGGAGAAGGATCTAACCAAACTTTATTTAAGAGTTTGGTAAAATATGGCCTTAAGTTCAAAGAGTCAGATATTTAATGAGGGCGATTCATTATACATGCTTTTTAGGGAATATTAGAGGTATATATCAATATCTAATCTTTCCGGAATTTAAGGTTGAGTGGAGTATGGATTATAATACTGATCACTCGGGAATTAAAGACCGTCGAGATTTGTTTGAAGCTAGATATAATGATTTTTTGAAAGATATCAACCTAGATAAGATTTCTTTACAATTTCCGATAGAATCTTTAAAACATCCTGGAATATATAGTGATAGTGTTGTGAATGTTTATAAAGCAGCAGGTCCATTACGCTGTAATAATGATTATTCAAGAATGCTCATGTTTGAATTTCACTCACACAAAGCTTTAGGAAATAATCTAGTTGTTTTATCTAGAAATTCTTATGCAAGATATATAACATCTGATTTTCTTAGGGATGATTTCTTTAAAGGTCTTATTTCAAAAGATGAAGTAGATTTTTTAAAAGAAACTCCGGAAACACTTCTAGAAATCTTAATAAACCCAGAAACAACTCCTAATTTCGGGATATACTTAGAAATGAAATTATTAAAACAGTTTAATTTAATATAAACAATTATGGAAGAAAGAGTAATTAGCTTAAGAAAAAATGGTACAAGAACAATTAGCCTAAGAAAAAATCAAGAAACAGAAGGTGAAAACTTTGATTATGTTTATGTAGGGCTTAGATGGGCTCCGGCAGTAATCAAAGGTGAAGTAACTGGAAGAAAGACTCATGTTGAAAGAAAGACAGTTAAGACAGGTAGTTTCTTTCAAAAACTATTCGGTACAGGTCCATCAGAGATAATCGAAACTGAAGTAGTAGATAATCCTGGAACATTCCGACCTGATAAACAACTTGATATTGATCTTGATGCTAGCGTTGTAATGTTTGATAAGTCTAAGAAACAGTATGATATTGTTTATTACGGACATCAAACTTCTAAAGATGGTTCAGTTGCTAGTTTACTTGGCGATGACTTAACTGGAAAGAATAACTCAAAAGGTGATAATGAGTTAATTCGAATGGAGCTTGGAAAAGTTGCGCCGGAAGTAAAATATATGACTGTGATTTTGAATATTTATCAGCACATGGGAAGAGATTCTAGAGCGCTTGTATTCGATCATATTCCTTCGGCGACTATGAAGATCTATAGTTCGGATATGAAAGTAACAGATAGTAATAAGATTAATCAACTTAAGACTTTCGCCGACTTCCAGATCGACAATAATCCAGACTTTATTGGTAAGAAAGCATTAGTTCTTGGTACTTTTGTTAGAACTGGAGAAGGAAACTCTTGGAAATTCTCATTATCAGGAGCAATGACAACTGAAGAAGGAATTCAAGAGATGATTAAAGGTTCAATAAAAGCTGCTCTTAAGGAACTGTAATGTAAAATAAAATTAAGAAGAAGATATTTTGATTTATCTTCTTCTTTTTTTGTTTGTTCGGGGAGGAGAAAAAAGAAGATAGAACGTTCAAAAATTCTATCTTCTATATTTATTTTTTTTTTGATTAGAGTCCTCTTACTTCAAAGCTTGTTTTAACGAACTCTGATCCACATAATAATCTAGCAAGTGATATTACTTTTGTTGTTATATTCACTTTTGTTGTTTTTCCAGATTCTATGTTAATTACATTACCCCCTTCGATTGTTGCCTTTCCAAGAGGTTTTACAATATCTATATAACCTAGAGAAATACAATCTCCACCTGATTTCTCTAGATCTGAAAGATTTAATGTTCTGACTCCTGTATCTATTGTGAGAGGAGCCAATTTATGTTTTCCTGGCTGCATGTAGTAGTAATCTAATGGTTTCCCTTCATTGATCAACTTCACCTTTCCCTTCGAAGTCTTTAATCTATATACAATTCCTCCGATTACCAATACTGCAATTCCGCCAAAGATCAGTAATTTAACTGTTTTCTTACTTAATCCTTTCTTCTTTTTTTCGTCTTGTTCTTCTTTCATAATCTTTTAATTTTTATTTAATTATTTATACATTAATAAGGCTTTGGGGGAAGAGTAAAAAGGAGGGAAATTTTTAACCCTCCTCTTCTACTTTAATAATATAACCTCCAAATAAATCTTTATAAGTTTCTTCGAAATCCTTCATTGCTTCCTCGAATTTTCCTTCTTTAAATTTATCTTTTAGTTTTGATTTCTTTGTAATTAACCATCTAGACTGTGTTATGCCATATCTTGCTAACATAACCCATTCTCCATAATTAAATTTTAGTAAACTTTTTCCAGCCGTACATTTAAAAGTAACAGCTATAAATCCAGTATTAAGTGCTACAGCTTCTAAGTGAGTATAAAATAACATTCTTCCAAGTTTTGATCCTTCTATAGTATTCAAATTTACCATAGGGATTACTTTCTTTATTGTTAATTTACCTTCAGAATCATTTATTAACTTTATTGCCCAACATACTCTTACTAGGATATCTGTTATTAGTGCAGCCGGATATGTTGAAAGGTGATATCTAAAATCATATCCTTCCAAGTACATTTTCTCGACTATTTCAAAAATTAATTGTCCATAATCGCCAAAATTTTCCAGGTATCCAATCACGAAAGTAAACGGCGCTGGTAATCCTCTGGTTCCATTTATATCTGAGAGTTGATGTTTTATTACTAGATTAAATGCTTCTACTAATTTTTTAGCAACTCTTTTATTTCCATCTTTAAAAAATCCTTCCATGTCTATTGTTCGAATTTCTCCAGAGTCCATAAAAGTCGCCGTATTTTTCATCACGTCTTTTACACCTGTTATTATACCGGCGGGACTAGGATCATGACCTATCTCAGTAATATGATGAAGATTAGGTGATAGTCCTTTGATCTTATGTCCGGCTCTCTCCACAAATTTCTGAGAATTAACTGATTGATCAAATGTTACTTTAGCCTGTTTTTCAAGTTCTTTCACTGTCTCCTCTGAAAGTTTATTATCGAAGAAACCCTGAATCATTCCTGAAATTCCTGAAACTTTCTCTGGACCACCTCTAAATACCATATCTACCGCAAAACCTACCATTGCTGAACCTATACAAATTAAGTGTTCAGTCTGGTTTAAGTCTATTGTATCCTTGAACCTTTGATCTAATGTTTTATAAGATTCTGCCCAAGGATATATACCGCTAAAATTTGGTTCTGAACTTATTTCTCGTTGCGCTGCTAATACTAGGTGTTCAAACTTAGGGAGAATTAGTAATTTTTCCTCTCGAACCATCATTTTATTATTTAGTTCTCCAAGAGCAAATTTTTCTCTTATCTCCATAACTTCTTTATGATAACCTTTAGAAATCAAAACATTTTCTAGGAATGCTACTCTTTGTTCTGCAGATTTCCTTAGATTTATTAGTTGTTGATTATTAAAGGACTGGTCTCTTGTAAGTTTATTTATAACCTTACCAGAATTTTCTAAAAATTCTTTCATACCACTTTTCTCCTTTCTTTTCTTGTTCATTAATTTTCTCAATTATTTTCTCGGTTAACGCGTCTCCTTGTTTAACCAATTCTGAAATCTCCCAAATATCTTGTCGATTATCTGATATTGCCATTGATAATCTTATGATATTATCTTCGATTTTTTCACACTGTCTTTTTAGTTCGGCAGTTTCTTCTTTCTTTTTATTTCTTCCAAATAAATCCATAATATTTTAATTTTTTAAGTTATTGTTTCTAGGGTTGTAAAAAGAAAATCTATAAAACTCTACTATATATCAAGTTCTATAGATTATTCCATACATTAATAAGGCTTTGAAGGGACAAAAAATAAAAACCTACTCATCTTCACAGACTTTCGGTTTTCATCAATTATTAGTGGGATTATAATGTTTCTAATTTACATCCTAATTCCTCTTTCAGCATAAATTCATTAAGCAGATTTATTCTTGTCTTGATTCTCTTAACTAAATCTTGATCAAATATATAACTGCTTAAGTTTTCTGCTCCGATGGATATTGTCGCTAATTGGATCCACTTCGTTAATTCAGTGAGCGATCCATTATAATATACTCTATAAAATCCATCTCTTTCGGTTATCATAGACAATGTTTCAGTTTCTGGAAAGATATTTTTTATTTCTTCCAGAGTTAGTGATAGTCTACAATCTACCCATTTTATGTTATTCTTGGGATTGAATTTTTCTTTGATTTCATCCCAAGTTTTCCATCCTCCTTCATTTAATCCTACTGCTGCTCCATATCTTACTACAGAAAATTCAGCTCTTTTTCTTAGGATTCCTTGAAGTTCAGTTTTTGATACATCATATCCTAATTTTCTCAAATTAGTACACAATGAATCAATATCTACCGCTTTATAGCTATGTTCAACAATTATTCCTGCAGCGTAATAATATAAATCTTCATAGGAATCTTCTTTAATCATTTTCTTATCAATGACTGATTCCTTCATTACTATTGCAGAACTAGTCTTACTTACTAATACTTTCGGTTTTTCTTTACCACTTAAGAGTTTTAAATATTCTCTTTTTGGTTCTTTTCCTGTAATCTTTCTGTATAATTCACAACAGATAGATAAGTCTTTTTCCGCTTCTCTGAATACCAACTTATCATTTCTTCCGTCATAATATACATTTAGCGTTACTGAATGTTTTGATAAACCATTTACCCAAGTTTTTATTTGGATTTGATTTATTCTTTTCACACCTAATACCTTGGCAACATTATTTCCAGTTACTCCGTCACCTCTGTTATATGTAATAGAATAACTTAGCGCTTCCATGATATTGTCTAAGGTGTTTATTCTAATTCTTTCTTCTTTATTCCTTTTCTTCGAGGGAGTAGTTATTTCTTCCGGTTCTTCTTTTATTTCCGGCTCTTTTCTTACTCTTCCCGATTCTTTTACTAATACCTTTTCAAGTATTTTTTCAGTGAAGATTTCAAACTCCTCGTCATTCATAGCTTCTTCATTTTTCAGCTTAATAACAAGTGGAGTTCTTTTTCCTTTCATTTCTTTCTTCACTATATTTAATTCACTGTTCATCCATGTGAATAACAACTCATCAGCTTTTCTCTTGATTAAAGCTTTATCCAAGCTTCTTCCAATTTCACTATGAACTTCGCTAATTAAGTTTTTTACATGTACGTCTGAGATAGTTTTATTTTCTCTAAGTGAATTTAACAGACCTCTTACCAATTTTTCCTGGTAAGCATTTTTTTCTAGTCTTTCCATTTTTTTTTATTTTTATTGTTTTACTTTAATTAACGGCATATTTCACAAACATATACTTCTATGATCGTATAGTCAGGAAATTCCGTTTGATCTTCTTTAACAGTTGTGTTACCAATAATAGTGTAAAGTACATCCTTACGACTAGGAGATAACACTACATCATCTGTTATTGTTTTGTACTTAACTCCAACTTTATCTAATGCGTTCTTATAAGGGACTCCATTCCCTAAAAATCTCATGTTAATTGGAGTATTTTCACTAATTTCTTTTAGTTCTTCAAGAGAGATAGTATAAAATATTACTTTCCCTCCTACTTTAAATACTTCTTCGAACATAGAACTGTGAAAAGTTCTATTAACCGCCCAATACTGACGTTGTTCTTTTTTAACACTTTCTTCCATATTCTTATTTTTAAGTTCTTTTTTGTGTCAATTTCCCATTCTGATAGGCTAAATTTTGAATTTGTCTCAGAAGGGATTTATTTGTTGTTTGGAGATTTTGATTTTCTCCACGGACAATGTCTAACTTTTTTTGGGTTCTATGTGAATTAATTATACTGACAACCGCACATGTTAGACCTATTCCTATAAATGCTAATTTCCAATAATTTTTCTCTTTCTTTTTGTTTTCTTTTTCCATATTCTTTTAAATTCTTTTTACATATATAAGGCTTTCAAGGAATGAAACAAAAACCCCGATCTTCACAGACCAGGGAATTTTTTGATTTAAACAAAACTATCATTAATAAGGCTTTGAGGAGAATAAAAAAGGAAGCTTATAAAAGCTCCCTAAGTTTTTCCATTTTCATTTCACTATCAATTTGATCAAGGCTGATTTCTTCTGCTACTTTTCTAAGTAATTCACAGGTTTTTAAGAAATTTTCAACATCCTTTATAACATTTTCATCAGGACATTTAAATCTTGCAGTGTGTAACAGATCTTTAATTTTCCAAATAAGCATCTCGTGATTTCTTTGAAAATTTATGCAATCTTCACTGTACTTTTTTCTTACTTCCTCTATCCTATCAAAATACTCCTTTTTGAAGTCATTCCTCGTTTTCTCTAATGAATTGAAAGTTCCATTTTTGTACTCTTTGTATTTCTCGAAGAAATATTCTCTTTTAATTTTCCCCGATTTTTCTTCATAATCTCCTTGCTTAGCTAAAAACAAGTTGTGATTTATTGTCTCTACCCTCATTAATTCTATGAGACGTAAACAAATTTCTTCTTTTTCCATATCTGTTTTCTTTTAAGTTTATAATACACTTATAAGGCTTTTAATTTATATAAGACGTAGTGAAGAGAATACTTAAATAAAACAGAATCATAATATTTATTCATATATTTGTAATCTTCCAAGAAAGTCTTTCGATCCATCTTATATGGTGAAATTTGTTTAGGATTAGGAATTAGGTACTTGATATACTTACCTTTCTTAATCTTTTTCTCATGAAGTCTAAGTTCCTCAAGTTTTAATATATATGGTCGAAAAGATATCCAGTACCTAAATTGTTTAATTCCAAATCTCTTATATTGTCCTCCTCGATTACTAACTTTTAAGACCATATCGAAGAGTATTCCCTTTTTAATTCTGTTATCTAGAATATTAAGTACTTTTTCTGGATCCTCCCAATGAGATCCTATAGTATCCATCATATGTTTTTTAGATCTGAATGGAAATTTTATGGGAATTATTATTTCTTGTTCGTTCCAAATCGAATATGGCGAGTTTATATAAATTTCTTTCATAACATATATAAGGAAAATAAAGGGAAGAACTTATAATCGTTCTTCCCCATTATATTATCTTTCGAAAAATCCTGGAGCGCTAACTTGTTGATTAAAGTTTCCAGATTCACCCAATCTCTGAGTTTTCTTTTCAAGCATCTGTAATCTTTCTTCGTAGTCAGTTCCATTATTTTCAAGAGTTGTAATCTTACCATTAATCTGTGTGATACTAGTATTAATCTTACCTATTTCAGTAGTTAGGTTAGTATTTACCTCTTCTATTTTTGTAGTTAGATTAGTTCCTAGTTCAGTTATTTTATCAGTAAGTGTTTTCTCTAATGTCTCTATCGTCTCCTTGAGTTTTTCATTTTCTGCTTCAAGTGCTGAAATGTTATTCTCTAAGTCTTGAATGATAGTAGTTAGAGTTTTATTACTAGAATCAATTACTGCATTAGTTGTTGTCTGCAGAAATATATCTTCTCCGTTTTTTATTAATTTTGAAATCATACTTTTCTAAGTTTTGCAATTTCAGCCTCAAGTTCTTTCACCTTAGACTCAAGTTCATTAAGTTTTTCTTCTTCTGGATCAGGGGTTGCTACTTTAAATACTGCTGCTTTTCCATTAGCTTGGAAGAAACCATTAGGAGCATTAACTTTACTAAATATAACAGCATCAGTAGTATCAATCTTAAGATGTCCACGATTAGTTTCGTGAGGATTATCTCTTCTAGCAATGTGAGCGTTCATAGCTGCCTCTACTTCATCAATTCTCTTATTTAATTCAGCATCAGCGGCTTCACGTTCTTCTCTTTCATTTTCAAGCTCTTCCTGCCAATCGTATGTTCCATCACTTGGGCCTACTCTAAGTGATGGGTTACTACTGCTGGAAATTCTTACACGAGGAGTTAATAGTTGTGCCGAAGATGTTTTTTCGCTAACGGCACTAATAACTTCTTCCTCGTGAGTTTCTTCATCAGCAGAAATATCACTCATCATTATTCCTTCCGAGGCCATTCTTCCTGCAGATCCAACAGACATAAAGAATCCATTAGCTGTAACTTTAGAGAATGTAACTTCATCACTTTCTCCGACACCAAGCTGTTCACGAGTTACATTATGAGGATTATTTTTGTCTTGGATATGAGCATTAAGTTTATCCCAAAGATCGTCAATTCTCTTATTTATTGCTTCATCTGCTTCTTTTCTTTTATTTCTCTCTTCGGATATATCTTCACCCCAAGCAACTATTTTATCGATTTCAAGAAGAATTTGATAAGCTACTTTTGCAGATATTCCCCAGTTATCCCATTCAGTAGGTACTTCTAAGATTGTAGCTGGTCTCATTAATTCTTCTATAGTTCGAATCAAATCACGTCCAATACTTTTCTCTACAATAATACCATCATTCTTAACAATAAATGCAGTTCTTCTAAATTCATCTACATAAATAATATCATTCCAAATTGGATCTGATGCTGTCCAAGAAAAATCATTAGGATCACTAGAAGTTACAACAGCTACTTTGTTTCGATAAGCATTGTATACTGTATTATTTTCTTTATATTTATAATATTCAGATATATAATACTTTTGATCCTTTTCAGTTACCTGTGGATGATCCCATTTTAAAGCTTCAGATTGAAATGAGTTTGGAGTGTCAGCAGTTACTGGTTTACCTTCACTATCGATTTTACTAGGTTTTCCATTTAAATATACAAAGTATGCTGCTGGGTCTAAAGGATCTTCACAGAAGTCATCAGGAAACATGGCTACAAGAGATTCTACATATTTTCCAGGATATTCTAGAAGATCATTTGGTATTTTCCCAGTATCATCTACAGTAACTAAACCATGGATTGGAATACTATTATCATTTCCATCTACTACACCATCTTCATTAGTATCTACTTTAACTGTAGTAGATGAGTTCTTATTTAAGAATGCTAATGCTAATTCTTGATAGATACCTCTAGCTCTACCTACAAGAATTTTTTCAATAGCATTTTTATCATCTGCATTATTCGGATCTAAGTATGTGTAATCTCCATTTTCTTCAGTATCATGAACTTCTGCAATAAAAGCCATATCATTTTCGAGATCACTTAATTTTGTAGGAAGATATCCAGGAGCCCATTTTCTAAACTTATAAGGATAAACTTCCCTTTCAATTGGATCAGTAATAGAACTAGGTATCGAAGCTCCATCTTTTATGCTACTATCATAATAAAATTCAACTGCAGATTCTGAAGAGCTACTTGATTCCACAACTCTTACTATACAGCCATCTTCAAGTCTTCCTTTTGGAATAGCTTTAAGATCTTCTATTGTTCTAACACTTTTCCAACCACCTTTTCCATAAATTGCTTCGTGGGTAGGATATGTATCTTGATCAGTATAAGGAACTATAGGAGCTGAAACATTTATACCTTTTTTATTTTTTTCCATATTATTTAAATTCTATATTTAAAACTCCTGTTTGAGGATAATCAAATACTATTACAGAATAATCTTCTTCACTGAATTTACAAGAGAAAGCGTTATTTTCCATACTTCCAGTTAAAAGTCTTATAGGATTTTCATTTTCATTAACTTCTCCATAAATTTCGGTAGGGATCATGTAATATACATATAATCCTGAAGTATAATTATTACCTTCATCATCTATACTACAATCTACATTATCTAAAACAATTGAACGTTCTTTGGATAAACTTCTATTTCCGTAAGTTTTTCCATTAATTACTATTTTACTAATATCATTTGTCTTAGATTTACCCCAAATTCTAGAATTAATAAATTCATAAGTAATATCTTTAGAGATACTAACAGATCCAATAGAATCTGATGAACTATCATTACCATACAGGACAGATAAAGTAATTACAGTATCTCTTGAAATATTTTGATTATAAACCCATACCCAAGTGTATTCATCTTCACTAGGATTATTCATTCCTCCAGAAAAAAGACTTCCATTTATATATATGCTTACACTAACGTCTTCTCTTTTTAATTTCATCCCATTATACCAAACTTCCCAAGCAAAAGAAGGTTGTATTCTAGTTCCATTTTCATAAAGACCGCCACTTATTGTTGGGTTACCTGAAATTGTATAATCTGGAAGTAATCGTATCTCTAGAACTGTTCCAAGGCTATGTATAATATCTTGAATTCTTTCATTTAATCCATTTAATGCATTAGTTACAGCATTTTGAGACATAACATCGTCCTCAGATGAACCTGTGGTTTGAAGTACATTAATACCACCTCGAATTCGAAAAAAACCTGTAATTGAATCTTTTTCTATATCCTTGTAATAGGTATACCATTTTCCATCTACAAATACCTCAAATCCATCAGGAATAGGGTATTTATCATAATCCCATGTTCCTAATTCTCCTATTCCACTAACTATACCTTGTCTTTTATCTAGGAATACTTTAGCGGGTAATAAGAAATTTGAACCTATTTTATTTGCCATAATTTATTTTATTTATTAATATTTTCCACCGCTTATATTCTTAGCAGCTATAGACATATTAGAATCAGTTACAATACTAGAATTATCAACATTGACTCTAATTTCTGTACTACCATCTTCAAGCTGTACTAAATTAATTCCAGGACCACCAACAAAGCCTTCACGTATTGACAATCCTTTAATAATTTGTTCAAGTTTTCCAAGAGTATTGTAATTTATACTAGCTCCACCTAAAATCTCTTGTCTTAAATTTTCTAGGTCAGTTACGGTTACACTAGAATCTTCTGTAGATGTTCCTTCGAAGAATGTTGGTAATGAGAATGAGAAAACTTGCTGAAAATTATTATAATTCAATGCAACATCTTTTATATAAACATTATAATCAATATCATTTACTTTACAAGATTCTATCGAATAATCAGTTATATGATTCATCCCAGAAGTTGTATCATAAATACTCATAAGATTTCCATATAGTTTTGGATATGCAAATGCTATTTTTTGTGAATTAAGATCTCCTTGGAAAGTAACAATTAAATTTTCATTTCCGACTACAGTATTTTCAAGAGAATTTAAAGCAGCTTCTGTTATATTCCATCCACTTTCAGGAATTTGTCCATAGTAGAAATTATAACCAAACTTAACTGTGTAGTATGAAGTTGCAGTTCTTATGATTCCTGTATCTGGATCTGTATACTTAACAGATAATCTATACTCTGTTGTATCTGTAAGACCTAAAACTGTATATCTATTACTTTCAGGGAGAGTTATTTGTGTGCCATTTAGCTCTAAGATACAATCATTAGTAACTTCGTATGTATTTGTTTCTCCAGTTTTTGTATCTATATCAGGAATAGTTACTCTGATTAAGAAGTTAACAGCGGTTCTAATTCCTGTTTGATAAAGAGGAGTAGTACCATCATCTTGTCTGTTAGAGTCATAAAAACTAACTCTTAATGGAAATGTAGCTGAATGGTTTTTATAAGTTAACTTCTTAATTTCTTCTAGACTTTTAAGAGCATCTTGAATATTAACATCCCAACCAGAGATCATTTCATTAATTTCTGACTTAGTATAGAAATCGTCTTCCCGTTTTAATACTCCATCACGATAAAACCATCTGTATTTATCTTCTATATTACTAAAAATGAAAGGACCACCAGTTATAGGTTCTATTTGTCTAACCCCACCAGTTTCGTATACATAATTCCAAATCCCATCTTCATCCTTGTAAAGATATAGTTCTCCATGTACAAGAAGAGATACGTCTGGGAGCTCAGTTACTACATCTCGAACTAAATCTAATCCGCCAAGTGTAACAACTTGATAACAGTCTTCTCCTATTCCATTTTTAATACCTAGAGCGAATATAGTATCTGTTTCTGTTTGTTCAGAGTTAGAATAATATCTAACCATAACAGGCTCTCCGACTAAGAATTCATGTTGATTTAATCTTAATCTTGCTATACTTCTATCTCGTTCTATGTATTTGCTTCTGGAAATTTGTATTTGAAAAGAATTTAAACTACTCATAATTATTTATTTATAATTGAATAAAATAATAAAAGAATAGACTTAGTTTTATAATTTTTCTAAGTCTATTCTCATAATTTAGGTTTTGAAGCTTTCAGAAGAGAATTTCTGTTATTTAATTTTGATAATTCGGAAAGATTCAACTAATTCTGCAGTAGACCAAATAATAGAAACTTTATGATCTTTATCCATATAAAATTCAATAGGATTATTAAGAATACCTAGATCATAGAATTTACCATCAATACTTACTAAAGCATCTGGATATTGTGATTTAAGTTCTTCACTAGGAGTAATAGTAACTTTAACCACTTCTTTATCACCAGTCAAACCATATTTATTGACTTCGTAATTAGGATATACAGGTTCTAAAACTGCAGCACTCTTATTTTCGCTATCGAATTCATACCAAGTACTTTCATCATCTCCTAACCAAGGACCTTCAATTTTATAGACCTGATAAAATCTACTAGGAATAATATCTTTTCCATACTTACCCCAAGTAGCATCTTCATAAATTTTAACTTCTTCGTTCATAAATTTTTGTTTTTATTATTTATTTTATTCATAATTATAACCACTTGTTTCTATTGGGCGACTTTGATAGAATTAAGGCATTTATTCGTGGTATATAATTATAAGTAGCAGTTTTCTTAATTTCTTCTACATTCAACTCTATATTAGATTCATTTATCCACTCCAGAATGATTAATCCAATAGGTTGATTTATTCCAGGAATACTAATAAATATTTGTCTTTTAGAACCATCTCTACTATTTATTAATTCGTATATCCCATGGTATTTTTCCATAAATACGCTATCCCTTGGACCATCACAGTATACAATTTCTCCAAACTTAATATCTTCATAGATACTAGTAATCAATCCAGTATTTATACTTTTATACTGTTCCGGATCTATGGAAGGTACAGCAAAACCGTTATCTTGTTGGAGAAGTTCTACGTATTTGAAGGGAATAGATACTAGATTTTCTTTAGAATTATGATATTCGAAGTATAGTATTCTATCAGCTCTAGAATTGCTTCTGAACTCTGTAAGGAGAGGTTTTAATTCTGCTAATAACTGATCTCTAAGTTCTATCTTCTCAGAATGTATCTTATCAGAAATCTCAGAATATATTTCTATAGTATCCTTTATTATAGTTTTATAATTAAATATAGCTAAGACCAAACAGAAGATAAAAATATACTTCACGAACTTTGAAAATCCTATATTTTTATCTATCTCTGTTATAGCCTCAACAAATTCTTTTAAAGATAGTTTCATGATTTATTATATTGCAAATTGAGTTAACCTAATCTCTCCTGATTCTATAATACTTGTCTTTTTTGTTATTGGATCTAGATTAGTAATTTTTAAGACTATTACCGAACTTAACTCTTTTCCAGTAGTATTAGCAGAATATATTAATCTTTTATTTAGTTGATCTACCCTAAATTCTAGTCCATTACTTTCTTTTACCAAAATTTCAATTACAGGCAGAGATGTTATATCTATTTTAACTTTTTCTTTTATTTTTGAAATATTATAATCATTTATCAATCTATACATATCACATTCTAATGTTCCTAATAGATTTATATACCCTCCAGATTTCTTAAGACTACTAGTATCTTCTAATGCTGAAAACGATAGAATAGATGTAATTTGCCTAATCACAGAGTTATTGTATATCTTCTCACCGGATACATTATTATATAAGAGTGAGCTGCTATGTCCACTTGTTTTCTTATTTCTTATATATTTATAGTAAGATTTTTTTGTTACTATTTTTTCTTCAGGAGAGGTAAAAATATTAACTCCATAATCAATACCTATACCTTCCAAGAATACAGTATCACTATCAGCTATTGTTTCAATGTTTGCTTCTGTATATTCTGGAAAAGATAATTCAAAAAGATTAGACGATATATTTAAATCTAATTTATTGAACTTAATTATTTTTCTTTCAGCAGCCTCTAGTTCTGTTATTATAAATGCTATTCTTTCTGTTCGATCTGGATATATACCATAGCAATAAATAAAACAATATTCTGAACTAGGTTCAACTAAAGCTGCTTTTTCTTCTTCTGGGATATCAATGTTAATTTTTAAGAGTTTTTTATTGCTATCCCAGATTGAATTTAGAGGATATTCTGAGGTTTTTCTAACATCATTATACAGATAAGAACCTGAAAATAATTTCTCCATGAATTCTTCTCCAACTGTATATGAATTATAAATTGTTCCTATTACATATTTGGTTATCTTTAATGTGTTATCTATCCTTCTTATACTCTCTAAGAATTCCTTTTCAAAAATAACTCTCATAATTTTATATATAATTTAAGTATCCATCTTCATCAATGTAATATAGTAGTCCAGAGATAGATGCTATAATTTTTGGTACTTCTGTTTTGAGAGATGCTTTAAAATAGCTTCTTCTAAATCCTGTAAGAATAGTTCCAAATATACCTGTTGGGTTATTTCGATGAATTACTAATATTTTTCCCTCATTATAATATCCCTTATATTTTTCAAACTCTTCATCCTTACTAACTAATATTCCAAGTTCCTCTGAGTACTCTAATTCTGAATTTCTTGATGTTGCTCTAGCTCTTTCTGTATAATAACTAATTCCTGGTTCATAGTAGATAGTATAATAATCTAACCCCAGATCTTCATCTACTGTATGAATCATTAAAAGACTATTATTAATTAGTATCGGACTTTCATCTGTATTTACTGTATATACTAATCTATCAATACAACTATAGATATGAAAATCTTTTTGTGAGGATTGTTTATTTTTAAAAACATACCAATCTCCAACTTTTTTGATAATATTGATATTTGTGTATTTAGTATAATCAGTTAAATTTAAAAAAGTGCTATTAATGCTAGGAATGTAGTTAGTAATACTTTTATTAGAAATATTTCCAGGAATAGATATAATTCTACTTCTAGGATCAAGAGTATCTAAAAAGAAATTTTGATAATCTGTTGAGATCCATTGACTTTTCTCTGTATCATATAATTCAAGAATACTAGGATAATTAGTTCCAATAGTAATTATAAATCTCCCAGAAAAATAGAATATTTCTTGATTACTTTTCATATCCTCGAAAATAGAATAGTCTGCTCCTGATGAAGTCGTGTATACTTCAGGATTACCAAATCTTGTCTTTTTTACCAAAGATTTAATAGAATATTTATTACCTGTCCAAGAATATAATACAATATCTTTTCCATAAAATCCAATTTGATGATTTTCATAATTATGTGAGTAAGGATCTATATTAACATCATGATTCAGATTGATTTTATGAAAACCAGTACTATTTCCAATACCATAATCCAAGAGAAGATTCATTTGTTCATTATCTTGAATATGGTATACATGAGAAGTATATCTAGGGTAATTATCAGTTCCTAGGTCCTGCTTTATAGTTTTCGCTCCAGGGTAGTTATATAAATTTATATCATCTAAGAAGTTTTTTCCAGTTGTTGAATTATTCTTTAGTTGATCCAAAGAATTACTAAGATTTATCTGGATTTGACTAGATATACTAGAATCTAAAGATACATAAATATTTATATTACTACCCTTTCCTTGAGGATTTAAAAATTCTGTATAACCAATAGGAGTATTATCTATTACACTCATATAAATTATTACAGTAAATCCAGAAGGAAGATTATTTTTGTATTTAAACGGTTCTTTAGAAGTAGTTCGACTTAATCTAATATAATTACCACCAGAGGAAGTAAGCAGGCTAGAGTAAACTTGTTTAATATTATAGAGAGATATTTTTGGTAACTTAGGATCCCAATCATCATTTTTATTATATAGTATTACTTCTAAGCTATTGGATATATTACTAGAATTTCCAATAACATAAGTACTATATCCTGTGTTATAATTTTCCATAAGTTATTGTACAATTACTAATAATACATTCATCTATGTCAGTTGATTTAGATACAACTCTAATAATATTATTAATACATTCAATTACAATATCAGATCCAATTTCTTCTATGTAGTCTTTAGAAACTAATTCTCCTTGTTTATTATATCTAGGTCCTGAGAATGTTGTTTCTTTGGAATATAACTTTTCGTTACCTACTAAAATTAATTTTTCTTTATCTTCAGGATCCTCGACATACTTAGTTTCATACTTAGAATATTGAATTCCAAGATCAATTTTGGTAGAAACTCCAGGACTAACGGAATAATTTATTAGTTCTGTTAAATCTACTGTATTGGTATAGATATCAGAATTGAATGGTATAACGTCGATAGTAATAGAATTGTTTAGAATATCAACCACATTTTTTGAAGTACTATACAAATAAATTTCGTTATTATTCATACTATTATATAAGTTATATATTTCTTTTAAGTAATTATTTTTATTATTCTTGAGGTAATCTAGATATGAATTAAATTGAGTTTTTTCTTCTTCAGTTAATTCATATTTATCAATTTCAATACTTCTTGTATCTTCATCAACCTCATTTATTATTCCAGAACCTTTAGAATAATCATCAATACATACTCGTAGATTCCCTTCTGAGCCATCTTTACCTGGGATAACAAACCTCCGATTAGTTACATTCCAATCTCTGAGTTTTAATTTATTACTTAACTCAGATATTCTGGTCATTCTATAATTTGAATCATTACATACTAATGCTCGATTATTTCCAGTTAAGTAAAATTCTTTCTCATTTTCTTGTCCTGTTACTTGTGATATAGAAATATTATCGGAAGTAGTGGTTATTAATTCTATCTTTTTCATTTCTTGTACTTATCTCTATAAAATATATTCACTATGTTTCCACTAGTCACATAAAGTCTGACAATTTCTCCTTTATTTCCCTCTGTTTTTCCAGGAACTATAACAAGAGCGCTACTATCTGTTAAGTAATAACTAGAAATTGCATCATGACTCATATAGGCGTCAAGAAGATCTACAGAAATTGTTGTATTCGTATTATTTTCCTGTGTAATTACTGTAAGAATAAATGACTCCTTATCAAATCCAGATACAGGAAGGTAGTTATCTTTTGTATTATCAGTACATTGAAATTCTATTACATTAGCTGTTTCTGGAATTGGATATTCTTTAAAACGGAAATTATTTACTAATGATTTTTCTAAGTTATTTAATTCTTCGATTTTATCTAGGTAAAGTTTTTCAAGTTTTTTTATATTTTCCATCCAATCTTTATCAATACTACTAGGTAACCAAGAAGTAACGCTATCAAAAGTATTCTGATCTCCATTATTATAACCTTTTCCGTATCTATATCTAACAACTGAACCCATAGGATCTATTAATTCTTGAAGTCTATAAATAGAATCTGAGTTAGGTTCATTAGTATAAGTGTATTGTCGTAGAATTACATAATTAGCGTCTTCTGGATAAATATCAGAAGCATCATTAAATATAACCTCACTTATTTCTGGAAGATTTCTCGATATCTTAAATACAGCATTATTAATTTCTGGAGAGATTAAGATCATTGATAAGATATTTTTAGAGTCAATTCCAGTTCCGTTCAGAAAATCAGATAACTCAGAAGAAATAGATAATGAATCATCTCCAGAATTAAAATAAACATATTCAGAAATTATACCTTTTTCATCAAATCCTATCATGTATGTGGATAAAATTTGAGATAGAAGATGTGCAGTAATTAATTTATCTTCTTTGCCTTGTTCTTCTTCTGAATGATTTATATAATTAAAATACTCTTCTATGTTATTTAATTTATCTCCTAAATATGGTGAATAATTATCAGAACTCTCTTCAGGAATAACACCAGAAACAGTATTATTTGTTTTATTAGTTGGATTTTTAGCTGTACAGATATAGATAGTATTTCCATAGACAACAAAATCCCCTTTCTCATATTCAGTTTCTTCTGAATACAAAAACAGTCCTTGAACGTGTGTATTATTTAGTATCATATTATCTCTTTATAAGTTTTATGGTTGTATTATAATATATATTCATTAACTTCAAGGTATATTCTCCTTCTTCTGGAGTATTTATATTTGCAGACCTGAGTGATACCTGAGATGGACCGAAACTCTGAATACTTCCATTTGCTGTAAATTTATTAATAGTTAATGAATTTCCTTGAGAGTCTTCTATAATAACTTTTTCCAAGTTACTATTTGGATAATCTTCAGAAATAAACTTAAATACAGCATTACCTCCAGAATTTATCTTTAATGAATTATTAGATACTTCAAACCCAGAGAACTCTATAATACTAATAGTTACTCGTTTACTACTAAGTTCTAATGTAAGAGTAGCAGCCGAGAAATTAACTTCAGGAATCACAATACTATTAACGGTATTGATTTGTTCCGGATAATATATTTCTGGTGCATCTGGATCTCCATTTTCATATTTTGCTAAGACTCTTGAAATAATATACCCTGAAAGTTCTGGTATTCTAATTCCTGCTCTCTGATTAATTAGGACATCTACTTTACCATCTTCTTGTATATAAGGATCATATTTAGTTTCATCACCTATAATTAATTCAGATACTATAAAGTTATTTTCTCCAAATTTTCTTTTCCATTCACCATAATCATATACATCACTTTCTCCAGATATCATAGCTTTCAAGATTATATAAGATCCTGTATATTTTAGGTTGAAGATTAGATGATTCGTTTTTAGAACCTCTTCCCAATTAGTTACTGTTATTAGGTTATTTGGAATATTATAATTAAAATTATTACTTGGCGGAAATGGAATTAAATCTTTCACATCAAGTAGACATGGTATATCTTCATTCAAAACATATCCAGGATTAGGATATATTTTAAAATCAATAGGAGTTTTGACAGAAGGGATAGATATTATTCCAATAGGGTTGCAAGTTCCTCCGATTTCTGGGGTTACTGATACAACTATTCTAATTGGTTTATTTATATTTAGAAACTCTGAAAGAATCCACTTAGATGAGAGCGCCGGATTATTATTAAAGTTATTATCTGATACTGATTCCCAAACTTTTCCACCTAGAATTACTTTATCTCCAATTTTATACGTAGTAAAAGGAAAGTACTTAGGATAATCTCCGGCTCCTTTATACATCTCAATTAATCCTCGTTTATTTCCTAGAATTAATAATCTATTATCTTCTATTTTCTCATTTCCTAAGAGAGTACTAGAATTCGCATCAATTAGAATCTCTGGAACATCTTCAACAGTCTCTATTATCCCAACTGAATCTATTGTAGACCAGTATTCATCATTTCTAAGAAGATACTTATTCATATTTCTGTTAGGATTTGTACTATCTACCCATGATTTATAAGATAGATTTACACTCTCCACCTCAGATTTATTAGAAATTAGCATCCAAATCATCTTCTCTCCAGTAACTTCATCAAGGAGTTCTTTCTCGCTTACTAAATCCTCGCTGCTTGTAGTCTCGTCTGGTTGTCCTAAAATTAATATAAAGTTAGGAATAGAAGTAGGTTTAATTCCAGCGGCGGCCATTGAATCAGTATCTATAAAGTCACTACCTCTAGAGTTGTTATTATTTTTATCGATTATTCCCTCATATAACTCCAGACGTTTAATTCCAGCGGCGGCTTTAAAAAGAGCGAATACCTGATTGGATATTATAGTAGTTCCGAAATATCTATCATTTTCCTCTGTTAAATTTTCTCTAGAGGATGTTGGGAATATTATTGATTCTATTTTTTCTAGGGAATTTGATGTTTCTCCGATTTCTTTCAGGGTTTTTTCTCCTAGATAATTTACTAAAAATTTATCATTAAACTTATCTTTAGTGATGTCATACGAAAAGTCATACTCACTAAAGTCTCTATTGTAAAGTAAAGAACTGTTAGATCTGTACTGAACTTTACTGTATTCACGGTTATCTAGGTCATCTTGACTGTAAAACACTACTGTTCCGATATCCGTAAAATTGTTATTATTGATAATCAATTTCATAGGGCGTTACTGTCATTTTGTTATAGCTTCTTAAGTTTGCTCCAATATAATTCTGAAACTTACTTTGAATAGTTAGATCTATACTTCCAGAACCTATATTAGTATTAATATTACTGGTATAATATATAAGTGCATCTAAAAATTTCTTAAGAAGTTCGTAAAATAAGCTTTCATTTTCTACACTTAAGTTCTCAAAGTTTACTGTTATTTCTCCTGAGTCATATATAATCTCTCCATCGAAATCTAAAGGAAGATACTGTATCATATAATTAAATACTTGAATAGTTCCTTTTACACTATAAAATAATTTACTAAGATAGTTTATAACCTCTTCGTAATCTTGATTATCTGGGAGACTTGATTTTGGAATACATAATCTCAAGAAATTTTTCACCGGATCACTTCCAGAATAAATATAATAATCATCAAATGAACCTTGTTGAGTTGAAACTACTGAAGAATATTGTTCCTCGTAATCTTCAATCATTCTATAAAGCTGATCTATGATTTCTATATTTCTTAAGTGTTTAGGTATATATATTTTCATGATTCTATAACTGAATTAATAATGTAGTTAATTGAGAAATATACAACATTCCCTTCTCCATATACAATCTCAGGAGAAACTACAGAACCATCTTCATTAGTATAAGTTATTTCCATGTCAATTATTCTCTTTACGTTAGATATTTTACTTATAAGAGATTTTATTTCTTCTGTTAACTCTGGAAATTTAATATTGAACTTATTACTATAATTATCCAAGATATCACCAACTTCTGAATCTATACTACTATTTTGATATATCTCTACATCTAAGTTAAAGATAGCTGTATATTGAGATCCTCTTTCTATAGTAATTTTATCAGTTATATAGTAAGCTCCTTTAGTTTCAATAAAATTAGTTTTTTCATCTTCTGTTAGAATTGTAGAATTAGAGTATGGAACATAGTAGATAGTGATAGAATTACTTTGTGCTGAACTACTAAATCTATAAGTTGTTCCACCTGAAATGATTTTATTTGGATAAGTCTCTTCAAGTACAGTACCAATATCAGAATTACTACGTAAAATTGAATTCACATATCTATCACGATTAGCTTTGTAATGGATAGTAATTAAGTTATCTCTATCAACTTCAGACATACTAGCAAGACCAGTTCCTAAGATTTCATAATTTCGTCCACTCAACCAAGAAGGATCAAATTCTACCATCTCAGCTCCACGAATATTAAGCTTTTTTAATTCTGAAGTATTATACCCCAAGAGTGTTGAAAATTTATAATAAAGAGCTTCTACTACTGTATTTGCTGGAGTCTGTGTTTCTTCTCTTTCCATCACTGTTCTAAAGATATCTGCTACATAAAGTCTAGAACCAAATCCAGGGAGAGTAAGATCAAAAATACTACCATCTAATATATGTCCTGAAAATAATCTAGTTGTTGAGAAGAAATTATCATTAACTTTAACCCAAAAATCATCAGAGAGATCATTTTCTAGACAATTAACATAATAAGTATTGTTTTGATTTAAGACCCACTTCCTAGAAACAGTTTCTTTTGCAATTAGACATATAATAGTATAAGTATCAGTATCATTCACGGCCGGAGACATTGTAATTGGAGAGTATACAAAACCTTCGTCTCCAGCTATATCTTTATCATCTCCATAACCTCCTGGCCGTGTATAATTTTTATCATAATACCCTAAGTAATAAGCTTTAAAACTATTAGAACTTATAATTTCATCATAGATATTAAAACTTAAATACTTAGTGGGTTTTATATTAAGAATTACGCGAGGACAACTACCACGAAATACCGAATACATATCATCTACACAATGTTGAATCTTTGAATTGATAAGTGTAGATTTCTCAAGAGATGCTTCTTGTGCATAGGCTATGTTTTCTACTTCACTAATAAAAGATGCATTAGCTAACATCTGAGACAAAATCTCTACAGAATCTCCGGTAATATTAAGTTTATTAGCTATTCCTCTATAAATATCTATATAATCTTGTAATGATTTCATAATAATTATCCTGTTGTTTCATTTATATCAACTAGTATATCGTCAGACTCTACCTGATTAACACTTATTACTAGTTTTACTTTTGTTTCATCTATTAAGTCGAGTGAAACAATTTTTATATCAAGTGTTTTTGTAAATTTCTCTTTTATTTTTGTTATTAACTGTTCTACTCTACCAGTAATTTCAGATGCTAAATCTTTTTTCTTGGTATTAGTAAAAATAAAGTTAAACCCAATCTTAGATGCTCCCGGAATATCCTTTGGCCAGATATTTAAGTAAAGTTTGAAAAGATCTATAATATAATACTCTACTTGATTTGTTATTTGACCTGTTGAAAGTAGGTAATTCATAATCTTGATTTATAATTTTTACAATTATTACATTTAACTGTAGGATCATCATCATTGAGAGCTACAAATTTACTACAGTTAGATGCTGATATATTCGTAAGATCTAAATCTTTTGGAGAAAAAGCAGAACAATTTGCTGCACTTAAGTCAGGAATAGGTATTGGTATTTCTATTTCAGGAATAGGAAGATCATCAATGATATCACCAACATTAGCTCCAACTAGTGCAATTAATGGTTTAACAACTGCCTGTGTAGTTTCTACAATACTCATTACAGATCCAACGACCGGTATAGTTCCCATAAGAGATTTTAATCCTAGTTTACTTACCTTAGCATCAACTCTATCATAAACTGCACTAAGATTATCTCCTTCAGCTTTAAGTTGTTGAAGTAATGGGGGAGCTAATTGAGCAGAAACGCCAGGACCCATAGGAGTTACAGAAATCAATGCTGGAGGAACCATTGCAATTCTCGCAGCAAATTGAGCTGTTCCTACTGAAAGATGACCTAAATCTTGTCCAAGCTCATTGAAATCTTCTATCATTTGATTATACATCTGACCAAGTTTTTCATTAGCTTTATCCAACATTTCCTCTCCTCTTTTCTTCATATCCTCCTTAGCATTATCTAGAGTTTCTTTATATTTCTTTTTTGCTTCAGGATCTTTTATTTCATTAGATTCATCCTTAAACTCAGGAAGAGAATCTTGATATTTCTTTAATGATATTGATTGAGCTGCTTTAGCAGACAATGCACTTAATAAATTTTTCATAATATATCAACTCTCTAATAATATAGTATCTGATGTAGGTATAGGAGATCCTGGAGTTAAGAAAGTAGGTGATAATACAAAAGGTCCGAGAGCTGTATGTCCTCCCGCTACTACTTTACCCTTTACTGTTAATGTTCCAGGACCTTTAAGTGTAATATCAGATCCTTTAATTACTGCAGATCCAACTAATTCTACATTTGTTTTCCCATTTATAGTAACATCACAATTTTTTCCTATATTGATAGTTACATTAGATCTCATATTAATATCCATGTTTCCATCTTTATCTATAGTCACCCAATCGGTTGGTTCAGGTCTAGGATTATTATTTGGATCATTATACTCAGTTCCTGGATCAAAAATAGCAACCCTTATATAATCAGGTGTAATATCTACCATTTTTCCATTACTTCTAAAACCTATATAATCATTTTCTTTTATTTTTTGATATAAGTAATAACTCTGAAATACTGGATCAAGACACTTAAGAAATACGAAATCACCTACTCTTGGCTCATCTACTTCTCCTCTAAATGGAAATGCCTTAACTCCCGATTTTATTCCTGGGATATCCACCTTTATTTCATACAATACTTTATCTAAAACTTCTACAATTGTTCCAGTATAGTATAAATCTGCTTCTTTCATATTTTTCTATTTAATTTGTTGGATCTACAATTGGTAATATTTCTTCTTTTTCCTCTACACCTGATAACAATGAAGTCCAAGAAAAACTCTCTCCATCAGGGCCTACAGAACTGGAATCTTCAATAGCCATAAATAATTCATTAGATCGAACTAAGAATAATTTAAATGGTAATTCTGTTTTTTGCTCACCACGTTTATACTTCAAGATATCACCAAGTTTATATTTAGGCATATCAAAATCTTTTATTCTAAATGCAGTGAAGAAATCAGAATTCATATATCCTAAGTTTCTCCAATAGTTATGCATAAGTTGTTCAAAATCTTTTCCAACAATTGTATAATCTTCATAAAATTGGAGAGTTCTAGAATTTTTAGGTTGAAGATCTGTATAATCATCTGTACTATTATTTGCTTGCTCCCCATTATTCTCATCTCCTTTAACCGGTTCCCATGGATTAGTTGGAGTATAATAAATTAAAGGATTATAATTTAGGTTATAAGAATCTAATTGTAAGAATTCAGAAGAACCCTCTATACTATAATATGGTTCTTGATTTCCTCCATGATCAATACCTATAATCTCCTTCATTAAATACCCTTCCCATCCATAAGCAAATATAGACTTTTTCTTAAATCCATATGATAATTTAGAACATAATGATTGATTTGTTTCTGAGTTTTGAAAAATTGTAAGTTTATTATTAATATCACATTTACATCTTATATCTTTTTTTCCTGGATATAAAGATTCAATAGCTGAAGTGATATCATCCCACTCAGCTTGTATAAGTTCTGTATAAAATTTCTTATCTTTTATACAGATAAAGTTTAGAGTTAAAAAGTTTTTAAAATATTTTTTATTAATTATGAAAACATCAATAATATAAATATTTCCACCTTCCTTCTCCAAAGTTATCTGTCCAGTATATTGATCTGTAATTAATTTAAGAGCTTCCCCAGAACCATCATGTGACATACTAATTTCCCCACTAGCTATTTTTCCGCCAAGTTCTTCGTACATATGGATATTATCAAATTTATACCCAGAGTCAAACCATGGAGTGAAATTAATAGAAACCTTATAAGAATTAATATATTTCATAAACTTCCTAATATGTTATCTAATACTCTTTTTGGAATTAATTTTAAAATTGCGCCTCTTTTGTAAGTTTCAAGCCCTCTAGAAGCTTGTAACATTAGGAGGCCAGCATATGAAGTAGAACCATAATAATCCTCTGCAATAAGATCTGGTCTATATTCATATGCTGTTATTTCATAGGATTCTCTTTCTATGATTGGATTATTTAAGTATACTAATATACTAGAGTTGTATACATCAATCCCATCTATATAATTTGAAAGATTCTCCTTATTGCTAATTATTTCATCTTTTTTAGTATACATTTTATCCTCCTAATAATTTTTTATTTTCTTCTATTTTTTTATTTATATTATCTTGTAATATTAACTCCATTGCTTGTCTTTCTTTTTGTGTAGCATCTCCTCCTATTAATTTTTTAAGTCTAACATCAGTAAATTTAGATGCTGGTTTGAAAGTCATTGTAATATCACAAGATAAAGGACATAGATCATTTTCTTTAGATCCAGTATCCCACCTCTTCATCATTTGTTTGGACATTTGAAAAGTAGCACTCTCACAAACAAGATTATCAATAGCATAAAGTGAGCCGAATTTAAGCTTAAGAGTTCCAAATTGTATTTTATCTATATTATCCAACTCAGCTTTAAATCCACCAGGAGGGATCTGCCAACCAAAATATCTATCAACTAATTCTTTTATCAACGCTACTTCAGTATCATCTTTACTTGCTGGCTCTCCACTATCATTTAAAAACTTAACTAATTTTCCAAAACAATATGGATATAATTCCATAATCTGATCATATACAGATTTGAATTTCCCATCTACATAATCAGAAAATATAGTAAATTTTATCGTTAGATTACCAAATCCAACTCCAGTACCAGAATAGTAAGAAAATCTTCCAGTCTTAGTTACTAAAGCTCTATTTAAATAATCAGTTCCTGCTTTTGCTAATTTTTCTAGAACATCAGTTGTTTTATCAAATATTTGTCCAATAGTACTAAATATAGCCATCCTATCCTCTTCTGATCCAGTCTTCATTTCCTCTTCTGCACTATTCATTTTTTCAAGTTCTTTAGAGAAAAATGATAGATATGGTGCATAAGGTTTAAATTGATTAAATACATCATTAATCTTTTCATCTCCAAATTCAGACCAAGAATTAGAAATAGCAGCTTGATAATCTTCAGACATAATAGCTCTACATAATGGTTCATAAGAATACCCATCATCGTCTTTTGCACCGTGATATTCACCCCAAGATCCATCATCATAAAGAACAGAGTTATAATGAAGAGAAACTGACATTAAATCATTACCACGATTAGTATCATAGTAAAATCCACTAACTTTGGTTCCACTACTCATTCCTTCTCCATAATGTTTTTGTTGTGGAACTTCAATTCTTGGGGCAGAAGGAGATGATTTAACCATACTACCTAATGATGGAGGATTAGGAGTTTCTATTTTTCCCGGTTTTTCTGCTGTATTTAATGGCATATTATTATTTTAATAAGTTATCTATTTTATCTTTTTCTCTTTTCAGACCATCTCTCATATTATTTTTCGCAGCAGTAATAAAATCTTTTGTAGACTGTCCACTAATGAATTTCTGAAGTGATATATCAGAGTATTTAGTAGATGGTTGGAAATTAAGAATAACATCACAGTATAATGGACTTAAAGTATTCATTTTCTTTGATGCATCCCAATATTTTACTACTTGCTTTGAAAAACTAAATTGAGCATTAGTACATACAAGAGAATTTAGTGCATAAAAAGCCCCAAATTTTAGCTTGAGTGTACCAGTTAAGATAGTATCCATATTTAAAAGATCCGGCTCATATCCAGCAGGAGGCATTTGCCAACTAAAAAATGTATTAAGCAATTTTCCATCTTCTCCAGTAATTCCAGTATTAACGCCTTCTTTATTAGATTCAATTTTTGATCCTAGTACTGTTCCATTTTCATCAACAACTCCTTGAGTATATTTACCCATTATATATGGATATAACTCTTGAAGCTGTTCTGAAACCGTTTTAAATACTCCACCAGAATAATCAGGAAGTACTGTAAATTTCATAGCTAAATTTCCAAAACTAGTACTAGTTCCAGAATAGTAAGAAAATCTACACCCCTGAGTTACAAGAGATCTATTAAGAAGTTTAGATGCTGTACCAGTTGCAGTAGCTATACCAGATAATACTTTTTTTGCTAGTTTTTCAACAGTACTGTCTCCAGTTGTATCTCTCAACATTGATTCAGCTGTTTTCGTAAGTTCTTTCGCATATGGAGCATAAGGTTTTAGATTATTCCACATACCACCTATAGGATCGTCTCCAAAATCAGTCCAGGAATTACCAGCTTGAACAATAAAATCTTCATTTAGAATTCCTTTATAAAGAGGTACTGTATTATAACCTTCTTCATCTAAAGAATAGGATGAACCCATTTTTTGCCATTCCCCTTTTCCATCTAAATAAGAATTAGCATGAAGAGTTATATGAGTAAGAACTTTATCTATTTGTCTATCATAATAAAATGCATGATGTCTAGAAACAACTGCCCCACTATTATCATCCTTAGGGTTAAATCCACATCTTGCTAGTTCCCTATCTAGTTCTTCATCAGTAATACCAGCCATAATTATGATTGTTTAAATAATTTATCCTCTATAAGGGGGAGTAGTAATACTCTGTACTTTAGTTCTTCCATCTCCACCACCCATATTTATATTTCCTCCAAACTTAAGAGATGCTATGGCTGTAGAAACATTATTAATTGCTTCTGCTTGTGCTATAGATGTTTTTGAAAGAAGTTTTATATTTTCATTAATATCAGAAACTTCTATATAAAGATCTTCTGTCCTATCTTTTTCTGCATCAGCTATTAATTCTCGTCCAGCAGATTCTGAAGTATTACCTGGAATAGATTTTTCTGAAGTTGGTGTAGTTGGTGTAACTTTTTCTGGAGCTAAAATACTACTCTGAGCCATTATCAATCCAGAATCACTTCCAAAAGAATTAACACTTGCAGTATTCCAATCATAAGTAGGTATACTAGATCCTTTATCTGTTTTCTGTTCTACATAATTATCTGGAATTGTAGAAATGGAAGAATTATTATCCGCTAGGTAAGTTCCAGATGCATCAGGAGAAGTAGTTGGTTTAATAATATCATTTATTACTGGTGGATTCTCTAAACTTTCATCTGGATAATTAGATTGAATATTTTTTACAGTATCAGCTAGAATTTCTCCATAATTAGGAGCAGTAGCATATCCACCTTTTACAACTCTATTAATATAATCATTAATACTATCTCCATCGAAAGCTTTATATCTATCCCTATTTACAAAATTAACTTTATATTCTGCAAAATCTTCTAAGGATTTAAAGTCTCTAAATTTATCATAAATTTTCTTTTCTACTCCATTTTCATATTCAGTTGTTTTACATACTGTATATAATCCTTTATCTATATCATCTTTATCTGCTTTTATGCCGCTAAAATTAAATTTTCCGGACTGACTTTTCCCCCATGCAGATTCAAGAGCTGATTGAGCTGTTAATACATCCGCATATTTAGTATCAATTCCTTTTTTCATTAATACATCTTTATATACAGCTCTCATCTTATCTACAAATTCTTTCTGATTTTTTGCTAATGCAGGATATTTTTTTATCTTTCCAGAAAAGTAATCTTTTACACTATCTATTGTATTACTCATATGTTCACCGACTCTTTTCATGGGAGAGTTTTCTATGTCATTTTTTAACTCATCAGATCTTTTTTTTGAATTCTTAATAACGTTATCTAAATCTTTATAAACATTGTCAATATCCATATCATAGTTAGATGCTTGTTCTCCTGTTTTTAAATCATAAATTTTTGGTCTTTGACTACCTTCAAACTTATTTTCTAAATAAGACTGAACATTAGTAGTATAATCTTTATCACTTAATTCAAAACTAGTGCCACCTCCAATATTTTGTCTTATTGTATCTATAACTTTTTTATCTATTACTGGATATTCATATCCTATTACTGTTCCATCTTTTCTTTTTTCACCCGTTACTGGAGCATCTAAAGGAACTAGTTCGTAAGTATACTTATTAGCTACCCATTTATTTATTACTGCATCACTTCCATTAAGAATAGCTCCAGCATTAGGACCTACTATATGATTAGGATTTCCAGTAGCCATTGCTTTTCCAGTATTATAAATAAGTCCTCCATCACCTAATTGAGTAGCATTATTAAATATCATTGATTTTCCAGCAGTTTCTAAAAAATCACCAGCACCTTCTCTAGCTAATTCTTCTTTTGTTTTCTTTCTTTTATGATATTTAAATTTTTTATTTATAATATTACCTGAGTTTCTTAAATTTTCTATTTGATCTACTGTTAAATATTCATTTAAGAAATCTTGACTTACTGGAATAGTTCCTTTATCTATTATAGCATTATTTAATCTACTTAATCCAGCAGAGACTTTAGCTGTTTCTACATAACCAGTCTTTTTTGCCATATCACTTGACGAATATGCGAGTGAATTTGCTTGTGATATTGAAGAAGAAACTTTATCTGTTAAATTTCCATCACTATCAATAGCACCTGGAAGAACATGTACTGCTGTCTTCCCATCTTTTTTTTCTGTTAATACCTTATCACCAAGTGAAGTATTTGAAAAAATTCCGCCAGCTCGATCCTCTACTTTATGACCTATATTATTTCCTATACCAAAATTTCTTTCAGACTCTATAGAAACTCTATTTATACTATTTCCAATACTACTTTTTACTGCATCTGCACCACCAACTAATGCTTTTAATATATCTCCTAAATATTGTACCATACTTTTTAAAGTCCCTGGCATATCTTGGAGATTTAATTCAGGTATTTTTATTGCTTTTACGGCATCTCCACGTTCCTTAAAAAAGTTACTAATTGCTTTACCAAGTAGCTGTAATATACCATTCTCTTTATCATTCCAAAAAAGATTTTTAAAAGCTTCTCCAAGAGATTCACCTTTTTTTCCGCCAAAAGCACCTACTAACCACTCACCTATACCATTCTCTCCTGTCCAAAGTTCTCTAAAAAATTTTTTAAATCCAGGTTCACCTCTTTCTCCTGTCTGAGGATCAGGTTCTCCAAAAAAGAAAGTCTCTACATTAGCAGCAAATTTAATAATTCTTTTCCAATTTTTTGCTAAGAACATAGTACCAAAGAGGAAGAGAATAGTTTTAAATTGTCCACCTACCGAAGATGCTAATTTCCTAGGGTCTAATCTCTCTGAAACACTCTTTCCTAAGTCAGATAAGTGTTTCATTAATTTATTAGTACTTCTTGTCAAGGACCACTCACGACGTTGATATTCTTTTTCTCTGGCCGCTGCTTGTTGATTCTGTTTAGCAAAGGCATTAGATATCCAAGTTTTAAATCGAGCCTGTCCTTCATCTGGATTTTGTTTTACTGCTAATGTTCTCCCTTGGACAGGACCACCAATATTAGCAGCGGGAACAGCAACGTTATTAGTCGTCGTGTTCGTAGTGTTATTATTTATTGTTATCTTCTGTGGAGTTACTTGTACACTCCTTGAAGATGTTCGCTGTACTTTAGGTTGTCCAAGACCATATTTTCCTAAGACAGCCTGAGTTTGTGGATTCATTGCCTGTACTTGTTGTTGTACTGCTGCTCCACCACCTAATCCTCCAAGAGCAGCCATCTCTACAGCTTGACTCATAGTTTCATTATTAGCTGCATCAGCATTATTTTCGAGTCTAGCTGTTTGTAAGTTCCCCTGACGTTCTGCATTTATCTGAACAATCTGGTTTTGTGCTTCTTGGAGTTGTTGTAAGTCTTTCCCATCCTCTGGTTTCTGGGAAGACATTTTTCTTACTTTATTTTCTATATCTTCTGCAGCCATTGTTTATTTTTGTTTTATATAGTTTCTTATAAAGTGTTCTATAGAAAGTATATTATCCAAGTTAAAATCTTTCTTAGTATCATCTTCTTTGCGAAACTCATTGATATAATATTTTTCATCCTCTAAAGAATAAGGAGATAATAATTCATATCTATCTTTTGGAGTTTTTACATATAATACTGAATAATCTACGAATTCACTTGTTGGTATATAATCACCCGAAACTTTTATCATTTTTGGTTCATGTACAATCACTTTTTCCCGAACTATATCCTTATTACTTAGTGGATATAATTTTATATACTCATTCAATATATCATTCATTTCATTAAATAATATACTAGATGAATATAGATAAGAATTAATAAAATTTTTATAATTAATACCTATACCGCCATCATCTATTATATTTACGATAGTTGAGAAAATATTAAAAAATTCTTTATTATATTCCCTACTTAGATCTAATTCATTAAGAGAAACTCTTTTAGATATATAATCTTTCAGAAAATTATATAAATACTCTCGAGACTCCAAATCGGTTTCTATAATATTACTTAATTGATCAATATTAGAATATAAGATATATTGAATATCTTCGCAATTATGGAAAAATTGGATATCTTTCCCTAAATACTTGTTATGAAGACTTTTTAGACCTTCTACACAATCCAATAATCTCTCCGTACTATACTCATCTAAATAAATATATATATATTTCCATTAAAATCAAAAAAGTTTCTTAATATATCATGTAGTTCTACTTCTACCTTAGACCTAAACTTCTTTCTCTCTACATATCTCCTGATAAATCCAAACATAATATAGCCTCCTTATTTTTTTATCTCTCTTTAATCTTCATATAACTTCAAAGCCTTATATATGTAATATAAAACCAAAGAAATATGAAAATAGGAATAAGATTTATTAAAAAAAGTGAATTAGATGTGTCTTCATGTCAATTTGAATTTACCGAAGACGCTGAATTAACATTTAGGGATGAAGAAGATAAACCTAAATCAGTAGAACTATTCATATTTACTAAAAATCCTATTAGTAGTGATAAAAGAATAATTAGACTTAGACCAATGGTAGAGTATAAAGGTAATACCTCAGATATTCAAATTATAGAAGATGATGGTAAAGAGTGTAATTACGTTTATACTGCGCCAGGAGAATGGCAATTCGATATACCTAATAATATAATTGAATTTGATAATGGGGATCTAAAAATAATAAAGGATTATTTAAGTAAGTATGATTTGTAAAAAGTAGAGATTAACAAAGATTTCTACTTTTTATTTTTTTTTACAAATTAGACCCTAGATCTACTGCATTCCATTTATATTTTCTATCTTTCATTAATGATTCTATTGGATTAACCGAATTTTTTGATTTAAACATGTCATATACTTTCGATACAATTTTTAAATTTCTACTACTCTTATATGTATCTAAAGCTGCATTTTTATATTTATTAGTATACTTTAGATCTTCTGAAGTAGCACCATTTCTTTTCAATGCATTTATTCCGTTCTTCCAAGCATTCTTCTCTTCAGAAACAATAGAGTTATTTAATCTAGCAATATTCCATGTAGATTTTGCTTTTCCAAAGAATCTATTAGAGGTCGTTTTGTTTTCTTGATTCTGTAATCTTCTAATTCTCATCCCTACCTTTCTAGTTCTTGGATTTTTAGAATTTAATATATGTCCATATTCATGAGACATAGGAGTTGTAGAATCTAACAAACTTCCTTTAAGGTTTATTATATTTTTCTTTGTTTTAGCAGCTAGTAGTGCTTTTGATTCTGAAAGATCTATACAGTCTTTTGGAGAAATTTTTGTATATTTAAGATTATTTATCCCTAATGTAACTCTATTTACTGGAGCAGCTGATTCTCTCGCAACGTTATTTTGAAATTTATACCAGCCATTATTATCCAATACCCAATTTTCTCCATCCTTTGTTATCTCTTTTGTTAGACTCTGATTTAACTTAGGATTCTTGGGAACATTTGTTTTTAAATCAATTCCTAGTTTTCTATTTGCTCTAATTCTTCTAGCTTTCTGATCTCCTAGCGTACAATACTAATGGATTCTTTATTTTATTAGATCCATCTCTTTTATTAATAGGAGCAATAAAATTTCTTATAGATTTCATTATACTACTTGGCAAGCTAAATTCTTTCTGTTCTACTATAGATTTTTCTCTCCCTGTTAATGATTTATTTTTCAATAGTATAATCATAGCTCTTTATTTTTATTTAATTAGTTCCTGGGCAGTTATATCCCAAACTTTCCCAGGATTGTATGTTTTTAAGGAGGATTAATTTTCTATAATCTATTAATTTTCCTCTCCATCTTTTCTTCAAGAGCTATTATCCTATTTCCATTAGGATGTTGTTTCCACTCCTGACCTAAATCATCTTCATTAATCATACTATTGAGAAGAAAACTCTTAAATTCCAAGTCACTCATAGGAACTATCTTTTTGAAAAATATCCCAGTCTTCTTGAATAATACTCCATCTTTATAGTAAACTGTAGGATTATCTAAGTCAGCATAATCTTGATTTTCTGCAAATAAAGGAATATATCCATCTTTATTAGGTTTTTTATCTAATATTGGAGTTGGAAATGGATTAAATCCATGACATCCTTGGAGATTAATTAAATCATAAAAATCCTTATTAATTCCCTGTAAGTAATAATTTTGAACGATTTTTGGAAATTTATCGAAATCTCCAGGTTTTATTAAGTATTCTTCTCTAATTTGTTCAGTTAGTAAAGAAAATACTTTTTGTCTTAATACTCTCATAATTATTCCTCCCTATCTTTTCTATATTTTCTATATCCAGCATAAGCACCTAATAAGGAAGAAGTTACTAAAGCTCCTTTTGCTATAGATTTCTGTTTTCCTAATTTCTTTGCTTTTTTTAATATATTCATTCCTTTCTCTTGTGCTTTTCTTTCAATATTAATATCATTTTCTACAGCTTCTCCCGCTCTCTTTTTTCCAGTATATACTATCTTCTTCCCAAACTTTTTACCAACATCACCTATTCTTTGATTAGTAATAGCATCACTAGTAAGAGCTTTTTCACCTTTCAAACCTTCTTCTAGTATTTTCTTCTTATTTTTCTTAGTAGTTCCATGATATAATCTAACCCTACCAGATACTTCTCCAGATTGATGTACATTATCTAGTATATTCAATCCTTCTTTAGTAACTACCGCTCCTCCGGCTATTGATGCGGCCCTCTTAAGTTTGTCATCAGATTCTTTTTTTTCTGACTAAATAATTTACGTTTTATAATCATAAGTCTAAAATGTTTACATTTATTATTCCTCCCTCACCCATCATTTCTTTTCTCTCAGCTTCAGATTCATAGTAGGCTTGGCGCTGTGCTGCTGATATACCCTTAAGCCTCTGTCCCTTCTTACCACCAAAATTAAGTAATGGAAAGTCTGGATCAGTTCCTTCAGTAGTATCAAGAAAATTCTCATAACATTCCCTAAGAGCTTTAAGAGAACTCAATGTATAATTCTCTATTCCATCTGCCTTAAGAAATTTATTTAAATAAAATTTTAGATCCATCAATTGGGGAATTGTTACAGATGTCTCGAAAGAAGTCGACAGTAAGAGATTCTACACTTACTGCCACACTCCTCCTTTCCTTCGGTTTTTTACCTTTATTACATTCTGAACAAAACAATTGAACTGGCTCAAGACGATCATAATATAAGTCACGTAAAGCTAAGAGAAGTGTAACATCAGAGTGAGTAGCCCCAAGGACATCTTTTTCAATCTGTGTTCCCTGATAATCAAAATCTTTAATCAGTGCTATAGTTTTAATCATCTTAAGATCAGTTACAGTTCGATATCTAAGGTAAGTTTGAAAAACCTTCATAAATTCTCTAACTGTCGGAACTATAGTCTCGTATCTATGTCCACCGAGTTCAATAAAAGCACCATTCATAATCTTTTGATCGATCTGTTTAAAGTGTATATCTTTCTCGAAGGATATAGTTTTTTTCATTTTCTTTCCACATTCTGGACATGTTACCTCAATTTCATAAGATAATTCTCCAGAAACCGTACAAAGCTTTTTATAAAATATCAAGAAATCTACATCCATTAAATAACAATCTAGGATAGTTTCATCTTCCTGGATAAGTAAGTTGATATCATATAAGTATTTTTCTAGTGGATCATCAGAAGGAAGATTCTCAAGATATCTCGTTATCTCTAAGAATGTCATAGGACTAACCTTAACACTTGGGAATTTATATCCATATCCTCCTGATGGTAATTGTGATGTTAAAATATTCATAATCGTTAAACTCTCATTTTTTTATTAATTAATCTTCTTTTTCTCTACGCTCTAATTCTTTACGAGCCTTTCTTGCTTCTGATTTATGATGAAGATGTGCAGCTGCAGCAATTCCGGCACCTGTAGCAGCAGTCTTCTTTATATTCTTTTTCTCTCTATCAGTCAAACCTTCATCATATCTAGCTCTTTCTTTAAGCCATTTATCTGACTTTCGAGAGAATTTAGAATCATCAAATTCTTCTGACATCCCAAGATATGTTTCTTCATCTAAATCATTATCAGCCTTAGAAAATTTATTCTCTCTAAGTTTTTCTGCACGTTTCTTCATTGAATGGTTTGAAGCTAATCCCGCCGCTGTTCCTAATAAAGCTGCTCCTACCAAGATCTTCTTACTTCTCTTTGAAGCTTTCTTTGAAATTCTATCCTTTAATCTATTAGAAGCTTCTTTAAGAGTTTTGACTTTAGCATTATATTCTTCTTCAGCTCCTGTTCTATAGACATTTTCGACATAATCAACCTTTCTATCAATATCAAGTTCATTAGCAAGATCTTTTATAGGATTTCCAGTTTTCTTCAATCTCTTCTTAGCCAATTCTCGAACTTTATCTCCAGTATTTCTTATCTTATCTAGTTTATTACCATAATTTTCGCTAATTTTATCTACATGTTTATTAATTTGTTTAGTTACTTTATACATAGCTTTATTTCTGGCAATATCAGAACCTAAAGTACCTACCCCAGCTACAGTACCAGCTAAAATTCCACGTGCAGTAGATACTCCTTTACGAATTTTATCAATCTGATCTGCAGCTCTCTGTTTTTTCTCTTCAGCTGTTAATTTCTTAGAGAATAATTTTCTTTTTATTATCATAAAATATTATATAGGGGAATTATTAAACTTCATACCCCCCCCCTTTAGAGAATATGATTTTTTTATTCAAAACAAAATTCCCACTCACCTTTACTGGCGAATGAAAATTATTATGTCCCAGGTAAGTGTTCGATCTTACCTCATAAAATATTGTTTATTGTTTTCAGGTTATTATATATTCCTTGATACTCTGGCTTAACTCCTATAATATCAGTAGCTTTCACTCTCTTCTTAGAGCCGTCAGAAAGTATTTCATTTACTTTAGCTTCCTTAGTCTCAAAAAAGTTTTCTAGGTCTGTAGCTTTAGGAGTAGCTGTATAATTAATTGAAGAATATAGTCCTCCAAGAATTTCTTTTATCTTTGCTTGACTTATTCTATCTCCAACAGAAAATTTAGAGAGAATGGTATTTACCAAAAGTTCTTTACTGAAAGTTACTATTCCTAGTTCTTTTTCAATTTTATATCTATCATATCCTAAAGCCTTTAATTTTTGTGGTTTAAGAATAGTATAGTAGGATTTAATACTATCATGTTCTCCTATTTGATCTAATACTATTTGTATGGCTTGCTCAGATAATCCATATTCACATAGTAATCTAAGTTTTTGTTTGAATAAAGTTAAATTTTCATATTCATTCATAAAATTAGATACCTCTCTATTAATTAAATCATTTGTATCTAATGCATTATGAACTGTACTAAATACACTAAATCTATCCTTATAGTCATATTGTTGTATTCTGAATGCTCTAATTTCATTTACTAATACTAAATTATTAAGTACAGGTACCAAAGTTCCTCCTTGGTGTTCGTTCACGGCTATATAATCATCTTTATAATTGAATGACTTTGCCATTTTCTGATATCTTTCTGCTAATGTTAATTTAGCATCATCTGGAGTTGAACTATATGACAATAATAAATCACTAGTAGCCTTCTTTTTCCTCTCTATTTCCTTATCAAACTCTTCTTGACTAACCTTCCTATAGTCACAAGTTGTTCGATAATAAAATACTGCACTATTACTCCAAGGATTTTCCTGTAATCTCTGTCTCCCCAGAATTTGAGGTAGGTCTTCACTAATATCAACAGCTAAACTATCTATATTAGAATCTGAAAATATAAATGATCTAGCACAAAGGGAATAAAAGTCTGCACCTAGATATACAGTACGTGTGCAAAAGGTAAACATCTTAGGTTTTACTTCTTTTAAAGGTACTTCACCTATTATAAACTTCTTTCCTAATTTCTTCTGTATTCTCTTGAGATTTTCTGGAGTATTACTACATAATATATTTACCTCATCTGGCTGAAGATTACACTTCTTTATAATACTAGTAATATGATTAACAGAATTGACATAAAATACAGCCTCATCCGATATAATTTCTCTTGGATACCCATTAATCATTCTAATAGCTTTCTCAAAGTTACCATCCTTGTAGGACTTAATAATTTCTGGAAGTTTTTCACCAACCGATTTCATCGTAAGTACCTTTAAAGCAGGTTTTAATACCCTAGTAGAATCTTCTTTACTCCAGTCCATATTAATATATGGGAGACCATCGAACTCATCTAACATGTTTAAGTACTCTTCTAACATCGGAGTAGCGGATACAAATAATGCACTATGAGATTGATGTAGATGATATAAGAAATCTAATTCTGTATTAGACTTAAATTTAGAATCATGTAGAATAGTTTGAAATTCATCTATTATAGTATAGAATGATTGAAATATTTCTAAGGATATTAATATATCTTTTACAATCCTATATGAATCGTAAGTTACAAGAATTTTATAAGGTTTATCTCCTAAGTACTTCCTTTCGTTTAGATAATCCTTAATTTCATTCATTAATCTATTATAGACAGTATCCTTTCCATGTACTACTTCTTTAAGAGTATCTATAAATACTTGAGATTTATCTACTTTGCTTAAATCTTTATCAATATTAACTTCTTTTTCAAGTTCATTCACTACTAGATAAACGTTATCCTTATGCTGGTCCTTTTTATTTTTTAGAAGCATTTTCCTAGGGCTACATAAGATAACATTTTCTGGTCCTCTAAGACAATATTCAGTAAAACCACAACCAGGTAACTGTTTATTAATAATACATTTAACTGGAAATTTATAAAATCTAAAGTTTGTTCCTAGTTCTGATATAAATCTTATTCCTCTAGGAACCACATAATCGTTTAATTTTAGTATTGACATATACGTATAATTTTATAGGTTTATTATAATCTAATATAGAATCCAGTTAAAATAATTTCTATGTCTCTTAAAATTGAAGACATAGGAGGATTCCCTTTTCAATCATAAGGAATTGAAAGGATATTATACGCATTTTGTCACATTAAAAAGAGTAATTTTAGTACAGTACTAATATATATTTTATCTGAGAAAAAAGGGACACTTGCTCATATAGATAAAGAACATAAGATCATGTCGGAGACATGGAATATTTATGTTTAGGATTTCTATGAGCTTTTAATCTAGAAACACCACCCCTGGCCCTCCAGAGGCCAAAGGGGTGTCAACTTAATTAAAATGATATTATACTAAAATTTCCTATATATCTTATTCAATGTTTCTTTTCTAAGACACCTCTAGTGGTAGCGGTTAGAGGTGTAGGATAAGGGAAACTCCTTTGTCCTCATAAATAAGGGACAAACCTATATAAAACCTCCCTTTTATCAATTTGAAAGCCTAGTATATGTAAATGTAATATAAACTTTAAATACGTAGAATCATGAAAAGAATAGTCAAAGAAGCGGTAATTGAGAAAAAACTTACTGATGAAGAGAAAGATATAATAAGATCTCATTTAGAATGTAATTATAAAATAGTAATGTTATATCCTATTAACGAAAATACAGAAGTACCTAAAAATGCATTATCATTATCCTCTGAGATATGGAATATTCCAGAAGGTTATTACGCTATTGAAATTAACATTTAAATATTATAAAATTATGAATGATAAAGATATTAGCTCTATAGAAAATCCTATGATAAGATTTGAAAAAATAGTAGAAAATCTTAATAAATCTAATAAAAGTATGAGAGTAAAAAGAAATGAATTAATCTTTTTAAAGGATTATCATAATACATCAAAAACTCCTTGTTCAGATTGGCTTGATCATAAAAGAGTAGACTTGTATCCTATCAATGAAAATACAGAAATACCTAAAAATGCATTAGATCCAGGGGTATGGAATATTCCAGAAGGTTATTATGCTATTGAGATTAGAGATTTGGATTAGTTTCCAAATCTCTTTATTTATTTCTATTTTTCCAAGAAGTCTATTAGTATTATCTGAGATTATTTTCTTAACTTCATTAATTTCATGGATTCTAGATGCATTACTTAAATGTTTCTTTCCAGATTTTTGTACTTCTTTTGGAATATCATATAGCTCTTTATTTTTAATTTAGTTCCTGGGCAGTTATATCCCAAACTTTCCCAGGATTTATAGTTTTACACTCTATATTCCTTAAAAGCCTTATATATGTAATAAATAAAATATATAAGATTATGAAAGGATTAGGATTATTTATTGGTTATCGTAACTTTTTTAAATACTTTCGTCATTTTGGAAAGATATTTTAGTTACGATTTATAAGAAAGATGATATTAATTATTTATCATCTTTCTTTTTATCTTTTTCCTTCTCTAATTTTTTCTTTTTCTTTCTATATGCAATTCCTCTAGCTAATTCTGACATTCCTGCATTAGTTACAGCAACTCCAGCATAAGTTCCTAAAGCTACACCTAGGTTTTTTCGACTAGCTTTCATTAATTTCTTAGAGGCACTAGCTTTTTCATTAAATCTAGACCATGTTTACTTGCCATAGCCTCTGATACTAGCCCTGGAGATTGAACAGCTAAACCAGATGCCCATCCGCTATGTCTGGAGAGTTTTGATTCTTTTTCTCCGGCTGCTTCTTTTTCTGCTGCTTTTTTACCTGATCTAACACCTGCTATTATTCCTGCTGTAGGAGCTAGAACTGTATGATTCAACATTCCACCAGTTTTTAAATAAGCTTTATGGGCAACTTTACCAATAGCATCACTTACTGATTTTACTTTTCTTTTATCATAGTGAGCATGTCCCATTTCATGTGAAAGAACATCAGCTGCTTTTGTTCCACTTGTATAAATTTTATTATTTTGATATGCAGGTCCCATTCCAGTATATGTAATATTATCTACTTTATGTCCTCGTCTAGAAGCTAATCTTTTTAGTTTTTCAGCTATTTTTGCAGATTCTTCTGAGGGTTCGTCTTGCATATGTTTCATTATTATAGGTGTAGCGATACCTTGACCCGCTACACCTCCAAGATATAAAGCAGTTCCTTTTGCTTTTGAACTAGTGTCATTGGAGTTTTTATTCTCCTCTTTTTTTACTAAACAGTTTTCTTTTGATTATCATAATTTTAATTAATAAATTAAGTTAGTTTTCTAATTCTTTTTTAGTTCTCTTTCTGTACGGATCTATATATTGCCTCTTCTTTCTTCCATCGTTAGTGATTAGTGTTACATATCGTCTACCAGTTTCAGTAATGCCAGGTTCAAAATAAGGGACGAGAACTTTTGAATCTTTAGAAAATAGTTTACGTTTTATAATCATTTAATATTTGTATCGAGGAGGAATTGTTTATACTTTTACCCCCCCCCCGATATTAATTTTTGGAAGGAGTAAAAGCCTTATATATGTAATAAATAAAATATATAAAAGATATGAAAACATTATTAAAAATTGGATTAGCTACTATATCAATTATAGCACCTTTTAAATTGGTAAAAGGTGCAGGGTATAATTTAGGTGCAGAAATGATGTATAAATATAAGAAAAATCCAGATTCTCTTTCTGAAAAAGATAGATATTGGTGTAAAGTTGTATCTAATGTATTAGATAATACAGATACATTAGAAAGTGCAGAAGGTATTTCTGAATTGATCTATCAATGTGGTAAAGAGATAAAAGAATATAAAGAATCACTTAAATAGTCCCTACAAAGAAGATTGACGAAAAGTTGATCTTCTTTTTTATCCTTCTAATGTTTTTTCTTACTTTTAGAGAAGCATTTTAGCGCCCTATCATTTTTTTTCTAGTTATAGTTTTTAATTCCTTTAGGTAATCTTTTCTTGTTTGAAATGATTTATTTCTAATATAATGTGGATCATAGAAAAGAGTTTTTGTATCTCTTTCGGTTAATCCAAGTTTTTCTTTAAGACTTTTTATTTCTTGATTTATCATCCTTTATCTAGGAAGTAATATATTTAGTAGGCTCATAGTAATTGTTTTAGTAGAAGAGTAACCGATCAAAGTTACTCTTCTTTATTGTTTTTTTTTATAATAGTATATAATTATTTAGATTTCCTTTTATTTATTATTTTTCTTCTTAAATTATATTTCTGTCTTTCAGTTCTTCCTTTATCTCCAAAAAGTTCCATTAAATCTTTTTCTTCTTTATGAGATCCAGGAAATACTTTATAGTTATCTATTTCTTTTGGATGTAATTTATTTAATAGCTTTTCATTTAAGTTATTTCTTAAACTATTTCCTTTTCTATATGTATCTACTGCAGCATTTTCTAGACTTTTGGCATGTTTAATCTCTTCTTTCGTTGCACCAGCCTTTTTTAAATCCTTTATTCCATTCTTCCAGGCATTATTTTCTTCTTGAATTCCAATAGTTCTTTTCCCAATATCAGCTAATATTCCTTTACTATTATTAGATTTATCAGCTAGTTTTTGAATTGCAGAATTAATAGATTTTTTACTATTTTTAACATGACCTAGTTCATGGGCAACAAACGGGGTGTCTTTTCCTATTGCATCAGAGTTAAGATTTATAATTGCATCTTTGGCCGAACTTGATCTGGCTAACTCTCTACTAGCTTTATCCAAATTTTTATCATTAGACATTTGCTTAAGTAGATTTCTCTTTTCTTTATCGAGAATATAGGATTTATCTCCTTTAGGCTGATGTACTAGTTTAGAAAATTTATTATCGGGTATTATATCAGTGTTTACTCTATTAGCTTCTTTTTTCAGATTATTGGCTATTAATTCATTCTCTTTTGTTTCTTTTCGAAGATTAGTCAATTTTCTTTCTGTCTTCTTCGTTTTTGCAAGAAAATCTCGTTTATTTTGAATTAATTTGTTCACCACATCTCTTTTTTGTTTCCTGATATAATTTTTCGTTCCTTTCCTTAAACCCAATTGAGATATTTCTGAAAGTATACTAAATTCTTTCTGTTCCTCTGGGTATTTTCTTAATATGATCATATTAGAGATTTAATAAATTTTTTAGCGTTTTCATCCAATTCTTTTATAATATAGTAATCCTCTATATTATCACATTCAGAGTTTGTACTTTTTATTTTATATTCAGTACTGTTCTCTATTTTTATCGTTTTTGGGATATCAATAGTTTTTCTTATTAATACTACATACACTACCTTACTTGGTTTAGGTAATTCTTTTATGATTGGGTTAAAAGTATCTTTTTCATTAGAATTACCTGGACTAAAATATCCACTAGCTCGTATTACATTCGAACTCTTATACCCATTGTTTAATCGTTTTCTGAGGTCTTCTAGGTATTCCTTTCGGCCTTTAAGATCATATTTTCTTCCTCTATTTCGTTCATAGAGTGGATCATAATAAACTTCTGTTCCAGTTCTTCCAATTAATCCAAGTTTTTCTTCAAGATTTTTTATTTCTGGCTCTAGTTTTTTCAATTCTTCCTTTTCTCTTCTTCGTCTAGGGAGTGGGAGTAATATATCTAGTAGGTTCATAATAAATAATTGTTTTAGTAGAAGAGTAACCGATCAAAGTTACTCTCCTTTATTGTTTATGGTTGTATTATTTTTGGCTGAACTATTATATTTGGAGATTCACCACCAATTAAAATTCTTCTTAGAACTTCAGATATTTTCTCATATGTATTGTAAGTATATGGAATTTCTATGAGAATTATATTATTTTCTTTACAGTATTCTCTAACATTTTCATCCCTTTTTAATTGTTTTTGGAAATCTTCTTTTGTTTTATGAAAGAAATTTATAAATTTGTAATGTTGCTGACCATTAACTTCTATCCAATATTTTAAGTTATTTATATTTAATTTAAAATCTATCATTATTTTGTTAGAATTCCTTCCCGCTATCCTATTTAAAATACTGTATTCTGAATTATATGATAACATTTTATCATTTTTTACTAAATATTCAAGATAACTCTCAACCATAAATTCATATCCAGATTTCTCTTTCATTGCACAGAAAGGACATCCATGAATATTTCTAATATGATGATGTGGAGATTGTTTAAACCATTTTTTACAACTATTGCAATAAATCCATACATCTAATTTATTATTTATGTAATTAACTTTAGAGTAATCAAATTTATCTCCAAACTTATCTTTACATTTCCTTAACCAAACTTCTTTCTGTTTAATAGACCTTCTTTCTCTGGAATCTATTACTGCACATTTAGGACAAGATATTTTCTTTCTATCTCTTAAATGTTCTGCTGGTGATTGATAAAATATATTCCCACATTTCTTACATATTAGTTTTACAGGAGTTAATTTATCAATATAGTTTACTTCAGAATAATCTAAAGCATCTTCACCATATTTATCTTTACTTTTTTGAATAAAACTTTCAGTATCTTTTGCTCTAAGTTTCATATTGATTGCAATTTTTTTAAGGAAATATCTAATATATTTCTTATGAAGAAGGGCAGATTGATCAGATCCACCCTTCCTTGCAATCATAAGAAATAATAAATTAGATACTTCTAGTTTATTAAGTTATTTTTTTAAATATTATCAAAAGTTCTTTCATACGTTAATCAATGAATTTCACCTCATGACAGACTATATCACCTAAGGAATTTCCTCAGTCTACATACATAGTCGTTGAACCTAGATTTATGTTAATATCTAGGATGCTGATTATTTGTATACAAAGATACAAATTTTCCAGCAATTCTTGTAGAAAACACCATGAAATTTTCCAAAATGTTCAAATTGCTTTAAAGTCATTAATTATTTTTATCAATGAATAGACTATATCATCTAAATTATATTTCAAACTTAGTTCTATATTTAGTCGTTGAGAAATTAGATCTTTTCTAATTTTTGCTGATTATCTATTTGATATTCCAGCATTTTAATAGAATTTTTCATAAAGTTTATATTACTTTATGCTTCTTCATTTGAAAAAGCTGACTTGGATATCTGCTCGCATTTGTTAATATACATTAATATATTATAGACTATATCATCTTAAGAATTAATACTTCTTAAGTTATACATTTAGTCGTTGAGAAACTATTTTTAATAGTTTTTGCTGATTTATACTTGGTATAACCAAGATTTTTCCAGCATTTTAGTATAATTTTCTTAAATTTTATTATTTAAGCGACTAAGCTATTAATCGGTTCCGTCCTCAGTCTGCCCATTTTCATCAATCGGTGCATCCTGAAGAATACAGTTATAGAAATTAAGAGTACGAACTTTGATACGGCTTGAGTTAGTTAAGATTAATCTAAGGTCGCATACTAAGTCATCTTTTCTGAAAGAATATTTAGTATCACGATCTGCAATTTTCTGGCGATAGTCCTTATGGTTTTTGTTTTAAATCATACTAGACTATATCATAAGAGGAACTATGACTTATCCTCTTTCTTTGTACTTAGTCGTTGAAAAATAGAATCATATCTATTTCTGCTGATTATTTTTCCGCTCTTAGTTTTTATTATTCTTGAGCGATTAAAATTTCCAGCAGTTCACAAAGATTCATTAAGGGACTTTTAATTTCTTAATGGACAACTTTTAAATTATCAAACCAGTAAGTAATTGCTTGATCTTCCTTATCTACAAAAGCTAATGATAGGGTTCCAGCTGTGTTTTGACCTGTCTTCTGAATGATAGTATAATTACCACGCATTCTCTTTTCAAAACCTGATACACTATAATCAATACCTACCTGAACGGCATTTAATCTAGCATTGAAAATATCAGTACCAGGGAAATAAACTCAAACATTTGTTCTATGTTTAGACTATATCATAAAAGAAATCTATGGCTATTTCTCTTCTTTGCTAATAGTCGTTGAGAAATAGATTTTATTATCTATTTTTGCTGATTTATCTATAAGAATTTATTCTGTTGATCTTCCAGCAATTTACAAAGTTTTACTAAGACAATTATTTATCTTAGGTACATTAATGAATTGAAGTTCCCACATGTCACCACGAAGGAATTCTTTATTATTATCTTTATATGTACTTTGATAGTCAATAAACTTCATGTATCCGTCGCTTCCACGGACTAAACTTGCTACGCTTGCCATAGTTTTTATTATTTTTTATCGTAATTTAAAGTTATATCGATCGTCATATTATTATCTACTAAGTCACTCATTCTAGATTCCACTTCAAGTCCTAGTCTATTATTTGGTAAGTCTAGGTAAAATCCAGTAATAACTAATGAATCTATATATGAGTACCCAGTTGATATTCTATTTAAGATCTGTTCTATTCTAGCTCTTATATCTCCGGCTGATTTAGTACTAAGAATTTTCCATTTATTCTTTTCCAATTCTCTCGCTACTTTTCCTATACAGAATCTCATCCACCCTGAAGTATTGAAGTCTTGTCCATTTTGATATTTTTTATAGTAATATATCTGGTTATTGAATACTAGATAATTACTTTTGTATTCCTCAAGTTTATCTTCTGGTGATTCAAAAGTGTAAGGATCTGTTGTAGGTGTTTGATATAAGATTTGATCGCTAGTTATTGAGTAAATATCTTGTAAGAGCCCTCTAATATGTAAGTAATATCCAGGTCTATCTTGCCCAAAAATTGTCTGCCCTCGATAAAAATATAAGAGTCGATTATCAGCATCAGAGGTATAATTAAAGACGTAGTTATTTCCGGCCGTATTAGTTTCCTCAGGGTCAGTTGTTTCTATTAAGTTTCCATTCTCTACTTTATAGAATTTTACTCCTCCAGTAGGTTGTGATACTATATAAATTGTTCCTGAGGTTATATCTTCGGCCGATGGAAGTTCTTGAGTTTCTACGTAGGTCCATCCATTATCAGAATTTTGGAATAATACTTGAAAACCTAAACTCTTCGCATATCCTAAAAATCTCTCATATTCTGGATAATAACTAGTCTCCGAGCCTGTCTTCATTCCGGCCGAGTATTTATAGATATCAGGGACTAAGAAATAATCAATAATTCCAGCGTTGTCAGATCCAAAAATAGCCTCTGCCGCTTTCCAATATTCCCCATTTATATCTTCGGCCGTTTCTTTCCAGGCTCGTTTAAGATACCATGTTCCAGAGGGTAATTCAGATTCTTTAGAACCTTTTTTATACTCTACCTCTTCATCTGTCTCTCGATTTACGTAAGATGTTGAAAGAATACATCTAACTAACTTAGACTCTGAAGTAATTATAGTATCAAGCCTTTCCTGTCCAATAGTAAATAAACCACCTTCATAAATTTCTTGATATTTATACCTCTCGATTGTTACTCTATATTTATCATCTCCCTTCAGTTTCTCAATATTTACACTAATATCACTATCTAAATATTCGGAATCTCCACCTTCAGTACCAGTTGTTTTCGATATAAATCTCATTCTAGTACTTCCACTCGAGATTTTTGATAGTATATTGTGTGTAGTGTTAAAATCTGGTTCGAATAATAGACCAGTAATATTAGTAAAATAGGTAACTTGAATAGAATATGATGTGTATATTTTGTAACCCTCCGAGATATTTCCTTCGATAGTATAACCTAATTGACTTGGAATTATAACTTCTACTAACCTCTTGAAAATTTCCTTATTACTTTCTTTTGCTTTAATTTCAACCTCAATTGCTTCATCATAATATTGACTTGGAATATTAGGGATACTATTAATTTCCTCTTTAAACCAAATCATTATATTTTCATAAGAGTCATTTTTAAGTTTTTTCAGGATTATATATTTAGAAGTTAATCCCTCGTCTACCGGGTAAAAATCTATCTCAGGGTTATATACTAAGGAATAAGCTAAAGTTTCATACCCTTTTGATACTCTTAGCAGATCAGGAAGATGAGATAATAATACTTCTTCATCAATTTTTTCAGTATAATCAACATCTCCTTCCTCTATATATTTCGGATAACAATATTCAGGTCCAATAAAACCTGGATAATTTATGTTTAATACATCTCTATTTTCTAGAGAACTCGTATTATTAGTGTCAAGATTTTGTGGTAATTCTAGGATTTTCATATATTCTCCTAGATAATATATATAAAGAGTATACCACAGATTTCCTTCTTTATATTCGCCTTCTCCTGTTACTACTTTATACAAAACTTTATCTTCTCCGATTTCTGGAAGTTCTGTTAGGTTATAGTATAATTTTTGATCTATAGAATATTCTTTTAGATCAATATAGTCAGGAGCATTAGTATTTTGTTCAACCTTAATTGGTCTATATAAAAATAAAGTAACTCCAGATTCTAAAAGTTCATCGTAATAATCTTTCCCTGGAAAATCTGATCCAAACCAGATGTTAAGTTCATCAGGAGTTCTCACAAGTACTGGTTTCTCATATGACATCTTAGAATCTACAACTTCAGAAAATACTGTAAAATCATCTTGTTCAGTGGAGTACTTTATATTAGTTGTTCCTAATCTTAAATACATAATCTTATTTTATTTAATTAGTTTCATTACTGAATTTACTCCACTTTCTACTATAGAACCATAATCCGTTTTTGAAGAATTATCAGGAGCTTTATGCTGTATTACTTTAACTTTTGGAATTTCTCCTTCATTTGGATTCTCTCCTACAATACTAAATGATACTGTAAGATCTCCTGCACCATCTCCAATATCTCCTGTATATTCTTCAGAAAAATCTTTCATTACTAAAAGTAAATCAAATTTTTGAATTGTACTATATTGCGGTGTCATAACGTATATTCTACATCTGAAGCATATATTTTTATACATAGCAATACATACATTATTAGTATCTATTGCAGTTAATCCTAAAACTCCTTCAGTACCGCCTTCTTTATAATAAGATTCATCATGTCCTTCACTATTATAAATTGCAGCTTTAGCACATTCTTCAAAATATCGTCTCCAAGACTTATATTGATCGTCAGCTATAGTTAATCTAAATTCATTAGTAAATTCCATTGAAACAGGATAACTGATTTCACCATCATATAGATTGAGTGTTTTATTTGTTAATTTAGATTTTTGAAGATCAAAACTAACATAAGGAATCCATCTATTATAAGCAGTATTTACTCCGTGTTGAGCTATATTTCTAGTATTGATTTCATGAATTCCAGGAAGATAATTAAGATTTCCATTTTCAGGACCTACATAGGGTTCTAAAACAACTTCCCAGTATGCATTAGTATCTAATGTTTGAGTTCTATAATCTGAATATCCAGTTGAGGTAAATTTATCTGGAGTAGTAATAAATGGGCTAGATTTTAATACATTATACAATCCTTCTACAGTATTTGCATCATCTGTGCCAGAAATTCCACATAATTCCTCTAATGTGATATTTATTCCTTTTCCAGATACATAATTAGATTTAAATTTATAAGTTGTTTCTCCACTGCTAGAGCCTAGAAGCATATCTTTTGCTGCACTTCCTACTTTTTTCCAGAATTTATTACTATCCCCACTACTTCCACTACTTTTAGTTATCTTGGATAATAGATTACCTTCTTTTTGAGAAAACTCTGAATGACTTTGTGTTGGTAGAAATGGATTACTTCCTGATGGTCGTATATTTCCTTCTTCCCATCCATCTCTATGCTCATTTTTTTCTGGTCTATTTATAGGATTAGAGATATCTACAGATTTGCTTCCAACTATTGTATTAACTGCATCACCTAGTTTATCTCCCAAGTTATCAAGAGCACCAGAAACTCCTCCAGATACTAAATCACCTAATAAACCTCCATCATTTCCAGGTAATCTATATCGATTTGATTTAGATAATTTTTCTAACTCATCTCTAGCTACTACAAGTGCAGCTATTGTTTCATTAAGAAGAAGTTGTCTCGCTGATCCATGTACTCCAGTCCATCCAATAGTTTTCTCAGCTGTCCACCTAAGATAATTACTTAAGTTAAGAGATTCTAATCCAAATTTTGGTAATTTCATAGAAGGACCTTCCACTCTCGAAGACTCTTGTTGAATTAAGATCTCCTTTCCAAGTTTATTTATATATTCTTCTGCTCGATCAGGAGATATGGCTTCTGAACTAAGATATGCACTTACTAAAGATTGCATTTTCTTACCCCACTCTCCAGCTTCTTTCTCACTAAGTAAACGAATAGTTTCTTTATAGAGATCATCTTCGGTTAATTCCTTTAAATATTTCCAATCTTTTTGACTTTCATCTACTTGTGCTTCAGGAATTTTTTCTTTAATATCATCATTTAGCTCTTCAATAATATGTTCAGTATCTTCTGGAACTTCAAGAATAGAATCGTAAAAATTTCCAAGATCTCCACCAAGACTATCTAATTCTTCTGGACCAAGAGGAGTATAATCCCCAGATTGTCTAGGAGCATCACCTGTTTCAGGAACTTCAAGAAGAGAATCATAGAAATTATTGATATTCCCACCAAGACTATCTAATTCATCTGGACCTAATGGATTATAACCTTCATACTCATCTCCAGAAGTTTCAGGAAGTTCAAGTATTTCATCTTCAAGTTCGGTATCTCTAGAGTCTTCAAGTTTATCTATAAAATCTTCAAGACTTCCAGGTTCGAATTCCTCTGTACTTTCTAGATTTATCCTTTCATCCTCTAAAGAACTCGATTCATATTCTTCAGTATCCTCTAAGTCTATTCTCTTGTCTTCTAAAGATTCAGGTTCTGCTTCTTTAGTCCCAGTTAAGTCTATCCTAGTATCCTCTAACTCAGAAGCTTCATAATCTTTTGTATTATCTAATTCATCAAGATAATCTTCAAGTTCGGATACTTCAGCTTCTTTTGTTCCTGTTAGGTCTATTCTAGTATCTTCAAGAGAATTATTATCTTCTACACTTAAGTTTTCTCTATAATCCTTTAAAGTAGATATCTCAGATTCTTTAGTGCCATTTAGATCAATTCTTTCATCCTCTAGCGCTTTAGGTTCAGACTCCTTTGTATCTTCTAGGTCTATCCTTTTATCTTCCAGACTTCCAGGTTCGAATTCCTCTGTTCCGGTTAAGCTGATTCTGGTATCCTCTAATTCAAAAGTTTCATAATCTTCAGTACCATCTAAGTCTATTCTAGTATTTCCTAGTTCTTCTAATGTTTCCGCAATACCCTCAAGAGCTATTTTATCTTTAGGTAGGTTTTCTAATTCTTCCCCACTCCTAAGAGATTCTTTGTGATTCTCTAATTTATCTAATTCTTCGGGAGTTTTCTTAAGATTTTCCCTATAAGTTTCTAACTCCTTATCTTCTGCAGTTCTCTCTAAAGATACTTTGGTTTTAGAGAGTTCAATATCACTTACTGGATTTCTAAGCTTAATCTTAGTACCATTAAGCTCCTCTAGTTTATCTTCTATATTCCCCAAAGACTCTTTATAACTCCCTAATTTATCTAATTCTTCGGGAGTTTTCTTAAGATTTTCCCTATAAGTTTCTAACTCCTTATCTTCTGCAGTTCTCTCTAAAGATACTTTGGTTTTAGAGAGTTCAATATCACTTACTGGATTTCTAAGCTTAATCTTAGTACCATTAAGCTCCTCTAGTTTATCTTCTATATTCCCCAAAGACTCTTTATAACTCCCTAATTTATCTAATTCTTCGGGAGTTTTCTTAAGATCTTCTTTGTGATTAGATAATTCAGGATTTTCCGTGGTCTTCTTTAATGATATCCTAGTAGTATCTAATTCATTTTTAGAATCTACCTCTAGTTGTTCTTTATAAGATAAATCTCTAAACCCTTCAAGATCTATTCTCGTTAGATCTAGTTCTGGATTATGATTATCAATAAGAGATTCCTTTTCTTTTCCTAGTATTAGATCTTCTTCTGGAACCTTAAGTTTTTCTTTTGTATTTATATAAAGATTTCTTACATCCCTAACTCCTTCTAGATTTACTTTTTCTTTGTTAAGTTCATCTATCCCCGAAGAATCTGTATCAAGATTTTCTCTGTGTTTTTCAAGTTTAGGATCCTCTAAAGTATTTTTAAGATCCTCACGTTTATTCTCTAAGGATATTTTTCTTTTATCCTCTAAATTTTCACGTGACTTTTCTGTATATAATCCTGTAGGTATCTTTTCTCCTTGATCATCACTCAAAGATATTCTACTACTTTCTTTATATAAATTCTTTACACCCCTAATTCCATCTAATCCTTCTACATGATCTTCAAGAGAATTGATTTCTGGAATTCTCCCTGTTGTTCTTCCAGGGAGTTCTAAGTTATCTTTTTCTAGGAATGTATGATTTTCTTGAGTTGTTCTAATACTTTTAAGATATTTACTAAGAGCTTTTACTTCCTCGGGTCTAGTAAGTTGATCACATCCAGGAATTTTATTTTGCTTCAGAATCTCATTTTCTATATTTCTTTCTCTCATAATTACATATCTAAAGTTTCAATAATACTATTCAATGTATAAACATAGAATACTTCAGCTACTTCAGAGTAACCCATTTTAAGAGATATTTTAAATCTGAATGTATATTTTCCACGAGTATATTGTAATTCATCCCCTACTTCAAGAGATCCATCATCTGTATATACTTCTAGATTATCTCTGTTTCGATTCCATACATCTCTTAGTTCATTCTGATTTAATATCAATTTTGTAGTAAATTGATCATAATCGTTCTCTAATGTACTACTTGATGAATATGTACCTCCAAAAACATTTTTCCATTTTGAATTACTCTTTGGTCTGAGTACTACAAATTCAGTCCCAAGAAGTTTTAGTTGTAATTTTATATTTTTCATTCCAATAGAGTAAAGCCTATTTGCCTTATCTAAGTTTTTTGAAATCATATCCGCCATAATAGTATGTATTTATTTAATCACAGTCAATAATAGTACAAAATTCTTCTGTATCAATTATTTCACGTATTAATTTATATATCTGTTCAAAAGTAAGAGATCCTGATAATTTCATTACATATATATTCCTCTCCAAGATCGTAGTTGTTCTAATATGAGCTGCCATAGATCTAATAAAATCGTCAATCTCATACTGACTATATTCAAGATCTTTGGGAATATATATTTTAATTGAAGAAGGATCAGGATATATACTAATCACATCGTTGGGAATTTTACTAGAAACTTCATAATCCCCGATACGATCTTTATCCAATTTCTCTGTTAATTTCGTTATCATCTTTCTAGCTTGTAAATCTGAAAAATATCGAATTCTAGGTACTATCATTTTTCAAATATATTAGGTTTTACATCAGTTGACATGAATTTTTTTAAGATAAAATCAAATTCATTTCTTGTTTTTATTGTGTAGTTATATACAACTACTTTTCCAGTATCTACTCTATTTACCATTGTTTTCAAGTGACTCCAGAAAATAGAATCAATCTTTTTAAGTTCATCGGTATTCTCTTTATTCACTGTTATTACGAATATTCCAGAGATCATTGACATATTAATACCAGTATCTTCACCGAATTCTCCAACAGTATAATCTAAACCTTCAACATAACGAAGTCTTTTAAGGCTATTTTCTAAGTACTTATTTCCAAAATCCCCTCGATATGTAGGAATTATATCAGGATCATTAGAAAAAGCTACCGCAGCACTATAAATTAAACCCATAAGATCTTCAGATTTACCAGAGAATAAAAATTTTCCTGTCTTTCCAATAAACTTCTTTAAATCATATTTATTTAAAGATTTAACCGAAAAATCCTTCTGTTCAACTTCCTTAATTCTATTCTCAACTAAAGCTTTGTTATCAAGTAAATTTATCTTAACGTTCAGAGTTTTACTTAATTCCATTATAAAGTTGGCAATGACTTGATAATTTGTAAACACAATAGCTACTGAATAAGAATTATTTCTAGAATTGATTGCATAACTACTATACTCCATTCCTGTATACTTTTTACAATAATAGTCTAAACTATCTGAAGTCTTTTCCAATTCCTTAGAAGTCATTCCAAAAGTATACATGGTAATGGAATTATCTTGTATTGAGAAATTTAATTTATAAGCTGTTACATTTCGATCATTAAAACTAAACTTCTCATCTATTTTTGCTCTTTTATCTAATGAATCTCCTATAGTTACTCCGGAAGCTCTATAAATACCAAATTCACGACGAATTAATTTATCTACTTCTTGAAATTTAACAGACGACATCGGATTGTGTAGGTAATTTAAGAAGAATTTTAATACTACACCCGCTATAGTTCCATATTTACCTCCAGTTATAGCACCACTAGTAATACTAGCATCTTTTAGGAGACTACCAGTAACTCCCCCTATCCCAGCACCAGCTAAGGCAGATTTTCCGATTACTTCTATAGCTCCTGGAACCTTATCCATATCCTTTGGACCTGTATAGTGACCCTCCGGAATTGTATATTGTTTTTGTCTAAATTTTGTCATACCATAAGATTTTTTAAATAATTAGTTGAGCTATTTACTACATCTTCTACAACTCTGCCTCCTTTACTATTTACATACTTAGATGCAGCCTTAGACATTTTATCACTGACTCCAATCTTCTTCCACATAGTTTTTTCTGGTTTTCCTATTACACTAACTAAAGCAGATGTCCCAGGAATAGGTACTGTTTTCATAGCTATAGAAGTTATAGGTGCTTCTATAGATGGTTGAATTACTTTAGTATTTACAACTCTTCCTGGATTAATGGCTGCTTGATTTGCCGCCATTTTTACTCCTTCTACCTTATTTAAACCTCTTGCTACTCCAGAAAGAACTTTATTTTGTGTTTTTATGGCGGATCTTTTTGCAGCCATTGGAGCCTTTCTAAGAACTTTTTTATTAAATCCAGCTAATATTCTAGTTCCTGCAAGAGAATACAACTTTCTTTTTATTATCATAATTTTATATATTAAACAAGTAAATCTCCATACCATCCAGATTGGAGTATATAATTATCACACCTAGATCTAAGCTCTTGATATGCAGCATCAATATTATTAAGAACTTCCAAACCAACATTAGGTAACATTAATGAAGCCTTTAGGTTCCTAATATAGTCTAGTAAATGAGTCATACAGAGATCCATAAAAAATGTACCTCTCGACCCTTCTTCTACATTCAACCAATAAATAGCTGCTTTAGATGATCCTGGATTAAACATTTTATCAGGAAGAAAGTCAGGAATTATTGGTCGACTACATATCCCCCTAACATAAAATTGATCATAACTAGGCATATCCATCATAAAAACATAAGGACGTCTATAATCCGTAAAATAAGTATAGTTCCCTGGAGCTGGATAAGATATAGAACCTATTCTGTACATAGGAATAGAGTTTGGAACTAATATAATCTGATCTTCCGATATTTTACAATCAAGAAATAATGTAAAATTACTCTTAATCTCACAATACCCTTCAAGTCCCATGTTCTCACAACTACACATCTGAGAACGGTTCATTTTCATCTCCAGAACTAATGGTAAGGTATGTTCAAATTCCCTTAACGACTCCTTAATTATCTCCAGTAATATCTCATCTGGACTCAAAAAATCGTTCAAGGCTAAAATTTCATCAAGAGACGTCAAACTTATAAGAGCACTCCTGATAAATAACTTCTTTTTAAGATCTATTAATAATGTTTTATCCATGATATAATACTGGTAATAATTTTGGTTCTACTTTTGTTGTTACGTCTTTACCTTCTTCGAAAAATATCTTTATGATTTCAGGGATTCTATTATTGTCTTTGTAAGAAATTCGAAGAAGTTTTATATTATTTTCTTTGCAATATTGTTCTAAACATCTATCTCGATTGACTTGATTTACGAAGTCTTGATAAGATTTATGAAATTTTTTAACCATTTCATAATGTTGTCTTCCGTCATATTCTATTATTGTATTTAATTCTGAAATATAGAAATCTACATATATTTTTGTTCTAATTGACTTAAAGAAATCACTATCTATTTTGATTTCATATTGTCTACTAATTAATGATTCCGTTTTGTATTTCAAAATATTTAAAAAACAGATTTCTTCTTGATTTGAAATTCCAGATAATGTACATTTAGGACATCCACATTTAGAATTATTATTAAATAATGTATAATAATCAATACTATATAATAAATTATGTTTTTTACAGAATACATTAACAGGAGTTTCTGTATTTACAAAACTATTTAATACTGGAGAGAAATCATAATTATCTAAATATAACTTATTAGCACTAATTACCCTATTATATGCTTCTGTATTAGACATTGTTTTATATTTTGATAAATATTTAGAATTACACTTTGAACATCCAATCGATCTATTACATACTAAATTATAATAGTTGGTTTCCCAGTAATAATCGTGCTTTCTGCAATATAATTTAATTTTAAATTTATCAAAATCAATAAATGAAATGAATTCTATATCTAAATTTCTCTCTTTATTTAGTTCATTAAGTGTATTAATTATATTATTAGTATATTCGATTAATTGCTTTTGTTGTTTGCATTTTTTACACAAGAAATGATCTGGTGATTTTTCTTTCCTTGATAGATTTTTATACTTCACTTCAAACTCTCCATGAATAGGACATATTAAGATTACAGTATCATTATAAGATTTGAAGGAATCTTTTATTTTTGAAAAATCAATATTTTTATTGTTTTCAGAAGATTTAAAAAATTTTTCTATTTCTATTATTTTATCATCTATTAATCTTGACATAATTTATTTTATAAAGGATAGTATGTCAGATTTCTCCAACATACTATCATTATTTTTATTTGCTTCCCGTTATTCAAGAGCTGCTCCTCTAGTATCTTCGTACTCTGAGACTGCAAGATCCATACCAACATCGAAAATGTCGTGATATCAACATGTTTGCTAAGTATTATCTACTTATGTTCAGACTATATCTTTTAAAATCTTTAGAATGATTTTAATTATACACCTAGTCGTTGAGAAATAGAATCATATCTATTTTTGCTGATTCTTTGGATTTATTAAGTTCCAGCAATTGGTATAATAATCGCATATACTTTACGATGACATATTTCAAAGCTCTCTGGTATCTAACCAAAACATTAACCACCATTTTATTCTGCATTATTGTTAAACTTAAATATAAAATAAAGCCAATATTTAAGATCAGACTATATCATTATAATAAGTACATAGTCGTTGAGAAATAGATTTTATTATCTATTTTTGCTGATTTATTTTATTATCTTCCAGCAATTCTCTTATTTTTCTTGGTAATATAAAAATCCAAGGCGCAATTATTTACGCTGAATTTGAACAGGGTTATTTGTCTCATCGATGATAATACGGTAATCATCAATATTATAAGACATTGGGAGAATAGTTGATTTAAACCAGTAATCAATAGTCCCAATCGCACTTTCCCACAGTTTTGGTGCAATTCTCCAGCCTATGTACTGTTTTAGTAGTACAGGCATAGCTTTTGAGATACGAATAGCTAAACGAGAGTTACCTTCATCTGAAACAATGTTATCTACACTTTGCTTAGTATAATTATCATTCATGTTCCAAGCATTAGTTTGATAATTCCAGAGTACAGTATTTACTCGTTTTGATAGCAGAAGTTGACGAGTTTTCTTATTAAACTCTGTCATAGGTCTCTGATACTGAACAATACCATTAGTTTGTCCAAGCACGGGAGCAAATTCTGCATTATTTCTACGGTTTCTAGCTACAGCTTCCCAGTAAACAACAGCAGGTGAGCAATAATATTTCCATCCAAATGTACCAGAGTCGATATCCCAAGGTGCAGACAGATAGAGTTTATATGAATCTTGTGCTATTTTAGTTGCATTATTAGCAATAGTCATATAATTTGTGCTCTGAACTGTTGATACTGGATAGAAATAGTTAGAATTGATAGCCATATTAGCCAAGTAATTCTGGAAACTTAGTGATGTATTTCCAAGGTCACATAATCCTTCAACCACATAGATTTCCTGAATATTGATTTCGTCAAGTGCTTTCTTAAGATCCGATTCAGATACATCAAGAATATCTGTTTCAGTTGGATCTACGCCTAATTTTGCATAAACTTGATCTCCACCATTTTCTTGATATTCGTAGTACTTATATGAACTTCCAGATCCAACTCGGTAAACATCTCCAACTGACATACCTTTTGAGTTGTAAAGATCAGTCATTGAAGAAACTGTTTGTTTATAAGAACCTGCATTTGGATCATTAGGATCAAGTTCTACCCATACTTTATCATCAGCTCCGTATCCATAGTAGTTCAATCCAAGCTCTCTCATATCGTCAGGGAGTTGAAGTTGAATCATACTTAGGAGTTCATTGAGTTCTGATACTTCCATATCTCCACGGCCGGTTACTTTACCTATATTAAAGAACTGTACTTCGTCAGAAATATTAGGATCAAGAACAGCGACTTCATAAAAATCTCGCTGTAGGATACTTTCTGACGGTTCTACTGTTCCTTTCTTGGTATAGGTATCTAGAACGGCCGATAGTACCATATAAGGAGAATCAGAGTTTTCGTTCAAAGCAGGGTTAGTTAATTCTTTGGTAACTACTGCATCATGGTTAAAACGTCTAATTCTAACTCTCAGGTCAGTATTAGAGTTATATTGATTAACTGCATAATATTTCTGTTCTTCGAAACCAGACCAAGCAGAAGCATTAATATCTATAAGTTTTTGATTAGGATTATCACTAGTCCAATCAGGTTCACAAATCACGATATACTGCTTTCCTAGTGGACATCTAGAGTCTGAAGTATCTAGCATATCCTGTCCTAGATAAAGTTCATAGAATACAACTGCCTTTGCTTTATCGGGATCAGTTGTTTCATTTTCAGGAACAATATTATTAGGATCTGTGAAGAATTTATAAGATGGAGAGAAGAATTTATTAGTTTCATTCATTTGATCTACTAAGTCAGGGAGAGTTCTTACATAGTAATCATATTGAGGACCATCATCGGTGGTACGATTACCAAGAATACCTACTCCATTCAAATTAATTGACCATCCATCTTGATCATGTTCTGCATCATCACCATCAATATCAAGAACAAACTTAACGACACCTTTATCAGCATCTCTAAATCCCTTCATTAAAGCACCATCTCTAAGGATATATGTACTATAATCAGTTTTAGTCATGGGTTTAGCGTAGTAGATATCGTTAGCTTTAGATGCTCTACAAACCAGCATAACGTTAGAGCCAGCCAATCTATAAGCATTCATCCACATTGTTGCAGCTACATTTTTATCTCCTGTATTATTAGCATCATGATAAAGATTATTCAAGGATGCCATATAATCTTCTGTTAAGTCCCCTGAAGCATAAGTTTTTAAGAATTCAGATTGACTAGAGATCAGTGTAGGAACTGCTGGGCCTGCATCAGAAACTAAAGTCACTCCGATAATTAAACTTTCACCTGCAGTAGGATTAAGAGCTGCGGTATGTACTCTCTCTATAACTTTTACATACGGTTCGAGAGTTTCAGTCCATTGTGCCATAATTTAAATATAATAATTAATTGTTTTATTTAACCAACTTCTACGAGATATACTGGATATTTATTTCTTATAAATTTTTCACATATTCCAGCTATTAAACCAACATCAGCGGTTCCATCAGATATAGTAGTTATAGAAATCTCATTATATCTACTTTTACTTTCTTCTGTTACTGCACTTGAGTTTGGTAGATTTCGTATTATGTTTTTTGTTATATCTTTTAGTTTATTATCTGCTATTGTATTTACTAGAAGTCTAAGTTCACCAGAATTTCTTGTTATAGCTACACTTATAGCTGATTTGAGAGAATCCGCCGTTTTAGGATCTCTTGTAAAATCGGAGCCTTCTTTAAAACCTGTTTTCTTAAGATCCTCTACTACTCTATCCATTAATCTATTATCAACGGTTAACTTTCTGGAAATAGCCTCATCACCTTTTTTTATAGTACCAACTAAGGCTCCAAGAGCTGCTCCGACTAATGTTCCGGCGGCTACTACTCTAAGTCGTTTAGCAAATGGACTTAGAGCATTTAATTTTCGGAAAGTAGGGTTACTTCCTTCATATTTAATATTTTTAGCATCTTTTCCGGATAATGGTAAACTTAGAGTAGCTACATTTCCACCAATTATAGCTCCTTTAACAGTATCAGATAATATACTAAAGTCTTTTCTTCTAAATGTAATCATGTTATTATCATTTTTCTCGGAAAAGATTTTTTTAAATTTATAAGAGGTTGTCTTTTTAGGTTCTTTTACTTCTACCTCTTTTAAAGTTTTATTAACTCCTCCAAGTGCTTTAGTTAATCTATCCATTGCTTCTAGCTGTTCATCTTGATATTTTTTATCAGAATTTTTTCTAGTAGCATTAATAGCAAGATTAGTTCCAGAAAATCCAGCAGTAGCAGTAGTAATTTTTGCCGTAGGGTTATTTTTATAAAACTCCTTTACATCTCTGATTATTTTCTTTGGTTTAAATTTTGCCATAATTTTTTATTAATTTTAATAGGAATAACCATCTCTTTGAGTCATATTTGTCTTCCAATCCTGTTTTTCTCTTCGTCTAGCCTGTCTCTGAGCATAATTAAGTCTTTTATTATACCATTCATTATTTTCAGCTTGTTTATTTCTATTTCGAAGAGCCATTCCACCTGCTAGAAGACCACCAACAACTAATCCAGTTTTTCCACCTTTACCCATTCTTCCAAGTAAACTACGACCTGCCTTATTCTTTCCAAAAGCTCCAGCTACAGAACCAACTGTTCCACCAAGAGCAGCACCACCAAGAGCAGCCCCAGCTACAGAACCATATCCAGGAGCCTGTTTTGGTTTTTCAGCAAGAATATCTGAATCCTTCATTCTTTTAAGATTATCAGTATCGTCGTATTTAGTGAATAATTTTCTTTTTATAATCATTGTATTTCTTGATTTTTAGAATCTTGATATTTGAAAGCATCTTTATCTAAAGCCCGAGCTGTTTTATTTACTATCTTCTCTCCAGTTCCCCATGTTGCTCCTAAAACTGCTGTACCGACTGGAATACTACCTGCTAAGGCTGTTTTGGGGTTATCCATAATGAATTTACCTGCTTTTTGAGACCATACTGAACCTGAGTGTTTTCCATATCTATTTAACTGATGACCGAATTTGTATACACCTTTTCGACCACCTCCGCCAGATAAATTAGAAAGTCCACCTAAAATTGTTTGTCCAGGAGTTTTAAATATCTGTGAATTTCTTACAGATTTAGAAGCGCCAGTAAGTAATCTTTTAACTGCCATTACTCCAGGGACTGCATAGTTTCTCTGAGTTGATGCCATCTGATCTTTATATTGAGCTTTTTCAGCAGAGTATCCGAGAGCCATGGGAGCAGAACCTAGAGCAGCCATTGTTATCAAAGTTCCTTTATTCTTTTTTGCAGCTTCTCCTAAAACCTTTCCAGTACCTTTTACTGCTTTCATTATAGATCCAGCAGAATAGGTTTTTTCAAGAGGCATTCCATTTTTCTTCATATCTTTTTGAATTGCTTTATCAGTAAGATATGAAGCTCCTGCCATTGTAGCTCCCATCATAGTTCCACCAATCAGCTTATTTTTTCCTTTCCATACAATTTTACCGACATCTTTAGCGAGACCTTTAGCATTTCCTAAAGTTTTATTATTTTTAAGAGTTGCTGTAAGTTTTGCAAAATTTATCTGAGCAAACTGTTTTTGTCCTATTACATCTGCTGCTTGTTGTGCTGCTTGTGGATTATTTTTTGCGTTCTCTGCAATTTTATTTAAAGCTTTGGTCATCTTTCTATTTTGTTCCTCTGCCTGTGCTGCTTGTTCCTCAGCTTGTTTCATTTGATCAGAACCTTGTTTTAGAGAAAGACCTGTACCAATAGCCCCTGCAGCATTTAAAGCCATTCCCCAAAAAAATTCTTTTTGTCTAAACTTAATCATAATTTAAATCCTCCTATAATTAAGTTTGCATATCTTGACCGGCAGTTTTAAGACCTTTTCCAAGACCTCTAGTAGCTGCAGAACCTAAGAGATAACCAGCTCCCATACCTAAAATACTTCCAAATGGTCCCCCTATCATTGTTCCAATAGTTCCTCCTAATTTAGTAGCTCCTAAAACACCACCAGCAATTCCGGCTACTTTATTATCAAGAGCTTTACCAACTCCTTCTGTAACTCCTCCTAGTGTATTTCCGGCAGCTTCAGTTAGTGCATTGTAACATTTTCTTTTTAATCTGTATCTTGCCATTTACCTCTTCCTCCACGATTTAATTCTTGATTTAATTTTCTCATTTCTTTTCCTAAATTACCGATTCCAGCTAATTCACGTTGAGAAGTATTCATTCTACCCAGTCTATCCATATCTGTATCATATTTTCTCCCTTTAGTGAAACCAAGAGCTGGGTTATTAGTATTTAATATCTTGGTTTGAGAAAATCTCTTTACAATCATCATGCATTAAGTAAATATATCTTATAACCTAATCCGAAGGGTAATATATTCAATGCATTAATAGCATCTTCGATAGATTTGAATTCTAAGACCAACGATCTTGATTTTTTATCATATTTGATAGCCTCTCCAAGTAATTCAGAAACTTCATAAGATAGATCAAAGGAGGGAGAGAATGAACCAGATAGATAGGGATATTGTTTATCACCGCCTTTACTCTTAAATTCTCTTTGCTCTAAAATTGATCCTGGAAATTCTGAATACTTCTTTTCTTTCTTTTTTCCACCTCTTCTTTCTTCAGAATTATCATTCCTAGGTCCAGAAGTGTCTCCTAAAGAAGTATTATTATTTCCTCCATTATTGTTATTATTCCAATTTGGATCACTATCTTTTGGCGCAAATATAGAATGACTTACGTTTAATTGCATATTTCCAAGACGTTTATCATATGTTTTACCTGGAAGTCTAACCTCATCTGGTAACTTTGCTTTGGCACCAATTTTTAGATACATTCTATATTTATCTTTTCCAAACATAGAAGTACTAATTACAAATCTTTCGATTACTACATTATTTCCTCTAAGAACAGGAATTAATGCACTAGTATCTATTACTCCGAATTTATTTCTATCAGAATATCGCATAAGTTTTACATAAAGACTTCTCATTGCATCATATTCTGTAAATTCTTTCTGTCTAAATTTAATCATGCCACAACTGATAAATTATATTTTGTAGCGAGAATTTCTATAATATCAAAAGCTATTCCTAAGTGATCAGTTTCTGCTGTGATTACTCTGGTTTCTTTATTGATATCAGTTATTCTCATTCTAAAAATATCTTTGATTAATTTTTGAGTATAATTGTATAATTCCTTATCCTGTACTTGAATTTGATAATATCCAGACTCATTTTTTATAAATGAAACTAAAACCATAGCCTTAGAATTAACTCTACTAACGCTATCTGCTTGCTCTGGAGTTATAATATTAGGCCGTAATCCTTGTTTCTTTAAATATTCAATAGCGTCCGGCATTAAATTTTGGATAAGGTATTTCTTCTTTCTAAAATTTATCATAACTCTTTATTTATAATTGTTGTTTCAGTATCAACCGGAACTTCATAATGATAATCTGGATTATTTTGTTCAAACTCTATATTCTGAACTATTTCTTCTAGGAATTTATATCTATCATCAATTACTTCATAGAAAAATAGTTCACATCTGAATTGACATTGATAAGAGAAATTTGAATTATCATCTTGTTGATATGTCTGGTTAAAATCTTCAGTTATTCCTCCCCATTTTATTGCAGCTGTCCATTTTTGTCCATATCTATCTGATGTTTTGAATTCACAGAAATTAGTAAGTAATGTGACATTCATATATCTATTTTTAAAGTCAAAGAATAATGGCATATCAGTACTTCTTAAATAAAATTCAACTGGTATTTTATGCTGCATTACTTTATCATCAGAATACTTAGGATGATTATCTTTCACTGGAGTCTGAAGAAATTGATAAACAACATGTGATGTTTTAGTTAATGTAGTTTCTTTATTAATTCTAACTAACTCTAAACCATAATCATCTAAAATTTTACGTAATTCTAGAATAAACTGATCTTGATAATCTACAGCTCTTATAACATAATCATTATATTTCCTTCTTAATGTAAATATTGTTTCAGATTCAGATTCAAGTGCAACATCATCTGAACTAATTATAATTTTAGGAAAATTTCTTATCTCATAACAGCTTGGTCTAGGTCCAATAGGTTGAAGATATATAAGATTTCCAGAGTAAAACAAGAAATTTATAAACTCAGGATTTTTATAATCTCCTTCCGAAACTACTATTGTTGTATAATTATAGTTTTGGATAACTCTAGATTCTGAGTCATTTACAATAACTATATTAATAGTATGTGGATCATAAGTTAATTTTCTTAACTTAAGTCCATTTAATGTAACATAAGTATTTTTAAATAATTTAGGAAGTCCTGTAGGGAGCATGTCAATTCTTTTTTCAGTACATGGTATTCCTAAAAGATCTGATAAACTTCCAGAAGTACTTCCTGGAGAATAAGTTAGAGTGAGAGTAGATCTTGAAGTATCCTCTACTATAGAGCTTATTTGTCCTTCTTTTACTTGAAAATACCTACATTTATTAGAAGAGAGTTTAAGACCTCTGTAAATTACATCACTCATAAAACTTATTTTAATATTTTAAAATTAATTTTCAGGGATTAACTTCTTCCTTAACTATTAGCTTTATTTTCTGCTGCTAAAAATGTACCAGCACCTAATGCAGCAGTTCCGGCGGCAGCAATACCTAATCCTTTACCTACTCCAATAGCACCTCTTCCTACAGTAGAAGCTAAATTCTTAAAACCTTTGGCATTTTCTCCTACTTTAAAAGCTCCTTTTGCTGTAGTCCAATTTGCTGCTGTTTTGGCGAATGGAGAAAATAATCCAAAATTTTTTCTTTTAAGTCTATAAGTTGCCATAATTATTTCATAATTTTCCCAAGTGCCTGCATACCTTTCTGATCAGCTTTTGCATTAAAAGCTTGTTTTGTCATCTGAGATCCTGTTTTCTTTAAAAGTGCATTATCAATTTGTTTAGCTCGTGCAACTCCAAAATCCTTAGCTCCAGACATCATCATTCTATCTCCAACTTTTCCTCCAACAGCTTTACCAGCTTTCATTAATCCAGTATTAGTCTTAGCCATTATGTTAGCACCAAATGCACCTTTTTTAGCCCCAAGAATGGCTGCACCTGCTGCGAGGCCACCTAAAGCTAATTTTTTCCCAGTACTCATTCCGCCTTTATCATCGGAATATAATTTTCTCTTTAATCTAAATGTACTTGCCATAATTGTATAAAATTAAAAAGAGAAGGAACCTTAAGCCTATAAGACCTAGGGAATCCCTCTCTTTATTTAAAATCATTTTATTCTTTAGGGATCTGAGAGTTTAACGATCCAAATGATTTTTATGGTTTAATTAGATACCGAATTTGAAAGTAACCTTCTGTACCAATTCAGGAGCCATATACTTAGTACCTTCCTGATAGTAGATACCAGAAGCCATCTGAGTTGGGTTATTGTAGTTACCAATAGTCGGAGTATCAGTCAAAGGCATATAGATACCACGTGCAAGCGGAGCCATCTGACCATCTTTTGTTTTGTGAATTGCATAGAAAGTACCTTCACCCGGAGCTTCAGCAATATCAGTAGAACGAAGTACAGGAATACCATTATACCAACCCAACAGGTCATTGATATAAGTCATCTTAGTATTACGTTCCCATTTACCAATCATTCCACCCTTCTGGAATTGATTAGATGCCATATTACCAGCTACATAAGCAGTAACATCAACACCCTTAACAGCTTTAGTTGCCAATGCACTTTCAACATTAATCAAGTAAGCGTCGAACAAATCAACTCTAGAACGATAATCCATGAACTGACCAGTCATAGCACCCTGAGTCAAATCCAAGTCAGCCATAACGTTACCATTATAACCTTCTTCCAAAGTAGAAACCAATTTATAGTTAATTACCTTAGTATACAATTCACGAAGCTTAGTGAACAAGAAAGTAGCCATATCAGAACCAGTTGCTTTCTTCATAGCACCTAAAGCAGCAATATTATATTCAGCTACCAACATATCAGGTACAGTAGCCAAACCAAGCTGTTGCATCTTAGCGATAAATCTCTTATCATTAGCATGTGCGTTAGAAGCACCAATAGTGTTACAAGGAGTACCAGTAACATCTTCTTTACCTACAATAGTGATTGATTCAGTAGCAGCATCACCAGCCAAAGCAGTAGCCAAAGTAAATTCTACACGACCATTCAAATAGTTGATAGTACCGTTAGAAATCTTACCAGCAACAGCCATGAAAGCACCCTGACCATTATCGATCAATTCGAATTTTTCAGTTGCAGTAGCAATCTTAACACGTACTGTACCAGGGATAATCTTACGACCAATCAAAGAAGAATAGTCAGCATTAGTAGTCGGAGTAATATTCAAAGTAAAGTTACCCATAGCTTGAATATCCTGATAGTTATCCGGACCTAAGTTAGGAATAACAGAACGCATATCAGTTACACCCAAAACGTCGAACCAATAGAACAAACCGTTAGGCTGATCAAAGTCACGTTCAATAGACATATAACCTGCGAATGAGCTTACATAAGAAGCTACAGAAGCATTGAAATACTGAGTAGACAGCAACGGAGTTTCTGCATAACCAGAGAAAGTCTTCTGCAGCAAGTTACTTGCATTACCTAGACCAAACAAATCTTTCATTTCATCGTTACGAGAAAACATCTTAGCATATTCACGAGAACGAAGGTTAGCATCTTCTGCTGATACTGAGCTATTAATAAGAGCCTCCATCATTGAAGGAGTCTGCATCATTTGCAAATACTGTGTATTCATAATGTATATAATGTTTTTATTATTTTTGGTTTATGTAAAATGGTTTTTAAGGATAACCATAAACCTATCTTATCTATTTATGTTCAATTATTTACGAAAACTATTTCCAGTCAACCAAGATACTAAGGTATCATTTGTATCACTGAATTTCTTTTCTGAGAACTGAGCTTCCTGAAGATCTTGTTCTTGAGCCTGTGCAGGAGCTTGTTTTGCTTCCATAATTTGTTGAGCTGCTTCTTCTGCTACTGCCTGAATACTTTGAACTGCTTGAAGTGCTTTATCTTCAATAGCTTCAACACTAGTAGCATTACCTTGTGCAGGAGCAACACCTGCCGGAGCTGCTACTTCCTGAGGAGCTACAACAGCATTAGGATCAGCTAGAGGAATTACAGGAGTATTAGGATCTACTTCTCCAGCAGGAACAGGAACTGCACCTACAACATCTGAGAAGAATTTATTAAGAATAGGATCTTCATAGTCTCCTGAGAATTTCTTTTCTTCCTTATCAATAGAATGTTCTTCAAGTTTGTCAGCTTCTTCTTCTGATAATGGATGACATTCAATATCATCTTCACTCATAGTAGCCTTAGTAAATTCACCATTTTCTTTATCTTCTATAATTGCTTCTGTAGCTGAAATTGGAGTAATGATTTCTTTATCTGTTTCTACTTTCTTACCAGTTTCAATAGCTTTCTCTACTGGACAATGACCATCTTCTTCAGAGAATAGACGAATCATATATTCAGTAAATTCCTCACCTTCAGAGAAGAATTTAGTTTCTGCTTCATTACAGTAGATATCTTCAGAGAATTCTTTCTCTTCATGATTCTCAACTTTATCTTCTACTGCAATACTGTTTGTTAAATTATCGGCTTCTGCTTCTGAGATAGGATTAACATCAAGAACTTCTTCATCCATCTCAGCTTTAGTAAATTCGCCGTTTTCTTTATCTTCAATTACTGCAGTTTTAGAATCAATAGGCGTAATAATTTCTTTATCTGTTTCTACTTGTTCGCCAGTTTGGATTGCGCTTTCAATTTCAGCAGAATCAGCTTCTTCAGAGAACAAACGAATCATATACTGAGTAAGTTCTTCGTTTTCAGAGAAGAATTTAGTTTCTGCTTCATCACACCAAACATCAGAGAAGTCTTTTTCTTCTTCCTCCTCATCTTCGTCTTCCTCTTCTTCAGAAACAACGATATGATCTGTCAACTCTTCTGCTTGATTTTCGCTTATCTTTTCAAGCTCCATTTCTTCACCTTCTAAACTAACTTTAGTAAATTCATCTTTATTTTTATCCTGTACAACTGCAGTTTTAGAATCGATAGGTGTAATAACTTCAGAATCTGTTTCAATCTCATCACCATTTTCAATAGCATCTTCAATAGCATCCTGAGTTGCACTAATACTATCTACAGATTCAGAGAAGAAACGACACATAAAGTCTGTATTATCAGCTTGGAATTCAGTTAAGTAAATAGTATGATCTGAAAATTCTGCTTGTTCAGGTTCTCCAAGTTGTTCATCTTCGGTTACACCAAGACCATTCAAGAGATCGATAGCATATTCACGAGCGTCTTCGGGGTTATCAAAAATTCTAACTCCTGCTACTCCTTTTTCTGTTAAACTCTGAACTAATTCTTGAGCTGATGCTTCGTCATACTCTGGAGCATCTACAATAACATGATCTACTGGATCTACTCCTACTACAAACAATGGATCAAACTGTTCTGCTTCACTAAAATTCTTAGATTCTAGCTCAGTAACATCCATATCTTCACCATTAAACTCTACCTTTGCTTGATCACCTGTAGATTCTGACGTAACAACTACTTCATTTTCACCAGTTTTTTCTACTTTAAGATCACCTACTTTAGCTGTTTCTTCTGATTCAATAACTTCTGAGAATAATCTTTCACAAAATTCTTGATCTGAGAAAATTCTAAGAACTACGCTATTATCAGTACTTACAGAGAATTCTTTTTCTTCGCATTCTTCTACAGCTTCAGGACCTTCTTGTGCAGTAATTTCTACACTTTCTTCATGACCAGCTGCTGGATTTAAACCACCATCAGGAAGATTTGGTGCAATAACAGCACTACCATCCATATGATTTTCAACTTCCTCGTCAGCTGCACCTACCTGATTACCCGGAGTTACTCCATCCCCTTCTGGATGAAGATATCCCTCGATTTGTTCAGATTGTTCAGCTGGATACATATCATAAGTATCATCCTCATCAGAAGCCTTTTCAACGATAGTAACTTCGCCATTTTCCTTGTCTGTTACTGAAACTTTACCGTCACCGATATTTTCATATTTTACTTCTTCAGTATCAACAGAGCCATTAGCCTTAGCATCTTCAATATCTTTGGCTACTTGCTTTGCTAATTCTTCATCCTTATCCTCTACAGCCGAGAATAGGACTTCCATAAATCTTGTATTTTTCATACTGAGTTTTATAAATATTTTATTTCATTATATCAACTTGATTTCCTTGAATTTTGATTACTCCACGATCAATTAATATATCTATTATATTATCTGGAGCATCATCATATCTCTCTTCTAGGATCTTTGTAAATTCTTTAATTCCCATTGCAGAATTACCAAACTCTATCTTTAAGTCTCCAATAATTCCAGAATCTTTAATCCAATCCTCTACTTCTTCAGTGCTAGAGAACTCAACTTCTTTCATTTCTTCAAGTGGAAGAGAATGAGCTTTTTTAATTAGCATTATACCTTTCGGTCCTAAAGATCCTTTAGATTCTAACATATTAATTATGTCTTCCTTAGGTCCTTCTATTGGGTCTAAATCCAAAATCTTAGTCACTGATACAATTAACTTAGAGAATAATTTAGACTGTAAGAATGCAGTTTCAGGAATAGTAACTTTATTATCTTCATCAATACTAGCAAAACCTTTTTCAACTAAATCTTCGGCGGAAATACCAAATGCCTTAACAACTTCTGATTCATTTAAAGTTTTGCCAGAAAATTCTTTTAATTTTATCTCAAATTCGTTCGACGGTTCTGAAAATTCTTTTTGTACAGCGGCATTATTATCTCCGCCGAATAACGAACGTCTTGAGAATCCTTTTTCTACTTCTTCAATTTTTGATACTTCGACTTGTACAGCTTCAGGAGTATTTTCAGGACTTGGTGTAACTTCTAAAACATTAAATCTATTTACAGCTCCACATTTAGGACATAAGAAGTTAGTTGTAGTGGCTAAAGTATCCATAATATAACCACAATCTCTACACTGAATTTTCTTATATTCTGCCTGAGTTACTCCACCTGAAAATAACTTGCGCCGTGGAGAAATCGAAGAAGAGAATAATTTACGTCTTTCTACTTTCATAATCTTTTTAACTGTTTTCTTCAGGGTTTTCTTCTTCTACTGGCTCTTCTTTCTTCGTACCATTCTTCGGCGCGAATATTTCCTCTAACATTGCATTAACAAAGTCAGAATAAGCAGCTTGAATTTTTTGATATCTTGCCTTAGATATTGCATTAGTTTTAGATACCTCAGACATAGCCATCTTATATGGTAAGAACAATTTTTGTACACTTATCAATGTATTTATAAAATTTATTTATAATTTAGACTATATCTTCTGTCTATTTTGACAGTTTATATACATAGTCGTTGAACAAATCACTTCTTTAGATTTATCTAAGTATGATTTGATGCTGATTTATCTCATTTAGATATTTCCAGCAATTCATATAAAAAACGCATATTATTTACGTACATTCTTACCTAAACTAGAAGCACCAAGTAATGTTCCTGGATTTTTTCCATTCATGATTTCTGGTGTAATCGACTTCATAATATCCAAAAGATCTGTAGTAAACAAAGACTTCATGATTTTAAGTGTTTCTGGATCTATTTTCTCTGGGCCGCCTTGCTGTTTTAGAAGTTGTTTGTAAGATAGAATCAATACACGAAATCTTTGACGAGTTGAATACTTTGATTCACGAATTCTATCTCTTAATGCAATTACTGAGAAATCTTTTTGAACAGGTTCTTTTGGCATCTTACTAATGGATTCTAAAACTTCTTCTACCATTCCATCTGCGGAGAAAACTTTTGCTTTTAACTTTGTAAATTTTCCATCAATCTTGGATGATTTTAACATATCTCCACATCCAAGAGAATTTAAATCAGAGAAAGCTTTTACTTTAAGTCCTTTAAATTCAAAATCCTTTGGAGTATATTCTATATCCGAAAAGTTTTTTTCTTCCCCATCAGATATTAGATTTCCTTCATCATCCCAAGTCTGTACTACTTGAGCTTGTTTCCAAGAAGGGTTCAAAGTAACATCTAATCCCTTGATACTTACTAATTTACGTAATGTATCTACTCCAGAAGTAGATGAATCCCAATATCCCGATTATTTAACTAATTTATAATTAATTGTAGACTATATTATCTAAGAAAATTTCTTAGTGTTTACTCTAGTCGTTGAGAAACTATTTTTATTAATAGTTTTTGCTGATTTAATTTATTATTTTTCCAGCAATTAAAAACATTTTCATGAATTAACTTTGAATTCATGCCTCAGATATTGTTTAAGGATAACTGCACTTACTCCAGGACGAACTCCGGCCTTTAATAAGTACTTTAATCTTTTTATGTTTTGTGCAGCCTCATCATCTGCTAAGGCTTCATCAAATAACTCTATTTCAGCATAACACCAAGAATCAGGCATAAGCTCTAATTTTGTTACATAAAATACAGGAGCAGCAGCCTCTGTACAAAGTAACATCATATCATCTTTACCCACAGTCTTAGATAATGCTGTTCCTGAGTTTTTTGCATTAGCCAAATTTCTTGCTCTGTGAGTTAAACCTCCCAACATATTCTTCGATTCAATAGAGCTTTTATAAGCATCACTATTGAGATAATCTTGAAGAACTTGTGCTGGAATATGACTCCCATCACTTGCTAAAATTTGGCTGCTTGTTGAAAATAATTTAACTCTACAGCGCATAATTAATTTTTTTTATTTATATTTTATATAAACTTTTATAATCTATTAATGTATTTGGATCTATTCCATATTTTATTGTTTTATTTAAAAAATCAGATACTTTTTCATATGTATTTAATATATACGGAACTTCTAAAAGAATAATATCTCCATTACTATTTTTACAATAATCTCTAACGTCTGTATCTCGTTGAAACTGTTTGATAAAATCATCTTCTACCCAATTATAAAAATTTTTAAATTTATTGTAGTGTTGTTCTCCGTGATATTCAATCCAGTAAGTTTGATTATTTACTACTATAGAGAAATCTATTCGAACAGATTTAGTTTTATCTTTTCTAATATTATTTACAACTACTTCATCTAAATAACTTATTTGAAAATTTTTTAACCAGGTTATAATTAATAATTCTCCAGTAGATTTATTGATTATAGGATTTCCCATTTTTCTATGTATATGATCTACTGGGGACATTTTAAATACATCTCCAGTACAATTATCTAAAATAGTTATTGGAGTTACGTAATTGATATAATCATCTAAATATGTATATCTATCTCCATGTACTTTTCTTGCTTCTACCAAAAATTGACTATCTGTCTTTTTATGTTTAATAGCTCTTTTATAAGCTCCTAATATAAAATTATCTTTCTTTTCTACAATAAAATGTAAAAAATTAGTTTCCCAATTTCCTATTGTATCTCCAGTAAAAGGATTTATTTCATTTACAAATACAGAAAACTTACTAGTTTTATTTCTAATAAATTCACATGTATTCGTAAAATCATATTCATATTTATATTCTGAATATTCCCTTGATAAATTAAACTGTTCAATTAAATCACTTTTTATCATGAGAAAATCACAAACATAATTAGGATCTTCTCTTAATCTATTCTTTATGTATTCAGTAGTATGAAAATACTTATCTGAATAATAGTACTCTATTTTCTTATCTATCCAATATTCAGTATATAATTTACTTATTGGCAGTTTTAAAATCCATCTACACTCCCATTCTAGAAAATTAATCCCTAATCTATTTTCAATAGAGTGTTTTAATTTTGAAAAATTATTATACCAAATTCCTAGTTCAGGAACATAAAATAATTTAACTAACTTATTTCCTTCTTTTATTGTTAATACTATCTTATAATTTTCTGATAATTCTATTGGAACTGGTAAAAATTTATTATCAATTGACTCATTAGTTATCACATTATCTACATATTCAAATGAATCTATCCGTTCTACAATAAATTCATTCCCTCTCTTAGGTCTATTAATTTTATAAAGTTTTACTAAATTTTGTATAGTATTAGCAGAAACTTTATAAATATTTCCGATTTCTTTATAGGTTAAATGTTTTTTGATAAGATTTTCAATATCTTCTTTGCTAATATTTCTATCAACTAAAGATATATTTTTCTTTTCATATTCAATGCCTAATCTTTTTATTCTAAGTCTAGTTGCACCTTCTGTTAAGTTATATAATTTAGAAATTTCAGAAATAGTTAGTTTTTTATCAAAAAGAAGTATTTCTATATCTTCTTTAGATATTATAGTTTTTCTTTCTGAGATATCAATTCCAAATCTTTTTATAGCTTTATGAACAGCACTTTCACTTGTAATTCCATAATGATTAGCTATCTCTTTATATGTTAGTTTCTTATCAAATAATAAATACTCCAGTTCTTCTTTGTTCCAATCAATCTTTCTTTTCATTTATTCTACTTATAGCTTCCCAAGATATCAAACTCTAAATTTATTTAATTTTCATTAGTGGAAGAGTAACTCGCGACTTTTACTCTTCCTTAGTGATTTTGAATAAATGAAAATTAAATATAAATTCCACGATATCTCATCGTCTATTTATCTAGGTCGAGACGACACGGCTCAAACGTGCGACTTCTTGGTCCCAAACCAAGCGTTCTATCTACTGAACTACATCTCGAATCTATTCTATTTATTCTTCTTTCTTTTTTCATTCCATTTTCGAATAGCTATTTTCCCTGATACATATGCACCACCAATAGGAAGTGCTGCAATAGTTCCTGCGATAGCTGCTTGTTTTGTTTTTCCAGCTTTTGCAAGTTTGGCAGCAACAACTCCAGGAACAATATCAGATGTTCCAAGAATTATAGCTTCATCTGGGTGTTTCTTTACATACTCCACCACCTTCTTACCAGTTTCTTTAGGATGAGTTACCGTATGTTCAATAGATTTTTCCTATTTCTTTAACTTTATCAGTAACTTTACTAAATCTTTTAACTCTCAACATAGTTTTTATTAGTTATTATTATTTTCTTTCGTTGAACTATCCTGACTCGAACAGGAAATCCCAGAACCAAAATCTGGTGTATTGCCAATTATACTATAGTTCAATTATATTCGCGCTTTACAACTATCAACCATTCATTTTTTTTTGCACTAAGTGCAGTTAACTTTCGGTTGTAAAAAAAATCTAGCGCGTTTGTTCCTAGGACTTGATCGAACAATAGACCACTTTTCTCGGTCATCCTAGGAATTGATTATATATTATGGAAAAAGAATCTTAAAATATATTTTCCAACATTTCTTGAAGCTCCTTTTGTGACTCTTCTCTTGGATCCGCTGTTATTTTAGAAAGAGATTCGAGTTGTTTAGCTATTCCTGAAGAATATCCCATCTCTTCTCCTTCATCGATAGATAATTTTAAAGAATAAACACTAGAAGCTAAAGCATCCCATAAATCCTTGCTTCCTGGCTTAGAACCATCAGGATTATCAAATAATGGAGATATTGATGCTTTTTTAGGATGATCTACTTTACGTTTTGGACCAACATATCTTAAATCATATGCCTCTCTTTGTAATCTTTTATATTCAGGAATTTCAAGAAGTTCATTGTTTATTATATATTTCAGATAAAGAGCCGGTTCACAAGGAGTATTGTCTGTAGAAATTCTCCCATTATTTCTAATTCCTTCTCTTTCACAATATTGAAGTATTTGTTTAGAGAAAGCTTGATCAGCACTAACTATAATATTAAATTTCTTGTTAAGATCTTCTATAAACTGCTCTATGTGAAATAAACTCGTCTCTTGTCCTTCTAATCTGGATACACCTAAGACAAAATGACATTTAACCTTAGGGACTAAAGTACCATTTATATTTTCCCAATGATCAAAACTAACTGCTGCTATTCCAGTTGTATCATCTACTACACCTAAGTCAAGACCTAGCCATATAGGAGTACCTCTTGGAATAAGATTAATCATTTTTTCTACATGATTAATAATTCTATCCTCTTTGTCATAAAAATCAACTGTAATAATTTCAGGAATTCTATTCTTTATTGTTGAACATTTAGATAAGTGTTCTATAGTACCTCCAAAAAAACTATCTGATGATCCTGTATTAATACCAGATTTATCTTGAAGAGCTTTAATCAAATCAGATTTAAATTCTCCAAATAATTGAATAGGTACATGTTCCACTCTATCAGGATCTTGATCATCTTCTAATTTATAATTCTCTTCTTTATCATTTTTATTTAATATTCTTGGAGGATATTTACCATCTCCAGTATAAACTGAGAAAGTTATTCCCCTTGAACGTTCGTACAGATTTTTTCTAACTTCATAATGAGAAGGTCTACAATCCCAAGTAAATTGAGGTTCTGCATTCTCAAGAAATATTTCAGTTGGACCACCTGCACCCCTACTAGAACTATCGATTATTAGATTTCCAGCTAATGTTAAACTTTCTTTTACATCGAAACGAGACGTAATACGAATATACGTACTATTTACACGTTCCATGGCTTTTTCTTCGTTAGGCCAAAAATTGACCTCAGACATAATTGCAAAAATCAAGTCAGTTCCTAGTCCACCTGCACCCCTAGGACCAGAAGTTAATATTCTTATATTATGTCTATGTGGTAAATTTCTAAAAAATGGACTTTGTTTTAATACGTCATCTAACATCCATCTACGAAATTCAGCATTTGCTACATCTTCATCTCTATGAAAGATGATAAAACTAAGTGGTTTTTTACCTAATTTAAATGTTCTCCACGGATTAGCCATACAACTTAATCTAGCTAGTGTATTTGTCATAGCTAATTTAGATACCGTAGATTTACCTATACCGCAAATTATTTAATATATTTATTTATATATTGCAGACTATATCATCTCTAGTTCTCTCATTCTAGAGTTATACATTTAGTCGTTGAGAAAGGATTTTATCATCCTTTTTGCTAATTAGATTTTATATTATCTTTCTAGCATTTTAGTATAATTATAAGCCACCGATATATTAATGGCTCCTGACAAACAGAGTAATGGTTTTGCTGTCGTAACTTCATTTGGAAAAATTCTCTTTAATCCATCTTTCCAAAAGGGGAATATTACATCTCCGTGATCAAAAAATTCTTGACTACCTAAATAATAATCATCAGAATACAATCTCTCTATTGTAGGCGGTCTATGTGTAAATCCTTTGAGACGAAGAAATACCATTATTTTTTCATCTTCTGTCAATGATGTATATTGATCCCTAAGATCTACTTTTGCTAAATCTTTTTCTATACTTTTAGTGGGATCAAAATGATCTGTAAAATTAATCATAACCTTGATCCTTCTTCTTTCTTTTTTTTTTTATAATTTCTCAAAACCAGGGATATATAATCCATTATTTTCCCACCTAGCTTGTCCATTAGTTTTTACACGTTTAACCCATTCATTTTGTCCAGGTGCAGTAGGCGTTACTTCCAAAGATCTTGTTTTATGAGAATTATACCGTTTTAAATTCATTCTTTTAGCATCTAAACTACTAATTGAATTTCCTCCTTTATTACTGTTGTTAACAACTTTTGGTTTTTGTAATTGATTAGGATTCCCAAATAAATCTCCTACAAACTCAACTTTCTTTCCTTTAGGACGTCTTTTAGTAAAATAACTTTTAGTTACATATCCATTACCATTAGGAGATATAAAAGAATTTTGAGCATCTTTAGTTGCAGAATGTAAGTCTAATGCTGCATTCTTTGCTTGTGTTGCTATTTTAGAATTAGATAGTCCTGTAGCTTTCCTAGTAGTAGTTGTTATTATATTTTTCAATGGAGTTAAATTTGCTACATTAGTAATATTTGCAAATAATTTAAGCCTCATTTTAGTAAGACCTCCCCAATAAAAATCTTCTTCTGGGGTTGTTAAAATTCTATCATCCTTAAATCCAAGCTTCTCATAGATATGTCTAGCATCAGGAGATTTACCAGGCACTTCAAGAGTAACATATTTATAACCTTGAGACTTAGCAAATCTAATCAATTCTGTTAGGATAGCCTGAGAATATCCTTTACCTCTATAATCTTCATAAGTTTCAATTCATACTATATTTAACTCTTCTTTGGATTTTTCTATAAGATTTAATTCTGCTACTTTCTCAGAATCTAGGTAAATATCAAATGACGGTCTCTTATTACTCCATTCTTTAAGTCTCTTAATAAATTTTCCAAGAATATCTATAAAAGATCTAAATCTATTTATTGTAAGAGATTCTCCTGTTTTCTTACTTACAATTTTTATAGAATCTTGTAGAGTATCTAATTTACTAAATCTTTTTACTTTCATATTTATAATTTTATTTTATGTTGTGTGAGAGAGATTCGAACTCCCGAAAGCAAAGCTAATAGATTTACAGTCTATCCTCGTTAACCACTTGAGTATCACACAAACTTATTATTAATTAACTGGATAATAAAGATTTCGCTACATCAAATAAAATATAATCTTTCCAAAAGAATAAATCTGATTCATCTTTTTCTTTTCCAAAATGAATACGCACCTTATATTTACCTTCAAGTATACTAAAGGGAACTAATAGTATAATATCAAGTACATAATTATACAAGGCAAAGAAATCTACTTCACCTTTTTTATATAATCCAGATTTATTTTGAAGATTGTACGATAATGCTCCATCTTTATCAATATAGCCAGCAGTAGATTTAACTTGAATTTTATAAAGTATTCCTCCTATATCTGCAATTACATCATATCTATCTACTCCACAAGGTTTAGATGACATAATTCCAACTCTTGCTAATTGAAACATTGTTGCACATTCACCTACATATCCTAATAAATCTGAAGTTAATTTTCCATCAAATCTAGACAACTCAGTGGTTCATTCCTTAGGAGGAGCTATCTTTACAGACTCTTCTACTTTTTCTTCTTTAGCAGATTTATCTTCTGATTTTTTACCTTTGCTGAAACTAAGTGAATATTTCTTTGCACAATCTGAACAACAAAATCTTCCAGAACCAAAAGAGCCATCATGCTCTTTACCACAATATTCACATTTTCTTAGTTTCTTTCTATCTGATACTTTTATTCCATATCTATTTGCTGCTTTACGTATAGCTTCTCCAGTGCTTCCATCACCCCGCATAGCTGCAACTTCTTTATAAGATTTTCCTTCATGGATTAATAATCTTATTAATTCTTCTTTGTTATATTTCTCTTTTCCCATAATTAATTGTTTTTTTTTATAATTTTTCTTATCTTTAAAATTATTGCGGAGAGACAGGGATTCGAACCCCGGGTACCTCGCGGTACAACGGTTTT
>ENA-UOOC01000033-UOOC01000033.1-human-gut-metagenome-genome-assembly--contig:-C48old-NODE-33-length-163081-cov-14.309742_pt1 | contig 163081 bp, 132 predicted proteins | sample MGYA00242469_ERZ724016 | MGnify/ENA metagenome assembly ERZ724016 | reverse complement strand
GTTCAATGACGGGCAACTGTCTATTTTCTAATTTTATTTCGAACTCACGTTAAAATAATGATTCTATAAACCTTTGTGTAATAGATGCTTATAAATGCAAAATCAATCTCCTGAGATTGAAAAATCAATCGGCTGAGAACGATTTTCCGTTCTGCGGCAAACGATTTTTCATTCTCAGCCGATTGATTTTATGCTTTGAGGAAGGTGTGTGGAGAGGTTCATCGGATATTCTGAAAAACATACAGAACGGACGTACGTTCAATGCCTGAACCGGGAAGTATCCACTTCCTTGATTTCCTTTTTCTTATATCCTCCGAAACGGAAACTGAAGTTCAGGGTGAACGTTCTTAGGTAAAAAGAGTTTTCCATTCTCACGTCCTGACCTCCGTAACGTAGGTTACATTCCGGCATACTTGTATTGAATATGTCGCTACACCGGGCAGAGAGTGTGGCTTTGTCTCCGGCAAAGGTCCATTTCACCCCGGCATCTACCGTACCCACCATTTTCAGGTCGTATGTGCCTTGTATGGCCGGAGTCTGCATGAATCCGCGCAATTCGAAAGTCAGATTCTTGTTCAGCTTGAACGTGTTGTCCCATTGGCACTGCAAAATCCACTTTTTCCGGTCGAAAGGAAGGTCGAAAAAGTCGTCGCAACGGTGGCGCGCGTATTGTTCCACCGCTACCCAACGGGAATCCCACCACTTTCCGACCCGGAACGGCACCGTGGCCATGAGACCTACGTACTGCGTGTAGTTCCAGTTCATCATCTTGTAAATCATGGCCAACCGTTCTGTGGACTGATAGGCCGTTTGCATGAACTGGTCTTGGGTGCGGGAGAAGTATGCGCCGAAAACATACTTCTGCTTCACTACGTAATTGGCATTCACACTGTAGTTTGTCTGTGGGCGCAATCCGGGTGTGCCCCATATTTCGGAATATCCGTTGATGTAGCTGACGGAAGACTGCATTTCCCAATATCCCGGATAAGTCTTTTGGGTGGAGAGCGAGAGTTGCAGGATGTGTTCGGGAGTCTTCATGTAAGTGAGGGAAGCCTGAGGGTAGAAAGCCCATTTGCGGTAATTGCCGATGGAGTAATACTCCCCTGTGCCCGATACCGACCATGATATTCCGCTGGGGTAATCTTTTCCCAACGATACGTAAAAGTCCGCGGTCTGTTCTTTTAACTTGGAGTCCGTAGAGGGAGTGGCGATGTCGCCTTCCACCTCGGTGTAGGTTTGGAAGTCATGGTTATGGGTTTGGGTATAAGAGACGCCATATCCCAGATTCCATCCTTGGGACAGTTTGTGTTTCTGGTCGGCATATACGTTGTAGCGGTCTATCCGTTGCCCGCCAGCCAAGGTGAAACGGTTCCGGTTGCCGTCGGCATACTCGGCGTGCATCCACCGCCGGTTGTCGGTCGTATAGTGCGTATAGTCCCCACCGGCATCCAGACCGAATCCCGAACGGAGGTGCAATGCGATGTTGTGCATCTGGGCTTCGCGCCGGCCGTCTATGTCACTGGTTTGGAAATTTCCTGTCGTTTGCGCGTCCTCTTGTATATTCGGCATGTATTTGCCGGTGTAAGCCAAGTCTATGCTGCTGTTCTCGTTGAAGTGGTATTCTCCGGCTACCCGCATGTTATGCCTGTAAGCTTTGTTGCGAAGCTGTTCGTTTTCTTCTATGGAATATACCTGTCCGTCCAGGGTGTGCCGTGAAAACAAGTTGTAATATTGCATCGTGTGTACACGGTCTATGCCGTACATGGCATCCAATGCCAGTTTCGGGGTTGAGAAACGGAAATTCCCGGTGGCATTGCCCGCGTTGAAGTAGCAGTTGCTATAACTTGCATTGACTTCGCCCTGAAAGGAATAGTCGTTGGGACGTTTCAGAACGATGTTCAGGGAAGCTCCTCTTACGTGATATTGCGGCGGAGTGCTATACATGACCTCCACTTTCTCCACGCGGCTGACCGGAGTATTCCGCAAAAGGGTCTCCAACTGTCCCGCATCCATCGTGGTGGGTTTGCCGTTCAGGATGACCGTGACATCTCCGGCACCGGTCATGGTCAATTTGCCTCCTATCTCTTGCACGCCGGGCAACCTCTGCAAGGCCTCGTAGGTGTTGTTGACGACTTTGTCCCGGACGATTTGTTCCAAATCATAATTCAACCTCCCCTCTTCCACTCTTACTATGGGGCGCTCGGCTTTGACCACGACCTCACCGATGGTGCGGTCAGCCGGTTGCAGTACGATGATCCCTACATCCTTTCCCGTTCCGTTTACGGTTCGTGAACGATATAAAAGGTGTTGTACAATCAGGCGATACTGCTCCGGTTGGGCCGACAGGGTGAAATGGCCGTCGGCATCCGATACGGCGGCACTGACGAATGTGGAATCCGGAGTCTGCAATACTACCGTAGCCCCTGTTACCGGGCTGGATTCCCGGTCCGTGATTCTTCCGGAAACGGTTTGGGCATCCAGTAATTGAATGCCCAAACCATAGCTCCCCAATAAAAGGACGCTTAAAATCTTGTGTGCTCTGTTCATGATGGTGTGGCAGGGGTTAATACTCGAGAAGTTCCATCGTCGGCTTGCCGTCGTATCCTACACAGATATTGACCATATAACAACTGGCGTCGTCGGGGATACATACCGTGGCATTGAAATGGCATCCGTGCGGATCGGCTTCGGAAAATACCATGTTCGACAGGATGGCCTGATTCAGGAAACCGCTCGGTACGAGCCCGGTGAAGCTTTTCCGGGTATAGTCCCGTGAAAACAAACACACCTTTCCTTTGTACACGCAGATGTGAATCACGTTGTCGTAGTACACATTTTCCACGGCGATACCCTCGTCCGTATAACTTGTCTTATATACTTTCAAGCGCGAGGGGTTGACGTAGACATAGCAATGGTAACGCTCGCCGCCATGGAACACTACTGTGTCTTTTTTTACTACTTCATTGTAGGTGAGCGTGGCGGCTTGCCGATGGATGAAATAGATACTGTCGTTCGGGTCTTCCGATCGGACGAGCTTCACGACGTCGCCCGTGGCCGAATGGAAGTGGAAAAGGTGATTTCCCCTCTTGTCTATGGGATAAGCGGTCGTATCGCCTCCTCCGGCCAAAAACAAAGTGTCCTTACGGATAAAAAAACGTACCGGTACGTTGGCCGTATCGGGGTAATAGATGGTGTCCCCTTTGGCGCAGAACGAAACGGTCTCGGTCTCCTGGTCGATCCAGATTCCCTGCAAAGCTTTTTTGGCCTCCTGGTCTTCCGGTTCGGGAGTATCCCTGTTTGGAGTCCGGTTGTCCCTTGTGCCGCAACTTGTCCATGCTGCCACGGACACTAAAAGACTACCGTATATAATATGATGTATCCATTTCATTACTTTCCGATACAATGGTATTCAAATCCGGCTTCGCGTACTTCGTCAGTGTCATATACGTTGCGCCCGTCGATGATGAGCCGTCCGCTCATCGTCTTCTTCAGCACGCCCCAAGCCGGCAGGCGGAATTCCTTCCATTCGGTTACCAAAAGCAGCGCGTCGGCATCCAATGCCGCTTCGTACATGTCGCGGGCATAAATGACTGCATCGCCCAAACGGCGGCGGCACTCATCCATGGCTTCCGGGTCGTAGACACGGACCGTGCATCCGGCTTCCAGTAATTTCCGGATAAGAACGAGGGACGGTGCTTCGCGCATGTCGTCCGTCTCAGGCTTGAAAGCCAGTCCCCACAATGTGACGGTCTTGCCAGCCAACCCATGTTGCCATGCCGTGTCCAGCTTGTGGAAGAGGATGGACTTCTGGCGTTCGTTCACAGCCTCTACGGCTTTTAGTACTGTCATTTCATAGCCGTTCTGCTCGGCCGTCTTGATGAGTGCCTTCACGTCTTTGGGAAAACAAGAGCCTCCGTAGCCGCATCCGGCATACAGGAACTTGCGGCCGATGCGGGTGTCGGCCCCGATGCCGTTGCGCACCATGTTGACATCCGCTCCCACGCGTTCGCACAAATTGGCGATGTCGTTCATGAACGAGATACGTGTGGCCAACATGGAGTTAGCGGCATATTTCGTCATCTCGGCAGAGGGAATGTCCATGAATATCACTCGGAAATTGTTGATAAGAAAAGGTTTGTAGAGTTTGGTCATCAGTTCCTTGGCTTTTTCAGACTCCACGCCTACCACCACGCGGTCCGGGCTCATGAAATCGCTGATGGCGTTGCCTTCTTTCAGGAATTCCGGATTGGAGGCCACATCGAAAGCGATGTCGAGTCCCCGTTCGTCCAACTCTTCCTGAATGGCGTGGCGTACTTTCTGCGCCGTACCGACGGGAACGGTACTCTTGGTGACAACCAATTTGTAATCAGTCATATATCTTCCGATTGTTCGAGCAACTTGTAGGACGTATTTCAAGTCCGCGCTTCCGTCTTCGTCGGGGGGAGTTCCCACGGCGCTGAATATCACCTGCACCTTGTCGAGCACGCTTTCGAGTGAAGTGGTGAAGTCCAACCGCCCTGCTTTTTGATTCTTCTGGACCAATTCCTTCAAGCCCGGTTCGTAAATAGGAATTTCACCTTGTTTGAGCTTTTCAATTTTATTCCAGTCCACGTCCACGCAAGTGACATTGACCCCTATCTCGGCAAAACATGCACCGGTTACCAAACCTACGTAGCCGCTGCCTACAATCGCTATATTCATACTTTCGTTGCTTTAACTGTAGGCAAAAGTAATGAAAAATAGAGCTATCAACAATACAAGCTGAAATATTTGATAACTTTTTCTGCAAAAATTAGCAATGTCCACGGGAAAGCCGTAAATTTGTAGTGTGAAAGAGTTAGTAAAACATATCGAGATATTGTTGCTGGATCACGATTGTGTGGTGGTTCCGCAAATCGGGGGATTCGTGACTTGCAATGCTCCGGCCAAATACGTGGAAGAAGAAAATCTGTTTTTACCCCCTATCCGTACGGTGGGGTTCAACGAACGCCTGAAAGCCGACGACGGATTGTTGGTTCGTTCATACGTGGAAGCATACGATTGTTCCGACACCGAGGCGAGAGCCATGCTCGGAGAACAGATCCGCGACCTGCAACAGGAATTGTGGGAGACGGGCACGTACGATCTTGGGAGCATCGGGGTATTGATGTTGGATGAGCGGAACAATGTGGAGTTTTCACCTTGTCAGGCCGGTACGGTCTGTCCGGCTTATTATGGTTTGGATGCCTTGCTGTTCGAACCTTTGCAAGCGGAAAAGGCGGTGGAAGCGTCATTGGCCGTCGAGGTGTCGCGTACGGTTCCCGAAAGAAAGCCCGAAGCGGCTGCAACTGAAAGCGAGCCTGTGGCACGCGGCGAAATCACCATCCGGCTGAAGACGGTGTGGCTGCAAAACATTGCTGCCGTGGCTGCCGTGGTGTTCTTGTTTTTCCTGATGTCTCCCGATGCCAAGAACACGGGCGTGTCTTCCGCGAACCAAGCTGATTTCGCCCGTCTGATGTGGATGCCTGCGGTACAGGAAACCGTACCCGAAGCTTTCGGTAAGCCGGAAGAGATACAGGCCAAGGGTACGGAAACGGATGTGGAAGGCGCAGGAACGGCCGTTGCCCGACCGGAATCCGTCCAAAAGACGGAGGACGCGGCGGCACTGAAAAGCGGCTATTGCGTTGTGGTGGCCAGTGCCATTTCGGAAAAGAACGCAGAGAGTTATGTCGAACGGCTTCATAAGGAAGGTTACAAAGAGGCGCAAGTATATAAAAAAGGAAATATGGTGCGTGTGGTTTTCCCGGGATTTGCATCCGAAGCGGAAGCGCATGCCAAGATGAACGCTTTGAGCGACCGGTCGGAAGAGTTTGCGTCTGCATGGGTTTATCATATCAAGTAAGGAATACAAGGAATGAAAAGAGTACGCTGTCCTAAATGTGATCATTACATCACTTTTGACGAAACCCAGTATGAAGACGGGCAGTCGCTTGTTTTCGAATGTCCGGAATGCCGCAAGCAGTTCGGCATACGCATCGGGGCATCCAAGTTGCGGGCTACACGTAAGGAAGAGACTGTGGACGAAAACGAGAACGATGACGCATACGGCAGCATCGTGGTAGTGGAAAACGTCTTCCATTATAAGCAGGTGCTTCCGCTGAAGTTGGGCGACAACGTAATCGGAAGGTACGTGAAAGGGACTGCCATTTCTACCCCCATTGAGACAGTAGACCCCAGTGTGGACACCAAGCATTGCATCATCAATGTGAAACGGGACAAGAACGGTCGTCTGGTGTACACCTTGCGCGACGCGCCGAGCAATACCGGCACTTTTTATATGAATGACATATTGACGGACTATGACCGTGTGAGACTGGAAGACGGCAGCATAGTCACTATCGGGGCTACCACGCTGATATTGCGTGCGGCTCGTGAAGAATAATTTTTATCTTATTTTTATGCAACCGGAATTGAGCAAGATGGTTGCCGCTACCCTTTCCATTGCCGAAAGACAAGTGGCACGCACCTTGGATTTATTGGAGGGAGGGGCTACCATCCCTTTTATCAGCCGTTACCGTAAGGAGATGACCGGAGGGCTGGATGAAGTGCAAATCGGAGAAATCAAAAGAGTGTATGACAAATTGGTCGAGACGGGCAAACGAAAGGAAACGATATTGGCTTCCATCGAGGCGCAAGACAAGTTGACCGATGAACTGAAACGGAGAATCGAGGCTTGTTGGGACGCTACGGAATTGGAAGACATCTATCTGCCTTATAAACCGAAACGTCGTACGCGTGCCGAGATAGCCCGGCAGAAAGGACTGGAACCCTTGGCCGTAATTATCGCCATGCAGCGTGAGGCGCACATACGCGAAGTGGCCGGACGTTATGTGAACGGGCAAGTAAAGGATGCGGACGAGGCTTTGGCCGGGGCTTCGGATATTCTGGCCGAACAGTTCAACGAGAACGAACGTTGTCGGAACTCCGTGCGCCAACAGTTCCGCCGTGGAGCCGTCATCAGTTCCAAAGTGGTGAAAGGTAAAGAGGAGGAAGGGGCAAAATACCGTGATTATTTTGATTTCAGCGAACCGTTGAAGCGATGCTCGTCTCATCGTTTGTTGGCTTTGCGACGCGGAGAGGCGGAAGGTATCCTGAAGGTGGGTATTTCGCCGGACGACGAGGCTTGCGTGGAGAGCTTGAACCGTTTGTGCGTCAAAGGAAACGGCGAATGCAGCAAACTCGTAGCTTCTGCATTGACAGACAGTTATAAGCGTTTGATTAAACCTTCCATCGAAACGGAATTTGCAGCCGCTTCCAAACAGAAAGCCGATGATGAGGCCATCAGGGTCTTCGCGCAAAATCTTCACCAACTGCTTTTGGCTCCGCCTTTGGGGCAGAAACGTGTGTTGGGTTTAGACCCCGGATTCCGTACGGGATGCAAGGTGGTATGCTTGGATGCCCAAGGGAATTTGTTGCATAACGAAGCGATATACCCCCACCCTCCGCGTAATGAATATGCACAGGCGCAACGGAAGTTGCAGAAATTAGTGGAACAGTACGACATACAGGCCATAGCCATAGGGAACGGTACGGCCAGTCGCGAGACGGAGAGCTTCGTGCAATCTGTCCGTTTCGACCGTCCGGTAGAAGCGTTCGTGGTGAGCGAAGACGGGGCTTCCATCTATTCGGCTTCCAAAATCGCCCGTGAGGAATTCCCGGAATATGACGTGACGGTGCGCGGTGCCGTTTCCATCGGACGCAGGTTGATGGACCCGTTGGCGGAATTGGTGAAGATAGACCCGAAATCCATCGGTGTCGGACAATACCAGCACGACGTGGACCAGACGAAACTGCGGGAAACGCTGAACCGTACGGTAGAATCGTGCGTGAATGCCGTGGGAGTCAACTTGAATACTGCGAGTTGCCAACTGCTGACTTACGTGTCGGGTCTGGGGCCGCAACTGGCACAGAATATCGTGGACTACCGCACGGAAAACGGTCCCTTCCCCACTCGGCGGGATTTGATGAAAGTGAAACGCATGGGGGCGAAAGCCTTTGAGCAGTGCGCCGGTTTCTTGCGCATTCCGGGAGGTGAGAATCCTTTGGACAATACAGCCGTGCATCCCGAACGTTATGCCTTGGTGCAAAGGATGGCCAAGGATGCGGGGGCCTCCGTGGAAGAACTTATCCGCAACAAGGAATTGCGGCGGAACATTCCGTTGGAACGGTATGCGACGGAGGATTGCGGCCTTCCTACGCTGAACGACATCATGAGCGAACTGGACAAACCGGGGCGCGACCCGCGCAGCAAAATAAAGGCCTTCTCTTTCGATCCCAATGTACATACGATGGACGACCTGAAGGAAGGGATGGTATTGCCGGGCATCATTTCCAATATTACGAATTTCGGTTGTTTCGTAGACATCGGGGTACACGAGAAAGGTTTGGTGCATATTTCGCAGTTGGCCGACCGCTATGTGAGCGACCCGAACGAAGTCGTTTCGCTTCACCAACAGGTGAACGTGCGCGTGCTGCAAGTGGACAAGGAACGCAAACGGATTGCATTATCATTGAAAATCTGATGAATTTATGAAATACAAGATTTTGGTCCTGGATTTGGACGGGACTTTGACGAACAAGAAAAAAGAAATCACGGTGCATACGAGGGAAACCCTCATCCGGGCACAGGAAGCGGGCGTGAAGATCGTGCTGGCTTCCGGAAGGCCCACCTACGGCATCGCCCCATTGGCCGAAGAACTGCGCCTCGGGGACTTCGAGGGTTATATCCTGTCCTACAACGGAGGGCAAATCATTGATTGGAAGACCAAGAAGATGATGTATGAGAATGAACTCGACCCGAAAGTATATCCTTATTTATATGAATGCGCGAAAAAGAACGGTTTCGTAATATTGAGCTACAAGGACGAATACATCGTATCGGAAGACGCGGGGAATCCGTACGTGCAGCATGAGGCTTTTCTGAACAGGATGCCCAGCATTACCGTACCGAATTTCCTGGAGGTGTTCGATTTCCCTGTTCCGAAGTGCCTGATTGTGGGCGACCCAGAACCTTTGTCCGTACTGGAGCAAAAGATGAAGCAAGATTTGGAGGGGAGGATGAATGTATTCCGTTCCGAACCGTTTTTCCTGGAATTGGTGCCCAATGGTATTGACAAGGCGCGAAGCCTTGCCGTCCTATTGGATGAGTTGGGTATGAAACCGGAAGAAATGGTGGCTGTGGGCGACGGATTCAACGACTTGTCCATGATTCAGTTTGCAGGTTTGGGAGTAGCCATGGCCAATGCGCAGGATGTCGTAAAAGAAGTCGCCGACTATGTCACTCTCTCGAATGAGGAGGACGGTGTGGCCGCAGTGGTGGAGAAATTCTTTTGGGAATAAGTTCGAATCTTGATAAATAGAAAATGCCGGAAAGGTTGGAACTTGAAACCTTTCCGGCATTTTCTATGTTTATGCTCTTCTTTCCAGCATGACCACGTTTTCCACGTGCTGCGTATGCGGGAACATGTCCACGGGGCGTACTCCCATGATTTTGTATTGAGAATCCAGCAAAGCCAGGTCACGTGCCTGTGTGGCCGGATTGCAACTGACGTAGACGATACGATGCGGTGCGGCAAACAAGATAGTCTCTATGACGTCTTTGTGCATGCCGGCTCTTGGAGGATCCGTGATGATTACGTCCGGTTGGCCGTGTGTCGCGATGAATTCCTTGTTCAGGATGTCCTTCATGTCACCGGCGAAAAACAGGGTATTGCCGATTCCGTTGATTTGTGAATTGATTTTGGCATCCTCAATGGCTTCGGGCACATACTCTATTCCGATGACCTTCCGGGCTTTCCCGGCCACGAAATTGGCAATGGTTCCGGTTCCGGTATACAAGTCGTAAACCAGTTCCGTACCGGTGAGGCCTGCAAAGTCCCGCGCTACCTTATATAATTCATACGCCTGGTCGGTATTGGTCTGGTAGAAACTTTTCGGACCGACTTTGAACCTCAGATTTTCCATTTGCAGGTAAATGTGGTCGTTTCCCTTAAACGTGATGACATCCAAATCGCCTATCGTATCATTGTATTTGAGGTTGTTTACATATAATAAAGAGGTAATCTCCGGGAATGTTTCGGCCAGATAACCCATCAATGCCTCGGCTTGCGCTTTTTCCGTATCGTTGGTGATGCAGAACTGCATAAGAAGCATCAGTTCGTCCGTATTGGAGTTACGAATCATCATGTTGCGCAATAGTCCGGCATGTTCCCGCTGATCGTGGAATGTCAACTGGTGCTCGTACCCGTAGTCACGGATGGCGTTACGGACACGGTTATTGACATCATCCATCAGGCGGCACTGTTCGATGGGCAAAATCTTGTCGAACGAACCGCTGGTGTGGAATCCTACGGCTCCGTTCTGCGTATATGCGTTTCCGGATGCGATTTCTTCCGGTGTAAGCCATCTCTTGTTTGAAAAACCGAATTCCAGCTTGTTTCGGTATTCTTCCGTTTTCACGGAACCCAATATCGGCTGTACGCCGTTGAGTTCTACCTTACCGATACGGGTAAGATTATCCAGAACTTGCTGTTGCTTGTATTTGAGCTGCTCTTTATATGGGAGACACTGCCACTTGCAACCGCCGCAAACTCCGAAATGCGGGCAGAAAGGTACGGCCCGAAGAGGAGAATATTGGTGGAACTTTACGGCTGTCGCTTCGCAATAATGATGTTTTTTCTTCTGGATTTTCAGGTCGACCACATCTCCGGGAACGACAAAGGGAACGAAAACCACCATGTCGTCCACCCGGGCCAGGGCTTTGCCCTCTGCTGCCACATCCGTAATTGTAATATTCTCTAATATAGGGAATTCTTTTCTTTTTCGGGTCATATCCGATGAGTTTATTTAGTTTTTTATTTTGATTTCAGGGGACAAAAGTAGCATTTTTTTTGCATTTTTTCTCGTTTTTCCTTTTGCAGCCCATTTTTTTTGAGTAGTTTTGCATTAATTCATTTTGTTAACTAATTCAAAAACAAGCTTTGAAAAATGAGTGAAAAAAGAGTTTATACTTTTGGTAACGGGCAGGCTGAGGGCAATGCCCAGATGAGAGAAAGACTTGGTGGCAAAGGTGCCAATCTCGCCGAAATGAATCTTATCGGTATACCTGTACCTCCCGGTTTTACCATTGCAACAGATGTTTGCAACGAATACTATGAAGTGGGGCAAGAGAAAATCGTAGAAATACTTCAAGCTGAGGTCAATGCTGCGGTGGCCCATGTAGAAAACTTGATGAACAGTAAGTTCGGAAGCACTGAGAATCCGTTGCTGGTCTCGGTTCGTTCCGGTGCCCGGGCTTCCATGCCGGGTATGATGGATACCATTCTTAACTTAGGTTTGAATGATGAAGTAGCCGAAGGAATGGTACGTAAGACGGGTAATCCTCATTTCGTGTACGATTCTTACCGCCGCTTTGTTCAGATGTACGGCGACGTGGTGCTGGGAATGAAACCGGTGAATAAGGAAGATATCGATCCGTTCGAAGCCATCATAGACGAGGTGAAAGCCATTCGCGGGATAGAGTTGGACAAGGATTTGTCGGTGGATGAGTTGAAAGATTTGGTGGCCCGTTTCAAGAAAGCCATCAAGGAACAGACCGGAAATGACTTCCCTACCGACCCGATGGAGCAACTCTGGGGAGCCATCTGCGCCGTATTCCGCAGTTGGATGAACGAACGTGCTATTCTTTACCGTAAGATGGAGGGCATACCCGATGAATGGGGTACGGCGGTTTCTGTCATGGCCATGGTATTCGGCAATATGGGCGAAACGTCGGCTACGGGTGTTTGTTTTAGCCGCGATGCCGCAACTGGCGAGAACCTGTTCAACGGCGAGTACCTTGTGAATGCCCAAGGTGAGGACGTTGTGGCCGGAATCCGTACACCCCAACAAATCACGGTAGAGGGTTCACGCCGTTGGGCTGCCCTGCAAGGTATCTCGGAGGAAGAACGTGCCGCCAAATATCCTTCGATGGAAGAGGCTATGCCTGAGATTTATAAAGAACTCGATGCCATTCAGACTAAATTGGAAAACCACTATCGCGATATGCAGGATATGGAGTTTACAGTTCAGGATGGCAAACTTTGGTTCTTGCAGACGCGCAACGGTAAACGTACCGGTACAGCTATGGTGAAAATCGCCATGGACTTAGTGCGTGAAGGATTGATAGACGAGAAGACAGCATTGAAACGTTGCGAGCCTCAAAAACTGGATGAGCTTCTCCACCCCGTGTTTGACAAAGATGCGTTGAAGAAAGCCAAGGTGATTACACAAGGGTTGCCGGCGTCTCCGGGGGCGGCTTGCGGACAAATTGTGTTCCACGCAGATGATGCCCAGAAATGGCGTGAGGACGGCCATCGGGTGGTTATGGTACGTATCGAGACCTCTCCCGAAGATTTGGCCGGTATGTCGGCAGCCGAAGGTATTCTCACAGCCCGTGGAGGTATGACTTCCCATGCGGCCGTAGTGGCTCGTGGTATGGGTAAATGTTGTGTGTCCGGTGCCGGTGCCATCAATGTGAACTACAAGAACAAGACAGTGGAGATCGAAGGCGTTGTATATAAAGAAGGCGATTACATCTCCTTGAACGGTTCTACGGGACAAGTTTATGCCGGAGAGATACCGACGAAAGCGGCTGAACTATCCGGTGACTTCAAGGCACTGATGGATTTGTGTGACAAATATACGAAGCTTCAGGTACGGACGAATGCCGATACACCGCACGACGCGCAAGTGGCTCGTTCTTTCGGAGCAAAGGGTATCGGTTTGACCCGTACGGAACACATGTTCTTTGAAGACCAAAAGATTGTGGCCATGCGCGAAATGATTTTGGCTGGTAGTGTGGAAGGCCGTAAAAAAGCTTTGGCCAAACTGCTTCCTTATCAGAAGAGTGACTTCAAAGGCATTTTGGAAGCTATGGATGGCTGTCCGGTGAACATTCGTTTGCTCGATCCCCCACTCCATGAATTTGTGCCCCATGACTTGAAAGGACAACAGAAGATGGCCGATGAGATGGGCGTCAGTGTGGAAGAAATTCAGAAACGTGTGGAAAGCCTTGCCGAGAACAACCCGATGTTGGGTCATCGTGGATGCCGTTTGGGGATTACTTTCCCGGAAATTACCGAAATGCAGACCCGTGCCATTTTGGGTGCAGCCTGCGAGTTGAAGAAAGAAGGTAAGGACCCGAGACCTGAAATCATGGTACCGTTGGTAGGCATTCTTTATGAGTTGAAACAGCAGAAAGAAGTTATTTTGGCTACGGCTAAAGAAGTTTTCGCCGAAGAAGGTATCGAAGTGGAATTCGAAATCGGTACTATGATAGAGACTCCTCGTGCGGCTCTGACAGCCAACCGTATCGCTTCGGAAGCCGAGTACTTCTCTTTCGGAACGAACGACTTGACACAGATGACATTCGGTTACTCACGTGATGATATTGCCAGCTTCTTGCCGGTATATTTGGAAAAGAAGATTCTGACAGTAGATCCTTTCCAGGTGTTGGACCAGAACGGTGTGGGCCAGCTCATTAAGATGGCAGTGGAAAAGGGACGCAGCGTACGTCCGGACATCCGTACCGGCATTTGCGGAGAGCATGGCGGTGAACCTTCTTCCGTGAAGTTCTGTGCTAAAATAGGAATGGACTATGCATCTTGTTCTCCTTTCCGAGTGCCTATTGCCCGTCTTGCTGCGGCGCAGGCTGCCATTGAAAACAATAAATAGCAAGTGAAATAAAGGCTAATTATCAGATAGTTAGGCGGTAAGTACTTGTTTATAAAGGCTTGCCGCCTATTGATTTTGAGGAAATTTGCGTGCATTCTGCACGCTTTATGAGCAGAATAAACGTAAATGTTGTACAATAGTTGGACAGTTTTGACAACAGTGTTGTACCAATGTTGTACAAACGTTTCTCCTGCACAGTCAGCGAGTTGCGGATAAACAGCCGGAACTTTATTGGGACACGGCTTAGGCACATTGGTACACGGAATGGAAAAACAGAACGTTTAACTATAAAAATGACATGATATGGCAACATTGAAAGCAGTGGTAAGAACAGAACGGGCAGATGGATTCTACCCTGTGTACATACGGGTGACTCACAAGCGTAATACATCGTTCATCAAGACGGACAAGATGGTTTCAAAAAAGGAACTGACCAAAACGAACGAGATAAAAGACCCCTATGTCCTGCAATATTGCGCACAGAAGATTGTAGAATACACGGAGCGGCTCAACAAAAAGGACATTGAGCATTGGACGGTCAAGGAGGTGGTTGAGTTCCTGACAAACGGAGACAACGACATCTGCTTCTCCGAATATGCGAGGGTGCATATCGACAGGATGATTGACCGTGGGCAGGAAAGGAATGCCAAGAATTATAAACTTGCCCTGCAACATCTGGAGCGTTTCACAGGTACGGACAAGGTCATGTTCTCCCAACTCACCTCAGCAACGGTGAACCGCTGGATAAAATCTCTTGAACAGACCCACAGGGCAAAAGAAATGTACCCAATCTGTATGCGTCAGGTGTTCAAAGCTGCCATTTTGGAATACAACGACTATGACAACGGCATCATCAGAATAAAAACGAACCCTTGGGTAAAAGTGGAGATACCGTCTGCGGACAGGACGGAAAAACTTGCCATCACCCCCGAAGCGTGCCGGGAGTTCTTCTCGTTCCCCATCCCTGAGAGCAAACTGAAACTTCCGCTAACGGAATTCGGACGTGATGTGGCTATGATGGTGCTTTGCCTTGCAGGAATAAACACAGTTGACCTGTTTGAACTGAAGAAGCAGGACTACGAGAACGGAATCATCCATTACCAACGTGCCAAGACAAAAAAGTTTCGTGCAGACGGTGCATACATGGAAATGCGTGTGCCGGCAATCATACAACCGCTATTCGAGAAATACATGAATACTGCAACGGACGATGAACGGCTGTTCAATTTCTATCAGCGTATGAGTACATCCGACAGTTTCTGTGCCAATGCCAACAGTGGAATCAAGCAGCTGTGCAAGGCGATGGGTATGCCCAAGGAGGAATGGTACTCGGTCTATACGTTCCGGCATACATGGGGTACGGTGGCTCAGAATGATTGTGGGGCAACGATTGACGAAGTGGCGTTCGGGATGAACCACAGCAACGGTCACAAGGTGACACGGGGGTATATCAAGATTGACTTCTCCCCTGCATGGGAACTGAACGAGAAAGTGATTGATTTCATCTTCTTCTCCGGCAAGGCTTCCGTGCGTGAGCAGAAACAGGAAGAAGTGCATTTCCGGTTGTCGTACCGCTACATGGTGAATGCGGCTGCATACCACAACGGGCATAAGGTGGCGGAACTGACGGATGTTGGCTTCAACAACGTGGACGAGGTGATTGCCCGGCTCGTAACTATGCTGCCCAACGATATTCCGAACCGCTCGATGGTGATGTTCAAAATCGTCAATCTTGACAAAGACCAGACGGTGGTCTATCAGCGGCAGAAAGGGAAAGGTTTCTGAACTTTTTGCTGATACCGGCAATATGATAAGCCTGCAAGGAGGTTCTCTCTTTGTGGGCTTTCTCTTTTTCTTTTTGGCGCAACTTTTTCTTTTTCTCTTTAGACCTCTACCTCCCTTACAAAAAAATCAAAAAATCTTTTCCTCTCACGCGCGTATGCGCGCAGTTGATGTAGTAGTAGATATATTCTTTTATGGAGTATATACATAGTATATACGTAATAAAAGAAAAGGTTTTCCGAAGAAATGGCGATAAATGTGCAATTATGACCCTTTTCTTCGGATTTATTCAGAAGAAATACACTTTTCTTCGGAAGAAATAGCAATAAAAGTACAATTATACCCCATTTCTTCAGAAGAAATAAAGTGCTAAAATAGGGCATTTTGGGGCTGTTTTTACCCTATTTTCGTATGTTTTCCGAAGAAATGGGCATTTTTGCGGAGGAAATAAGCATAAATGTACAGTTATACCTTATTTCTTCGGATTTATTCAAAAGAAATACCCCATTCTTGTACATTAATACCACTTAATTGTACATTAATCCTTATTTCTTCGGAAGAAATAGCAATAAATGTACAATAAAAATAGCGGTGTTCATTGCTGACACCGCTACAAACAAACTGTATGTATTTACCTATTATGAGGGGTTGTCAATCATCCTCGTCAGGTTCTTCACTGAGTTCAAGCAGCTTGTCCTCAATGGTATGCGTAACCTTTGCCGTAACCTCCATATCTACCGATTTCATTTTTGGTGCTATGTATTGTGCATACCGCTCCATAACCACTGCACGCGTTTGTGGGTCGAGCGCATCAAGGTCTTTCTTGAATTGTCCGCTATCTTGATAGTGCTGCCAATGTTCTGAAATTATCTCACGCAAAGATGATGTGGATTTATTGGGTGTGCCTTTCTGTCTTCCACCAAGCCGTCCCCGACCGTCATTCTTCTGTCTTGCCATACTAAAATAGTTTGAAGTAGTGATTTTATTAATCCTTACATACTTGCCGTATATCCGACCGTTAAAGGATAAAACAATGGCTCAAAGGTATGTGGTTAGTTTTGCATTAGAAGTATAACTATTAACAATTCACATACATATGGGACTTATTGGAAGTGCGATAGGTGCAGCAGGCAGTATCTTCGGCGGTATCTCTGCATCAAAAGCAATGAAAAGGGCAAAGAAGAATGTCGAGGCTCAACGTAAGAAAAACCAAGACTGGTATGACAGGCGGTACAATGAGGACGCCACTCAGCGTGCGGATGCACAGCGTATTCTGACACAGACTGAAGAAAGTATCAAACAGCGAAACAAACAGGCGGCAGGTTCGGCGGCTGTAATGGGCGGCACGGATGAGAGTGTGGCGGCTGCAAAAGCGGCAAACAACCAGGCACTCGCCGATGCGACATCGCAGATTGCAGCCAATGCGGAAGCACGGAAAGACAATATCGAGGCTACCTATATGGCTAATGACAATGCCTTTGTGGAGCAGCTTAATCAACTTGAACAAGGAAAAGCACAAGCAATCGGTCAGGCTGTGCAGGGTGTTGCCAATGCCGCATCATCCATGCCTTTCTAAATTCTACGACTATGGCAACATTGGATGAAATATTGGGTGGCAGCTCTTCCGGAAGCGGAGGATATGCACCGAAAGGCACAAAGGAATGGACGGAACAACATTCGGGGGATAATGCACCTGTTTCCTCTCCCCCGGCTGCACCGCCGACTCCGGCAAAGCAAAAGGACGCACAGCCAACAAACGGAGGAACGCCGGCTGGTGGAGGTGGCTATGAAGCATTGTTCCGGCAACTGAACCCTTATACCCCACCAACAGCGGAGGAACTTGAAAAGGAAAAGAAGAAACAGCGAAGAAATGAAATCTTTGCTGCAATTGGGGATGGCGTTATGGCTCTCTCCAATCTCTTTTTCACGACACAGGGCGCACCGAACATGTACACAGGCAAGAACACCATGTCGGAGCGTACCAAAATCCGATATGACAAGTTGATGAAAGACCGTGATGAAAAGAACACGGCATATTTCAACGGTCTGGTTAAGGCGAAACAGGCGGATTCAGAAGAAGCACACCGTGAACGTTCTTGGCAAAGATTGCTCGGTCTTGACAAAAAGAATGATGACCGGTACAACGAGGGCATTCAGCATCGTAACGAGCGGGAGAAAATCGCCGATGACCGATATGATGCAGAACAAGAATACAAGAAAGGTCGAGATAAAGAAGCCGATAAGCGTTGGCAAACGACATTTGACGAAAACAAACGTCAAGCTGACCGTTCCTACAATTTCCAAGTAAAGAGGCATAATGACAATGTGGCTGTAGAGCGTGATAAAGCGAGAGCGACAGCCGCACGTGGTGTCCGTGGCAAACAACTCGGCTTTTCGGACGGTGACGGAAACCAAGTAGCCATTTACGAGAATGTTTGGAAAGGGTCGATGCAGCAGGTGTATGACGCAATGCTTGCCGACCTCTCTCCACAGGATGAAAAAGAGAAAAGGGCTTTTGACCGTCAAATGAAGAAACTTGATACACCACAGAAGAAAGAGGACTATGTGAAACAGAATTGGCACAAATCGCCCAAAGCCTCTGCAATCATGCTTTCTCTCTCCCAACTTGACCCTGCCACCATGACCTCGGAACTGAATGATGAGGTTGTGGACTATGTTCCCGGTGGCGGCGATGACGATGTGATTGATTATACACCCGGTAAAAACAAATAACTATGCCAATATTTGAATACAACGGAAAGAAATACAATGTGCGTGAAGAACACATTGACAGTTTTATGAAAGACTTTCCCGATGCTTCTACAATCATGGAGCGTGAGGGAAAGAAATATCGTGTAAAGTCGGCAGACTACAAGACTTTCATGTCGGAACAGCAACAGCCTGAACAGACTGCCCCGGACTCTACACCCGAAACTCCTGTAATCTCTACAGCAAAAGAAAAGCCGCTGACGGAACAGGACAAAATACGCTTCAGTGCAAATATGGGGCAGATGAAACGCCGCACGGAGCAAATGTTGGACGGTTTCAGCGAACAAATGGAGACCATGCGTGAGTACCAAGAAAATGCACCATTGGGTGGAGGACAGACCGCAGAAGGGAAAATACAGTTCAACCCAGAGAGCGGAAAGTTGGAGAAAACCTACATAACCCCTCTTGGCAACAGATACACCAGTAAGGGACTTGCGGACATGGAGAGTTTCAGATACCGACAGGCGGCTGATATGTCTGTAAGCGGACAACTACGCCGTGCAAGGCTGAAACTTGCAGAACTGCAAGAAAAACGAGATGCAAGTGCCAATAGAGTGCATGAACAATGGGAAGAAGATACAAAAAAGAATACAGCTCCTCTTGGATTCTTGCTTGCAGCAGATACCTATGTTCCTCGTCAGATGAGCGACAGGGAAAATAGTACCTTGGATGTCGCCATTCGTCAAACAGAGGAACTTATCAAAGACCTTGAAGAACAGAAAGACCGTGAACAAGGTGTAGATGTAGGCTTTTGGCGTGGTTTCGGTCGTGTGGCAGGAGATTTCCGCACTTGGGATTTCGGCATGAGCGATATGCGTGACGCTTTGACGATGATGAACGCTGATGACCTAAAAGGAGAGAATGCCACGGATGGAGAGCGTGAAGCCTACAATGAAATGATGGGCGCACTCTACAACAAAGGACAGGCGGAGCAGATGTATGGTGGGAACGCTGGCTTTTGGAACAGAGCCGGTATGATGACCGGCCATATGCCTGCATTCATGCTTGACTTTGGCATTACAGGAGGTGGATTCAACGGTATCAATGTTCTTTCCAAAGCCGGAACGAAAGCCGCCACAAAGGTGGTGGGCAAAAAAGTAGTAGAGCAAATGGCGGAACAGGGCTTCAAGACATACCTGAAAAACAACGGCGTGAAAGGTTTGGGACAATATGCAACCAATTGGACCATTAAGGCTCTCGGTACAACCGCTGATGACCTGCTTCTACGTGCTCCGCTTATGACCAACACGGTACAGGTTGGGAAAACAACGGCCGACATCATTGACAGGAAACTCGGTGATGTGGTTGTCGATGAGAACGGCAACTATGATTTTTCCAACGACAAGACTTGGGGAAATGCCATCTGGCAAGGAGAAGCCAATGCTATCGTTGAAAACTATTCGGAAATGTTCGGTTCGCACCTTGACCCTGTAGTTACTCTTGGAAATATGAGCAAACTCGCCAATGTGGTGGGTGCAAAGCGTATCGGTGCAGTGCTTTCAAAGGCTGATGCAGGTGCGTTGAACGGTATCATGGGACAGACACATCAGTTATTCAACAAAATGGGTGTGAGTGACTATTTCGGAGAGGTTACGGAAGAATACTATGGGCAATTGTGGCGCACCATGCTCAATCTGGACGATGCTTATCAGCAGAACCCGGATGGCACACGCACCAATTTGCTTGCGACAGGACAATTCCACGGCGACATTTGGGGCGGTATGGCTCTTTCTATGGGATTGATGGGCGCAGGTAAGGCTACATTGTCGGGAGCGCAGTATGCTTCAATGAAGCACGGAGTAAACAAGGCTGATGCCCGTGCAACAGAATTGCTTGGCAAAGAAATATGGGAGCCGTTAAGGACAACTATCGACCTCACGACCAATGATGACATTGGCAGTGTGGCAGGTGGAATTGTAAACGACAAGAATTTTTCAGACGATGAGAGAGCCGCAATCCTTACCTACATGGAGCGTTCGTTGATGATGAGGGGCTTTAACCTTGGTACACTCGCACAGAAGCGTGGACGCAGACAGGATGAAGATGTACAGTCACTGGATGAAAGCTACATTGATGGTTACAATATCGCAGACCCACAGGAAATGACCGATGCCAAGAATATGCGTGACTATCAGCGGCAGAGGGTTTCTGCCATAGTGGATGAAAACACACTTGGCTTTTTGGATGCTCATCCTCTGAATGCATTGGAGGAAATGCGGAGCAATGGCATTTGGGGAGAAAGCGAGTTAGAAACTGTTCTTGACTATCTGAATGCTGAGCAGGTATATGACGGCATGATTCAGCGTGTGCGTGATGACATAGATGCACGTGTGGAGCAAAGCAATGCAATGGTCGATGCCCGTACCAACCGCACCACTGGCATGATACAGGGCGCAACGATGAAACAGGACGACCGCCGCGTGTATGTCGTTAGCGGAAACCTTGTGTTATATGCAGACGGCAGCGGCATTGACAATAAGGCTTCGGACGGTAGTATCATTGTCCGTGATGCGGAAACAGGCGCACTTGAACAGGTGTCGCCCGATGCCGTATTGAACATTGATGAGCCGTTGAACCCGTCCGATGAGAAAATGACAGCAGAGGAGGCTATCATTCAGCAGTTCGCGCAGGAAGCATCCGACAAGATTGACGGTGTGGTTACATTCAACCCCGGCGATACATACACCATTACAGGAGATGACGCACAGATACAGGTTCAGATTGTAGCCAACGAAGACGGTATTGTGGATAATGGGGACGGCACAGTTAACGTATCGGACGGCGTGAACATCTTTCCGTTGGCAAAAGAAACCATACAGCAACAGGCTGATGCGGCAAATTTGGCACGTGTGGTGCAGTTCGAGCAGCAGAGAACCATTGAGAATGCCGAACGGAAACAGGAGATGCAAGAGGCTGAAAGACCACAATACGCTCTCAATGACATTGTTTCGCTTACCGATGAGAACGGAGTTACCGTCCGTGGCAATATCACAGCAGATGCCGATGCGGACGGCAAGTATGAGGTATTTACCGAAGCTCCTATCAACGGCAAGCGTGTGAGCCTGTTCACTCGTGATGAACTTGACAATATGCTGTTGGAGCATAACGGAGTGGCATTTGAACATCCTGCCGAAAATGAGAACAACAATGGTGTGGAAAATATTCCCGAAAATGATAACAATGCTCATCAAAATATTGGCTCTGCCGATTTGGCAATTCCTGCCATGCAGAGAATACCAAAGGATGAGCAGGGAAATCCATTATATGAGCAGGCCGACAGCGACACAGCTTGGGATGCTATTGTGGAGCAGACTGAGGGTGATGAGACTATGGCACAGACTGTGGCTGATGGTATGGTAGCTGACAAGGAAGCTGCTTTGAAAAAGTTGGAGAAAACAAAATCAAAAGGTGGCAACTCTATTGCAGAAAAGATTGCTTCCGAGAAAGAACGCAAGGCGGCTATTGATGCAGTCAAAGCAGAATTTGACATTTGGAAGAAGATAGCCGGTACCGCCAACCGCAGAAAAATGGATGCCGATGCAGAACGCAGACGTATTGCCAATGAAGCCGCCGCATTGCGTAAGGCTGAAGAAGAGAAGTTACGCACGGAACGTGAGGAGGCAGAGCGCATTGAACGTGAAGCCTTGAACGGAGTGCCGGATATGGTGGATGATAAGCCGCAGGATGCACGGGCAAGAGGTTACAGACGCATGAACGGTCATAAGATAGACAGACAAGAGCCTGTACAGGCATTGATGGGAAAGAAGGTATCCGTAAAATTCAGTGATGATGCTATTGTAGGCGGTCGTATATCCGTGATTGATGCAAACTTGTTGCAACCGAGTCACGTTCAAGGTGTGCGAAATCCGCTTCACTTCATTGATGAGGCACAGCCGAAGGAGCGTAATGATGAAGCAAGCGTATTGTCTGCCCGAAAGATTGCCGGAAACATTCGTCCCGAAGAAATCACATCTTCTGTCACTGCATATACAGGCGCACCTACCATAAATGCACGAGGGGAAGTCATACAGGGCAACAACCGAAGTGACGCACTCCGTCAGATGTGGTATGGTCACAAAGACCAGGCAGAGCAGTACAAGCAGTATCTGAAAGACCACGCAGACGAATTTGGATTGCGTGCCGAGGATATTGATTCTGTGGAACGTCCTGTCCTCGTTAATATGCTTGAAGTGGACGATACCGAGGCTATCAATCTCGGTCAGTTTGTCGCACAGGACACAGAAAGCGGAGGGATAGAACGTATAAAGCCCAAGAACATCATGCAGAAGATGGGCAATGATATGCGTTCGTTCGCCAACCTATTGCTTGCTTCGAGCGATGAGGAGACTTCATTTGCCGGACTTGTGGATGCCAACGGTACAAATGTATTGAAATGGATGATGCAGAAAGGCTACATCACACCGACCCAATACAGCAGCGCATTTGACAGCAAGGGTAACCTGACCGCCGAAGCCAAGAATGATTTGCGTGGAATCATGTATCAGAGCATTTTCAAGGGTGGCAGTGTCCGTCTTGAAGAAATGTTCAACGCGTTACCTGTAAAGGCTCAAAAGGCTATTCTCGCAACGGCATTCCGGGATTATGACAGTCCGAATGCAGAGCGTATGGTTGAGGAGATACAGAACTCAATCCGGGCTTATTATGCCTTGTCGCAGGACAAACAATTTACTGAAGCAAAAAATTTCAAAGAGGCACGAATAGCCGTTGAAAGTTGGAAACACCAATACCAGATTGATGATGCAACGGGCGAAAGTTATCTCCCTGCCGATAATTTCAGTAACTTCGCATTGCTTTTGGCAACGATGTACAAGGGAGAAAACCAAGGCATTATCCAAAATACATTTAACAAAATCTATGACCTTATCCAAGGCACACAGGAAGCAACCCTGTTCGAGCAACCGGATAATACTCCGCGGACGCTTACACAGGCTATTTACGAAACATTAAACATTATCTACGATGGACAACAGCGAAGCAATGTATTGGTTGGCGATACTGCAACAAGCCAACGAGGGCAGCAAGGAAGCAATGGAACTCTTGCGCCAAGAGAACGAGTTGAGAACAGAAATGGGACAACTGATGATACAGGAAGAACTGAAAGCATTGGTGGAAGAAGCGGAGTTGAGAGCGAAGATAGAGGAAATAAAGAAGAGGAAAATGATGAAACGGAAGTAATTGGCCGTTCCATGACTGCGGATGAAGCACAAGACTTCATTGCAGATATGGAATTGAGTGCTGAAATTGCTCCTGAAATAGACCTCACTATTGAAAACTGGGATGCCCTATTCGGTGAAGATGGTATCGTTTCAACTCCGATAGGCAATGTAAAAATGGGTGAAAACCAATTTACAAAATTGATGCGACAAGGCAGAAATGGTAAATTGGGCATGATTAAACCTACGCTTGAACACCCACATGCAATAGTTTCAGATGTGAGTGAAGCCAAAGAGGGAGATACAACAGAACGTGCATCTTCCTATGTATTTATACGCTCATTTAAAAAAGCTGACGGTTCTCGGTATTATTACTTCACTTCAATCACAGTCAGCAAAGACGGTAAAGAGGTAGTTGTTTCCAACCAAGAAAAAAGGAGGAACGCCATTGCGAACCTCCTTACTAAAGGAAAAATGGTTTGGAAACACGCCGATGATGTTTCTGATGCCTCAGACATGGCACAAGGCTTATACTCGCCGCAAGGGAATGTGTCTGACCTCGCTACCGAGGGCACGGATGCGCCTCAAACCACTATGCTTTCTGACAACAAAGGTACAAATAATTCTCGTAAAAGCAGTGAGTTAGGAGAAAAAATAGCCAAGGCAGAGGCGGAAGTTGATGTAAATCCGACCGACAAGCAGAAAGAAGCCGGAAATTACAAGAAAGGTCATGTACAGGTCGGGGTGTTCGATATTACTATCGAGCAACCTAAAGGCAGTGTGCGCAGCGGTGTGGATGCCAATGGCAATAAGTGGGAAACAACCATGCAGAACACCTACGGCTACATTCGTGGCACGGAGGGCGTGGACGGTGACCATATAGACGTGTTCCTCTCTGATGACATTGACGGGTGGAACGGACGCAGGATGTTCGTGGTTGACCAGTATAACGAGGACGGCAGCTTTGACGAGCATAAGGTAATGCTTGGCTTCAATGAGACTGACGATGCCGAAGCAGCTTACTTTGCGAATTATGACAACGACTGGGCGAAGAAACACAAGACAGTGGTGACCGGTATCAACTTAGAGGATTTCGAAAAGTGGATAGATAGTAGCCACCGTAAGACTAAAGCGTTTGCTGAATACAAATCAGTTAAAAGTGTTGAGGAACAGAGTTCAAGTACACAAGTCAACAGACTTTCTGAAATCAAATCACGCATTGAAGAGCTGCACAAGGAACAAGAAGCCGCACATGGTCAGAGTGATATATTTGAGGAAGCCCGCATTATTTCCGAAATAAACGACCTCTTTACTGAACAGCGGAAATTGGAACAAAACAATTCCAATGAAGAAACGACAACACCGACTGATGCTGCATACACCATTACTCAGGCACAATACACCACCAAAAGAGGTAAGGTGTTGGATATGCACCTTGTGAAGTTCAATGATGAATTAAGAGATACTGTTCGGAAGCACACCACAATGTTTGCCAAACAACTGAAAGGCTGGTGGGATAAGGAAAAGCAAGGCTTCATGATGCGCAGCAAGGAAGATGCTGAACGCTTGGCAGAATATGCAACTGATGCACAATCACAACAGCCAGTCTCAATGTCTGATATGCAGGCTCTCAATGACGGTAATGTACAGTTTGTAGAACCTCAACTTTCGGAAATATCAAAGCCGGAAGAAAGACAGGAATACACCCCTGTATGGCAATATTCTGTTTCTGTTGATAAGGAAACGGGATTAACCACATTGAGGCGTGATGATGTGAGCGGACCTATCCCTATCGGGGATGGACGTTTCAATTATACGGCAAACAGTCCTGAAGAAATGTTGGAGATTGTACGTAATCCCAAGAATTTTAATCAGGAACTGCGTGACGCTGTTGAAACCATTCTTGAAAACAAGGTTAAGATTAGGGAGATTGTACGTACAGAAAAAGCGGCAGCCACAGAGCAAGAATCTAAGCCTGAAAATAATACGAGTGGCAACCGTCTTGTTACCGATGAACGCTATGTAGAACTCCGTGAGCGTATGCGCAAGAAGTTGCTCGGTCAAATGAACATGGGCATAGACCCTGAAATACTTGCCATTGGTACGGAGATGGCTGTTTACCATTTGGAGAAAGGTGCACGCAAATTTGCCGAGTATGCAACAGCCATGATTGCAGACTTGGGCGATGCCATACGCCCATACCTCAAAGCGTTCTACAATGGTGCGAGGGATTTACCGGAGGTGGCAGAAAATGGATTGGATGCCGACATGACCCCATACGATGAGGTACAGAAGTTTGATGTGGCGAATTTCGACAAGACAAGCATTGATGCACTTGCCACTGCCGAAACCATAACAAGAGAGGCAGAGGTGGAACAAGAGGCAGAGATTGCACAAGAACGCATCAAAAAAAGCCGCCCTGCACGTAATAAGAACGAGAAAAAAGCAGTAAATTCACAGCAGTCAAATGAGTTGGGTTTGTTTGACGGTCTGACTGATAACAATAAAAACAACGAACATGGATTACAGAGAACTGATGCAGAACGCTCCGAAAGAGTGCCGTCCAACGGTAATAGACACGAGCAAGGATTATCAAGAGGCACTGAAACAGGTAGCGAAAGCGAACAACAAACCGGTAGAGGAACTGACAACGAAGGAGAAAGAACAGGCGATGCAGTCGATAGGACTGTGCGACCTCGATTTTCAGATTCCTTAAACGAACAAAGCATTGAGGGTAAACGCAAGAAAGAGATTGAAAGCAACCGAAAACTTTCCAATGAACTCAAGGGCGTTACATTGCAGTTGAACGACAAACTCGGAGGAGAACATGAGATTTCCGGTATTGTCTATTATGAGCTTGCCAACGTATTCCATTGCAATGACAATATAAGCGGACCATTCCAAGCGACACGCAAGGAACTTGATGCTATTCTTAAAGTTGCACGCAAAAACGATGGCAGGAATACATTTACTTCCAAGAACACACACAACAACCATTCGGAACGTGGCAAAGACCACGCTCCTACATCGGTAGATGCCCGTATCGAAGCCAACATCAAGGCTATCGAACTGGCAAAGCAGTTGCTTGAAAACAGCGAACAGGCTACAGAAAAACAGATGCAGACCCTCCGCAAGTTCAGTGGTTGGGGCGGATTGGGCAAGGCTTTCAGCGAGGGAACATCGTATGCTCCTAACCCTATTCAAAAGAAAATCCGTGAGCTGCTTGGGGAAAAAGCGTATCAAGAGGCTGTAATGAGTGCGAACAGTGCCTATTACACCCCTGCATACGTTGTTGATACCCTTTGGGATATTGCCGAGAAAATGGGCTTCGAGGGCGGAAACATTCTTGAAGGTTCTGCTGGTATCGGAAATATTTTGGGACAGATGCCCACGCACATCAGCGAGCGGAGCGACATCCATGCCATAGAGATTGACGGAACTTCGGGAGAAATCCTCTCGCTTCTCTATCCTGATGCCAAGGTGGAGATACAGGGCTTTGAGCAGACACGCATACCGAATGGCAGCGTGGATTTGGCTATTACCAATGTTCCGTTCGTTACAGGACTCCGTGTGAACGATACCACCGGCGACAAAGACCTGTCGAAGAAATTCTACAACATACATGATTTCTGTATAGCAAAGAATGTGCGCAAGCTGCGTGAGGGCGGCTTAGGTATCTTCATCACATCCAACGGCACGCTTGACAACAGCAAGAAACTCCGCGATTGGATTGTGAGCGAGGGCGGCGCAGATTTCGTGGGTGCTTTCCGTATGCACAACAAGACTTTCGGCGGCACCGGGGTAACCTCCGACATTGTTGTTATCCGTAAGCGTGTGAACGGACAGAAGTCAGCCCACGCCATTGATGTAAGCGATGTGAGCGGAGAGCGCATGGCAGAATATGACACCGGGGAAACACGCAAGGTCAAAGGCAAGGAAACACCGGTCATCAAGCAGCTTTCGATGGATTACAACCGCTATTTCATTGAACACCCCGAAAATATGGCTGGTGAAATGCACTTTGCATTTGAGAAAGGCGACACTTTCCGCCCGACAAGCAAAGGCTTATACCCTAAACAGGATAAGAAGCAAGAAGAAATGTTGGCTGAATTTGTCCGCTCGTTCCGTGCGGAGGAATTTGGCGAGCGCAACACAGAAGTTGCCACAGATGCAATGCCCGACAAGAAGATTGGGGAAGTGTTTGTGAAAGACGGAAAACTGTACATCAACTCAACTGCAAGCGCACAACCCCTTGAAGTGAATGCCAACAAGGTAAAAGGGCATACGAAAGTGGAATGCTTTGAGGCATACACCGCCATCAAGGAAGCACTTGCGGAAGTCCTATCCTATCAGACCGAGAATGAAAGCGATGAGGGGTTGAAACCTTTGCTTGACAAACTTAACAAGGCATACGATGATTTTGTCGGCACATACGGACACTTCAACAAAAACACCGCCATTGCGTTTCTCCGCAATGATGTGGACTATGCCAATGTGTTCGCTCTTGAAAGGTTTGAGGAAACGGCAGATGAAAAAGGAAACCGGGTACAGAAATTTGACAAGACCGATGTGTTCAGCAAACGTGTCGTTGAAAAAGAGAAAGAACCGACCCCTGCAAATGTCAAGGACGGCATCATTGCAAGTATCTTCAAATTCGGTCGTGTGGATATACCTTACATTACCGAACAACTTGGTACAGGCATCGGGGATGTGAAGAAAGAAATCATAGAGAATGGCTACGGTTTCGAGAATCCTGTAAGCCGACAGATGGAAGCATCGTATCAGTACTTGAGCGGAAATATCCGTGAAAAACTGCGTCAAGCAGAGGAAAACAACGAGAATGGAGAATTTGACCGCAACATCAAGGCGTTGCAGGAGGTTATGCCAATGGAAATCCCTGCACACTTGATTGACTTTACCCTCGGCAGTTCTTGGATTGACCCGAAACTATATGAAGATTTCGTAAAGGAACGAACGGAGGTAGATGTCCGATTTACAGCAGTTGGCGGTACTTGGTTTATGAAAGAGCCGTATTTTACCAACTACGAAAAGAACCGTGCCATGGGAGTAACCAGTGAAATGCTCGGTCGAACCATTATGGGACACACCCTCATAGAAGCCGCCATTCAGAACAGGAGCATTACAGTTTCCACCACCAAGAAACATTATGACGGCACAACAGAAACAATTACCGACAAGGAAGCAACACAGGCTTGTGCCGCCAAGATTGATGAAATCCGTCAGGACTTCAAGGATTGGGCAAGGCAGAAGATGCAGAGCGACCCGGAAATGTCTGCATTGATTGAACGTATCTATAATGACACGTTCAACAACTTTGTGCCTATGAGCATACCGGACGAGTTTGTGCCGGAGTATTTCGGAGGTGCTTCACACAAGTTCAAGATGCGTCCTCATCAAGGCAAAGCCATCGTGAGAGGCACACAGCAACCGTTGTTGCTTGCCCATGAGGTAGGAACAGGCAAAACCTTTACCCTTATTTCCACGGCAATGGAAATGCGCCGTTTAGGTACTGCCCGCAAACCGATGATTGTAGTGCAGAATGCCACGGTAGGCCAATTTGTTGCAAGTGCAAAGGAACTGTACCCGAATGCCAAGATACTGACACTCGAAGAGGCAGACCGCAGTGCGGAAGGCAGAAAGAATTTCTATGCCAAGATACGCTACAACGATTGGGACATGATTGTCGTTCCACAATCGACCTTTGAATTTATCCCCGACAGCGAGGAAAGGGAAATGGCTTTCGTACAGGACAAGATTGAGGAGAAGATGCTCATTCTTGAAAAGATGAAAGAGGAAGACCCGGACGGCAAGAACATGATTACCCGACAGGCTGAACGGGAAATTGAACTATTGGAGGAACAGCTTGCCGGACTTGCCGACAACGCTTCAAGGAAACGCACCGCCAACGATGAGAAAAAACGTGCCGTAGCCTTGCAGAATGCGGAAGTCAAGGCTATGGAAATGCTTGACCGCCGTACTGACGATGTGGAGAACTTTGACGATATGAGCATTGATGCTCTGCTCGTGGATGAAGCCCACGAATACAAGCACCTTGGATTTGCCACTGTCATGCAGCGTGGAGTGAAAGGTGTGGACCCGTCATACAGCAAGAAATCACAAGGCGTATTCTTGAAAACACAGGCTGTTTTGGAAAAGAACAACGGACGAAACGTAATCTTTGCCACTGGTACGCCTATCAGCAATACCGCCGCAGAGATTTGGACGTTCATGCGCTATCTCATGCCTGCCGATACGATGAAAGAGTACGGTATCTATTACTTTGATGACTTTGTACGCAACTTCGGTAACATTCAGCAAATGTTGGAGTTCACCACAAGCGGAAAGTTCAAGGAAAACAACCGCTTTGCCGGATATGTGAACCTTCCCGAGCTGGTGCGTATATGGTCGGGAGTGTCCGATACCGTCCTTACCAAAGAAGCCGGTGGTGTAAAGGACAAAATACCTGAAATGGAGGGAGGAAAGGCACAAGACCTCTATCTGCCACAGACACGTGCATTGCGTAGTATCATGAAGTTCGTAAAGAGCGAACTTGAACATTATGAGCAGATGAGCGGCAAGGAAAAGAAAGAAAACAGCCATATTCCGCTCACGATGTACGGTATTGCCAAAGCCGCTGCCGTGGATGCCCGATTGGTACAGTCAGATGCGGAGGACGACCCGAACAGCAAGACCAACGAAGCCGTGCGCCAGACTTTGCGCTCACTGAAAGAAACAGCCGACTACAAAGGTACGGTTGCCATTTTTGCCGACAATTACCAAAATAAGCAGAGCGGTTTCAACCTGTATGATGACATCAGAGACAAACTGATTGCCGAGGGTGTTCCTACTGATGAGATTGTAGTAATGAGGTCGGGAATGACTGTCAAGAAGAAACTTGAAATCTTTGAAAAGGTAAATCGTGGTGAGGTTCGCGTGATTCTCGGTTCGACCTTTACGCTCGGTACAGGCGTGAACATTCAGGAACGACTGCACACGCTGATACATTTGGATGCTCCCAACCGTCCTATGGACTATACCCAACGTAACGGACGCATTTTGCGACAAGGAAACCTGCATAAGGACATGAACAAGCCTGTACGCATCTTGCGTTTCGGAGTTGAGGACAGTTTGGATGTTACCGCCTACCAACGATTGAAAACAAAGGGAGCGATTGCTGACAGTATCATGAACGGCAAGCAGATGATGAACAACAGCATGACCAACCGTGTGCTTGAAGAGGAAGAAGATGTGTTTGGCGATACCGTTGCGCAGATCTCCGGCAGTGAATACGCCATGCTGAAAAACAATGCGGAAAAGAATGTGCGTAAATATGCAAGCCGCAAAAAACAATGGGAAACAGACCAAACCTATATCCACAATGCCAAGCCAAGGTTGAAAGCCTTTATCAAGGATGCGGAAAAGCGCATTGAGGATAACTGCAGATACTTGGAGGCTGTACGCTCGTCATTCTCCGATGGACAATTCAAGGAGATTGTAATCGGCAAACATCGCTTTGCCTCTGTTGATACAATGGATGATTTTTTCAAGGAACACAATAAGAGTGTACTTGCAGAAATGAAGCAGATGAAAGACGGTGAGATTGCAGGAGAACAAAAACGTGAACTGAACATACAGATAGGAGATTTTTCATTTGTAGTTACAACAAAATTGACAAGACAGACCATGCGTGACGGTGCAACTCTTTTCAATGATGTTGAGCGCAAGATGACCTACTCTTGTCCTGAACTTGGTATTGAGAATGTGCCGGTACGCCAAAACCTGCTTCGCAATGCCATTGAGGACATTACAAGCAATGTGATTACAGGGAAAGATTTTGTCGAGAGACTGGAAGCCGCAGAGCGAAGCAAGAAGCATAATGAAGCCGAATTGAAAGAACTCTTGTCACGAGAGGGCAAACCTTTCGAGTATGAAGAAGAATTGGCACAGGCGAAATCACAGTTGGAGGAATATGCCGAACTGATGAAGAAAGAACTGGAGGAAAAGGAAGCCAAGTATGCTGAAATGGATGCCACAGTAGAAACAGCAAACAATGTTTCTGCCTCTGAAGAAGATGATGAATTAAAACGCGAAGGTGACGGTGCATATACCGATGATGAGGTCAGTTTTGAGAACGACCCAGTCGCCAAGTTGTTAGGCAGACCAAGGAGGACTGCAAAGCAACGGAGGGAATTTGCGCAGCGTGAACGCCAAAGAATGGCAGAGCGTGTGGAAAGACTTGCAGAGAAGCTGCATCTTGACAATGTGGAGATTGTTACTGATACTTCCGTCTTGGATGGAAAGAAACAGCGTGCAAAAGGCTTCTATTCGAAGAGTACAGGGAAGATAACCATTGTCATTCCCAACCATACAAGTGCGTTTGATGTTGAGCAGACGCTGCTGCATGAGGCTGTGGCGCACTATGGTTTGCGCCAGTTGTTCGGAGAATATTTCGATACATTCCTTGATAATGTATTCAATAATGCCGATGAGACTATACGCAAACGCATTGTAGATATGGCTGCAAAAAACGGTTGGGATTTCCGTAAGGCTACTGAAGAATATCTGGCTTCGCTTGCAGAAGATACCGAATTTGAGAACATCAACGCAAGTTGGTGGCAACAGATAAAGGATTTCTTCCTGAATATGCTCCATAAGATAGGCTTTGAAGATTTCAGAGGGGTTACTCTATCGGATAACGAACTTCGCTACATCTTGTGGCGTAGCTACGAGAACCTTGCAGAGCCAGGCAGATACAGGAGCATCTTGGGTGAAGCTGCTGATGTGGCAAAACAATACGAGTTAGGGGTTGGTAACTATTCGGATACAAACCGTAACCCGAATTTTGCAGCAGAGAGCGATGATGACCTCTATCGTGACGGCAGCCCCGAAATACACGAAAGAGAGTTGGCACGAGACCGCTACGAAAGACGTGTTAAGACAGGAATGTTCCAATCGCAGGAAGCATTGCAGGATAGTATGCTCGGACTTAAAGAGGCTATGCAGGCTATCCTTGGGCAAGGAACGAACATTGAGGATGTGGACGGATTTGAAAACGCATACTTGGGTGAAAATCGTCTATCGAGCGTGAACAAAGCCGAAGCAAATGCCTTTGCCCACACCCTGTTCAAGCCAATGCTTGATGAAGTTGCCAAACTCGCCCGGACTGAGGCTGAGCGTGAGGAATTGACCGATTACATGATGGCGAAACACGGACTTGAACGTAATATATATATGCGTAATGAAGCAATCAATAACGGAGCAACCGATGCAGACCAAACCGACTATGCCGGACTTACAGCCCTCACAGGTATGGATAATATCGCTGATGCAGAAGCGGAAGCGCAGCTGATGATTGATGATTACGAACAGGCACACGACACTACTAACCTTTGGGAAAAAGTCAATGCCGTGAGCAAAGCAATACTTTCAAAGTCATACGAATGTGGCATGATGAGCAAATCGACCTTTGACAAGATTTCAAATATGTATGATTTTTACATTCCGCTACGAGGTTTTGACGAAAAGACCAGTTCTGAAGCATACGCATATCTGACGCACAAGCAAAGTGCATTCAATGCTCCTATCAAGAAAGCAGAAGGGCGCAGGTCGAAAGCGGATGACCCGTTCGCCAACCTGCAATCAATGGTAGAAGGTGCTATCATGCAGGGTAACCGAAACAAGTTGGTAAAACAGCGTTTCCTTAATTTCGCCCTCAATCATCCGAGCGACCTTGTCAGTGTGAGCGACATTTGGGTTGAGTACGATGCCGTAACCGATGAGTGGAAACCTGTGTTCCCGGACAACATCGACAGCACCGATACACCCGAAGAGGTTGAACAGAAGATGCAAGACTTTGAAACGAAGATGGAGCAGTTGGCACAACAGTACCCCGACCAATACAAGCATGGGAAAGATACCGTGAATATTCCTTACCGTATTGTGGAAAGCCGCGATATGAGGCAGCACCAAATTGTAGTGAAACGTGGCGGCAGGGACTATGTGATTACCATTAACGGCAATCCCCGCGCAGCACAGGCACTGAACGGACAGACAAATCCCGATAACGATATGTCGGGAGCAATCGGGGCTATTCTCCGTGCCGGAGAAAACATCAATCGGCAGTTGAGTGCGTTCTACACCACACGAAACCCGGACTTCATCGTGTCGAACTTCATGCGAGATATGCTATACACCAATACCATGACTTGGATAAGGGAAAGCCCGAACTACGCACTGCGTTTTCATCGGAATTATATGTATGCCAACCCTGTAAGGATAAAGCAACTTTTGGCAAAGCACCGAAAAGGGACACTTGACATGGGTAACAGGACGGAAGCGATGTTTCATCAGTTCATGATGAACGGAGGAGAAACAGGCTATGCCAATATCCGGGACATTGAACAGCATAAAAACGACATACGCAGGGAACTGAAAAAATCGAACGGCAAGATTCCTGTAAAAAAAGCATGGGACTTGTTGGGCGAACGCTTTGATGAATACAACCGGGCAGTAGAGAACTGCGCCCGTTTTGCCGCTTTCATGACATCACGCGAAATGGGCAGAAGCATAGACAGAGCCATCTATGATGCAAAGGAGATAAGCGTAAACTTCAACAAGAAAGGCAGCGGAGCAAAATTCTATGACAGTACAGGGCAGACAAAGACCGGTAATGCCAGTGCATTGGTATCTGGACTTGGTCGTAGCGGATATGTGTTTTGGAATGCAGCCATTCAAGGTACGGCAAACTTCGGACGACAGATGAAACGCCATCCTGCCAAAGCTTTTACAGGTATTGCGGCGATGTTCCTGCTTGGTGCCATTGTTGCCTACTTGGGTGGCGATGATGATGACGATGATGACAAGAACGCATACTACAATCTTCCCGAATATGTAAGGCGCAGCAATATCCTTTTCCGTGCAGGAGACAGTTGGGTATCCATTCCTCTGCCGGTAGAGTACAGGGCTGTTTACGGTATGGGAGAACTGATGATTTCCGTCCTTAACGGAAAGGAACATCTTACAGGTGGAGAAATAGCAGAATCCATTGCAGGACAGGCCACACAGATATTGCCGATTGATTTCTTGGAGGGCGGTGGAGGACTGAACGCCTTTGTGCCGAGTGCATACAAACCTTTGTGGGAAGCCTACGTAGCAGAAAAGAGCTGGACGGGTATGCCGTTGTACAAGGACACACCTTGGAACAAGGATATGCCCGAATGGACAAAAGCATACAAGAGTGCCAACAAATACATTGTTGGGCTTGCAAATGTAATGAACGAAGCAACAGGCGGAGACCCATACACAAAAGGAGCAATCGACCTTAACCCGGCAAAGATAGAATATATGTTGAACGGTTATTTCGGAGGTGTGTTCGGAACAATCGACAAGTTGAGCAAGACTGCAGAAACCGTTTCAGGCAACCGTGAGTACGACCCTCGCAGCTTCTTGTTGGTAAACAGACTGGTCAAAGCCGGGGACGAACGCACCGAGTACAGGGCTGTGAACAATGAGTATTTCCGATTGAAAGAGGAGCATGACCGATTGAAATCCAGATTAAAACACTATGAGGAAGATACCGACAACGACATATTTGACTATGCGGAAAAGATTGATTTCCTATACAACTCGCCCGAATATGAGCGTTATGAAATCTTTGAGGACTACCATGAAGATATTGACGACCTCTACAATGAATTGAAAGAAGCAATAAGTGACGAGGAACGCAAGGACATCGAAGCCGAGTTGAACGAAGTCAAAAAAGAAATGATAGATGAAATAAACCTCACCCGTAAACGTAAATAGTTATACTTGAAAAGAATGCTTGGGATATTACCTTTGTGTCTATCCTAAGCATTCTGATAATATTCAACGATTATGCATAATACAAAAAATGGAAATAAAAGACTGCTGTCCATGAGTCGTGTCGCACCCAAACGTGATACGGAGGAAATGGATACCGTAATAATGTCTTCACAGCAGTCGGGCGACCGCAGGGCGTTTGATATATTGATGGAGGCACAGCACTATTGGAATCAGATGGAGGATTTCCGAAAGGACAGAGAGCGCAACAAGCGATATACCTACGGTTTTCAGTGGGATGACAAAATATGTGTGGACGGTGAGACCATGACGGAAGAAGAGTATATAAAAAGGCAGGGCAATGTTCCATTGAAGAACAACCTTATCCGCAGATTGGTAAAAAGCGTACTCGGCGTGTATCGAAGCCAGAGCAAAGAACCGACCTGTACAGCACGCGACCGAGACGAGCAGAAATTGGGCGAAACGATGAGTACCATCCTGCAATGCAATATGCAACTGAACCGGATGACGGAAGTATATGCCCGGACAATGGAGGAGTTTCTTATCAGCGGCTTCATTGTACATCGCAAATCATACGGTTGGCGTAACGGAAAAGAGGATTGTTGGACGGACTATGTACAGCCAAACAATTTCTTCATAGATAATAATATGAGAGATTTTCGAGGGTGGGATGTGTCGGTTCTTGGCGAGATACACGACATTTCATTCGGACAGCTTTGCGAACAGTTTGCCTCTTCACCCGAAGATTACCGCAGACTTAGGGACATCTACAAGTGGGCGGCAAAGAAAGAATACATCGCCTCGTATGCAGAGCGTTTCGGCTACAGCCGTTTGGAAAACTACGATTTTCTGTTTACGAGCGAGCCGGGACGGTGCAGAGTCATTGAGGTCTGGCGCAAGGAGCAAAAACCAAGATACCGGTGCCATGACTATCAAAACGGGGACATCTTCAAGATAGATGTGAAGGATTACCAAAAGTGTGTGGTCGCCGTCAATGACGAACGTATTGAAATGGCGAAGTCTGTCGGTATGCCCGAAGAAGAAGTGCCGCTCATTAAAGCCACGTGGTTTATTGACGATTATTGGTATTTCTATTACCTGTCGCCATTCGGAGATATTCTGAAAGAGGGAGAAACGCCATACGAACACGACAGCCACCCATACGTATTCAAGGCTTATCCGTTCATTGACGGTGAAATCCATTCGTTCGTATCTGATGTCATCGACCAACAGCGATATACCAACCGTTTGATAACCCTTTATGACTGGATAATGCGTGCGAGTGCCAAAGGGGTACTGATGATGCCCGATGATTGTCTGCCGGACGGAGTGAGCATTGACGACATTGCGGAAAGCTGGGCTGAGTTCAACGGTGTGATTGTCTATAGACCGAGCAAGAGCGGACGTGTGCCGGAACAAGTGGCCAACAATTCGACCAACATCGGCATTGCTGAACTGCTGAATATTCAATTGAAGTTCTTTGAAGACATTTCAGGTGTAACAGGAGCATTACAAGGCAAGCCTGGATTTTCGGGTGAAAGTGCCGCCCATTTCCAACAACAGACGCAGAATGCCACTACCACTTTGCTTGACCTGTTGGAATGTTTCAGCGGTTTTGTGGTAGATGGTGCATACAAGGATGTAAAAAATATACAGCAGTTCTATGACAGTAAGCGCGTGTTCAACATTGCCGGACGGAGCGGTGCGCAAATTGAATACGACCCGAAAAAGATACGAGACGTGGAGTTTGACTTGAGCATCACAGAAAGTACAACTACCCCTGCATACAGGCATCTTGCCAACGACATACTCATGCAGTTGTGGCAAGCACAAGCTATCAGCGTGGAACAACTACTTGAACATGGCGACTTCCCGTTTGCCGATGAACTATTACAGAGCATCAAGTCGCAGAAAGAGCAATTGGAACAGGGTAAAATGCCTGACGGTCTTTCTCCCGAACTGATGGCGCAAGCGCAACAAGGTGCGAACATGCAGGCCGTGAACAAACTGAATAATGCAATAAGGCAATAATTTTAATTTAACGACATCATGGAACAGAAAACTATTTGTATAGACTTTGACGGTGTCATTCATGACTACAGTAAAGGTTGGCAAGGCGAGGATGTGTTTGGGCAGATGATACCGAACGCAGATACAGGTACAGCCACCCTAAAGAAAAACGGATGGACTATCATCATCTTCACGACACGCAAGAAAACTGAAAAATTGGAAAAGTGGTTGGCAGAAAACAATATTTCATACGACCATATAAACGAAAACCCGAATCAACCGGAACATACAAGCGGAAAAATCATAGCCGATGTGTACCTTGATGACCGGGGTATCTGTTTCAGAGGACTGTGGGATTCATGGCTTATGAGAGATATTATAGAGTTTGAGCCTTGGCAGGAACAACAAAAGAAAGAAATAGAACAGCTTGCGACATATGGACAAAGCGAAGATGACATTTGGTCAAGAGGCAACGAGAAAAGAATCAAATTAGCCCATACTTAGCGGATAAAGAATGAGGGTGTACCAAATATATTCAATTTGATACACCCTCATGTCTATTTATTATTCTTTGGACAGTTGGAATTTCTCTATCCAGACATCTTCCTCTCCATTGTCGAAATCAACAATACAGGCTTCGTTCGGAATATCCAATTCCTTGACCGTACCAATGACACCATTATCGTTGCACATCACCCGGTCCCCGACTTTAAACTTATTGATATTGTCAAGTGCGAGCGGGTCGTTGGTAAGTGTTGCTATACCGTCAATATTTCCGTACTTTCCCATTTTTTCTTGATTTGCCGATTGCTTCCAACCATGAGTAATACTGATTACGTTTTTTCGCCATTACAGCCGAAGATAATTTACCTGCCCCGTTATTGTACGGAGTGCAATAGAAACACTCAAATTCGAGGTCTCTGACGAATGTATTATGGTTGATATAGTGCTTCTGCTTGAGTTTACGGAAATTGTTCCTATCCATAATTACAAGTTGTCCACTCACGCCACTTGTCGGCATTACATAGTAGCGTTGTCCATTCTCACGATGTGCCTTGTCGGCTTGTCTTACTGCCTCACGCAAACGGAGTGAAGCACGGATTTTCTTAAAGATGTTCATCTTTCCTATTGTTAAATTGTTAAACTATATTGTTGCGGCAGATACCGCTTTTTTCTTCCTGCTGATATATCTTCCCACACGAGGTACGAATTTAGGCATATCCATTTCAAAGAAACAGATGTGCAGACCAATGGCACGGGTCATCAACAAGTCATCGTGTTTACCGATAATCGCCCCGAACGCCCCGTTCGGTTTCTTCTCATAACACAGATATTCGTCCAGACAACGGGCATCACGCTCAACATACAGGCTCTCACGGATGACTTTCACAAGGGTTGAGATTACCATCGGTTTTGTGGCTATATTGGTGTGGAAACCGTAGTTCACTGGCAATCCCTCCCGAATAGCCTCCTCCGACTGCTTGCGTGCGTACAGGTTGGGATAAACATCCTTAATCTGATTGAGAATGAATTGGGATTGGTCTCCGTCCACCTGCCTTTCCTTGTCATGTGTTTCAAGTGTGTTGCTCTCAATCACAAGCATGGAGTTGTCATAGAAAGCCGCTATCTGTGCCGCTTTCCACGCCAAAAGGTCAATATCTATATGTCCGTACCATTGCGCCACAACGGTGGGTTTTCCTCCGTCATTCATGAAGAGACGGTCGAACACGACAATGACAGACCAGTCAGCCTTATTGGAACGCCCACCGACATCGACCACCGTCAAATATCTGTCGGTTACCACTTCGTCATCGTAAATCTCAGGCATTTCCCAAATATGTAGCAAGCCTTGGCTGTCACCAACAAAACGGAGGTTTTGCAATGCTTTCTTCCCCTCATCACCATCGGCATATACTTCTCCTACATATCGTGGAGGCTTGCATGATGCTTTAAGTTTCTCGACCTTGTATTTGTCGAACACACGTGCGCCGGAATGAACGAACGCCTCAACATCATCGGAAGGAAACTCTGCCGCCATCAATCCGTGTTCGGTATATTTGGCACGTTCCTGTATGTACCAATTGATAGCTTCAAGCGTTGCGCCCTTCTCCCACAGCCACCACAGATATTTGCCGTTTTCCTCACGGGATGAAGGTATGCCGTCATTCTCACGGTTTGCATACAGCATTTGTGCAAAAGCTTCCACATCGTCAAGAGGCAACGAATACTGTTCTATGTCAAACCACGACACGAACATTGCCTCGAACTGGGATTTTCCGTTCTTAGCATCGTCATACTCTTTTTGAAAGAAATTACCTGTACCATTGGCTGTACTTTCATATACAATCATTGTATATGGACGCAGCAGCACTCCCGAACAGGCAGAGCGCACAATGTCTTCGGGCTTCTTCCCATCTGTCGCTTTCCATAGTCCGACCTCGGACAGATGCACAAGGTTGTAGTCTCCACCACGGCAGGAGTCAGGTCGTTCGGCAGTACCAATCTTAATCTTACAGTTGCGTTGCGGTACACGATGAATACTGCCCGACTTACCGACCCCAACCATTTTAGGCTCATTCTCGCTGTAGGTTTCACCCAGCTTGTGCAGCATATCCACCGGATAGTTCTTTATCATACGGTCGAACATATCCTTAATTTCGTCCGAACCCGCACCTTGATGGGCGATGATAAGTGAGTTCAGTCCTACTTTATGAACCAACTGCAACCATGCCATATATATTTGCGAAGTAGTAGAACCTCCCCATTGCCGTGCTTTCAGCAAAACAAGGCGTATAGGCTTACCAGCTTTTCGCAATCGTTCCAACCTTTCAACGAAACGACGTTGCGGTCGAGTAAGGCGAAATAACACATCTTCGCCTCCCCCCTTGTTCTTAATATAGACGAATGTTGCCGCCCAAAAAGGGAAGTCATATTTGTTACGTATGCGCACAAACTGACTTATTACTTTGAGCCGGTCGCTTTCATAATCTTCCTCATTGGCATTTCCAAGTTCCTGCAAGAATGCCTTGACAGAGCCACATTCGACAAGTTGCCGAACAAGCGGTACATCCATCATTTCGACAGGCAGGTATTGGGTGCGTATCGGGAAGTCCTCTATACAGACCTTTACACGTTCCCCAACCGAACCGAACCCGCCAATTGGGTCAAAGCGTGCATACACCTCTGCGTTTCGGCGGTTGTTTTCTTCGATGATAAGTCTGATTTCCTCCTGCATATTAACCGATTTTTACAGGTTTGTTCAACAATGCCGCCAAACACCCTACGAGATAGCAGTACAAGTGTACCCACGCATTGGTGCCGGGAAAAAGAAAACCGATGACGAGATAGACAACCATCCATAATTGATAATAGACCTTTCTTTCTACCTCGAAAGAAACAGAACCGAACAGTACAAATACTAACCCTGAAAGTCCAACCGTAGGAATATTGGATAGACAGAGTACTGGAACAGATACGGCGGAAATGTATGCGAATACCAAGCGCCATAATGACACATTGTATATGAATACGACCGAAAGCAGACACCACGCATTAAGTGCGGCGTGAATTATATTCACATGATAAAATGGATATGACATACGACACCCCGGTCCGCAATCTTTGAAGATACCGACTTCTGACCAATCTTGAATATCCTGCAAAGCCAAGCAGCATACAATGATTGAAATTAAAAGCGAAACAGCCTTTGTTGTTTTCGTCTTACCCATTCTTTCCTTGCTTTACATACCATAATCTTTGCACTACCAGGCGTGAGGTAGAATTTAGGGGCGGGCTGCATGACAACCATAGAACATAGTTCAGAAATAGTCTTATCGGGATAATCGGTGTACATTACCATGACACGGCTATAGATTTCTTCGTACATTTCACGTTTGGACGGACACATCTTCTCCAAATGCGCCTTGCCCTTCATCATCGCTGATACCACAAGAGCTGCCCGAATATCGCTTACCCAAAAACGGCGTGAAGGCATATTGACAATGTTGTTGTACACATCAGGCATACGGATGTAGTCGCACGATTCAATATATTCATCGTACGCCCTCATCAAGTCGTCTAAACGTTCTTGAAAGTACTCCATCAATGCCCCTTTATGTTTCATTCCTACAACAGATTACAGCTTTAACCGTGTACCAAAGTTACCTATTGGAGCGTAAAAAGATAAACATAGAATGCGTGTATCTTAGCTTATTTTTGCTTCAAAGTTTCAGACAACATTAATTATTTACAGTATATGCCTAAGAATACGGAAGTTAAAAGCAACCGGGACAGATACATGGAACGGTTGAAAACAAAGTATCCCGACAAGGAGTTTGCCGATGATGAAGCGTTATTTGGTCAAACCAATGACGATTACGACAGTTACGACAACGAATTGTCTGGATACCGTGAGCGAGAAAAAGCTCTCTCGGACTTATTTGCAAGCAACCCGCGCAGTGCCGCTTTTCTTACCGACTGGAGAAAGGGCGAAGACCCTATCATCGGTATGGTGCGTAAATTCGGGGATGATTTCAAGGCCGCACTTGAAGACCCCGAAAAGCAGGAGGCACTTGCAGCCGCCAATAAGGAGTTTGCAGAACGCATCGCCCAAGAGAAAGAGTACGAGGGAGAGTATCAGAAGAACCTCAACGAGACTTTGACCACCCTTGAAACCATGCAGCAAGATGAAGGACTATCTGATGAGGACATTGACAGTGCAATGGATTTCCTTGTCGGCATTGTGCGTGACGGAATTATGGGCAAGTTCACACGTGAGAGCGTGGCAATGGCACTCAAAGCCATCCGGCATGACAGCGATGTGGAACAGGCAGACCGTGAGGGCGAAGTAAGAGGCCGCAACACCAAGATTGAAGAAAAGTTGCGCAAGGGCAGCAAGAATGACGGTACAGCCAACCTCGGCAGCAAGAACGGCGGAGGCAAAGGCGGCTCACGAGAAATGCCAGATTTGGGTGTCATTGACCAAAACTACGGAACTCAGAACATTTGGGAACGTGGCGGAGAAAAACGCAGGACAAACAAGTAAAATCAATTCTATTTATTCACTTTTCAAAAATTAAAAGAGCAATGAAGAAAGCAACAAGTTTTCTGTGTCGCATCATGCTGATGTTATTGGCATTTGTGACAGGCGCATCAAGCGGTGTGTTCATGGCCAACGCCTCCGAACTCCCTGATGCAGGTAAAACAACAGCCGGAGCTGACGGTACGGGCGGAACAGACGGTATCGCAACGGAAACCGCAGGCAGAACGGATGGTGACTCAAATTTTTATTTGAGCGATGTGGACAAACGTATCGTGAAGATACGTCCGATGGCAACTCCTATCGACCAAATCAGCCGTTATGCAAAATCAAGTAGTACAAACTCTTTCGAAGTTAAGTATTACAGCGTAGGCACAAGAGAAATCAAGTGCAGTACCAACAAGAAAGTAGAAAAGATGCTGAACGGAGCCAGCACCTCCCTTCCGGTAGATGACCTGAACATGTTTACTCTGGATGATACCATTCGAGTAGTAGGTGTGAAAGCCATTACGAAGCCGGATGGAACAAAATACGGGCTGGAAGACAGCAATGTTCCCGACCTTGTATTATGTGTATGCGGTAAAGATAGCTCAACAAACTTACCAACCGTGTATGCTGTTAACGGTGACATGGACAGTTCGAGTAAGCAACCAATCCTTGTACCGGAGATTCCTTCAGGAACAACACTTGTTCGTATGGGTAAGGCTTGTGGTGAGTTGGATGTACAGACAGGACGCTTCAACAATATCCCGATGCCTGAAACCCAGTATTGTCAGAACTTCATGATTCAGGTAGAGCAGTCCACCTTTGACAAGATTGCCGCCAAGGAAGTGAACTGGAATTTCTCGGACATTGAGGAGGACGGTGTATATGATATGCGCCTCGCCATGGAGAATACCTATCTGTTCGGTGTCAAGAATGTCATCAAGCATATTGCCAAGGACGGTATGAACACTTGGTTTACAGGCGGTATATGGTGGATGGCTGGCAAAGACATCGAAGTGGGCGAATGGGATGCGGACAAGCAGTGCGCCATCATTACCGATGAAAACCTTGTGGATATTACCAAAGACCTCTTTGTGGGTACAGGTATCGGCAACAAACGCAAAATCCTTTTCTGCGGTAGCGATATGCTGTCTGCATTCTCGAAAATCAAGAGTGAGAAGTTCCGCCTGAAAGACACTGTTGAGGTTTGGAATTTGAAATTCAAATCTTGGGATACCGATTTCGGAGAGGTACTGACCATTCATCACGAACTATTTGACGTGAATGGCATGAGCGACTGCGGCTTTGCAATGGACCCGGAATACCTGTCGAAGAAAACACATATCTCTTGGGCAAGAAACGTACTTGACTTGCAGAAAGCCGGTATCCGCCGTACCGATGCAGTAGTAATCCAAGAAGTAAGCTGCTTGTACTTGCGCTATGCAAAAGCACATGCAAGAATGCGTCTTGCCAAAGCTCCTGTTGAAGAGCCTTAATAATCCACAAAAAGAAATCAATAACCGGGGATGGGATAAGGAGTCCCATCCCTTTTTTAATTTACAAGTATATGATTAAAACCTATAAAGCGAACACCAACGTGAGTATCAACGTAGTGCTTCCAAGTAAGAAGAACCTGCATATTTCGTTCACACCTCTGTCCAACGGTAGCAGCCTGTTTACAACAGACAACGAGGACATAATGCGTGCCATCGAAAAACATTACAATTTTGGAAAGTTGTTCCGGCTACACAGTATGCAGGATGAAAGTGAAAAGATAAATGCAAAAACAGAAGAAAATCTGCAAGATAAAGAAATTCCAACTGTCGATAACCAAGTAACAGGAGAAGACAGTCAGGACGGAGAAACCACAGATGGGAATGACCCAACCCTGAAAAAAGTGAAAGTGAGCGACCTGTCCGCAGCAAAAGATTATCTTGCCGATACATTCGGCATCAGCCGAACAGCCATGCGCAGCATGAAAGCAATTACTGAACAGGCAGCCGCAAACGGAATTGAGTTTGAAGGATTGTCATAACCGGATAAAAGAGCATGACAGTCTATCAACTTGACGACATAGCGAAAGATGTCCGTATCGCACTTGACCAAAACATGGCAAGTGACACATTGGCAGCAATCGGTGACGTGGACACGCTTGCACTCAACGACATCATCAAGTCCAAGATTGTGGAAGCCGTAAAGCGTGTACACAGTTCCGCACCTCCCTATCTGCTTGACGGCGGACACAACTTCGGTGATGCTATATTTTGGAAAGAGCATGAAAGCGGATGGATACTGCTTCCGGAGGATTTCATGCGTTTTGTCGTTTTCCAAATGGATGACTGGGAACGTGCGGTATTTTATCCCATAAATACCGATGACCCGGAATATGCAAGACAATCTTCCAGATTTAAAGGTATCAGGGGTACGTACCAACGCCCTGTCTGTGCCATTTCCATACGCCCGGAAGGAAGAGTGATGGAATTTTATTCATGCAAGACGACAAAAGCAAAAGTAAGCCGTGCCGTGTATCTACCTTATCCGAAGATTGACAAATACGGCGCGATAGAAATTTGCGGACGATGTTACAACGCTGTGGTATATACCATAGCAGCATTAGTATTAACTACATTCGGTGATGCGGAGAAAAGTGCCGCATTGAACGAATTGGCAAAATCTGTATTAATATGAGTTACGAATCAAAGCATATAGATGGTGATGTATCAGTAGGTCGCAATACGGCAATAGGAGGCGATGCTACTGTCCAAGGAAAAACCCATCTGAAAGGAAATGTTGTCGTAGATGGTTGGCTTGAAGCCAAAAATATCAAAGGAGCAGGAAAAGGTCTGTACACTACCGTTGAAAAACTAAAAGCAGCCTATCCTTTTCCGCATGATGGCTGGTGGGCACTTGTAGGAGTTTCATTGCCGGCCCCCATTTATGTTGCAGATGGTGGAGAATGGGTGCCTACCGGACAAAGTGGAGGTAACCCAACTATAGACAGCGGTCAGTATAACGAAGCCGTAGAAAAACTGCAAGAGGATATAACCAAACTGCAGGACGACATTACGGATATAGAGGCCCGCAACAAAGCGCAAGACACCAACCTCACCACGCTTGGTGATAGCGTCAACTCGTTGCAAGACCAAGTAAACACAACCAAGGATACCGCAAACAAGGCAAACAACAAGGCGAATGAAGTTGGAAGCCAACTGAACTCTTTCAAAGATTCAAAAGGTGAAAACGGAGGAATCGCCCCTCTTGACGAACAAGGGAAAGTACCGAGCCGACACTTGCCCGGATACATTGATGACGTGGTAGATTTTTATGGCATTTCCGTAGGCATTACTGTAAAAAATGAATCCATAGACAAAAATTCCAACGATGAGGGTTGTAAAGTTGTATATGATAAGGAACATGGTTGCTTTGTGCTTGCATACGTTCCGACAATCGGAGAATCCGAGGCTGCTACTTATTATAACAACTGGTTGAATGCAGATGTTTTCGGTACGGCAAGTACAAACGGGCGAATACCCTCTTCCGGTAAAGTCTTTCTATGCGAAGAAGATGGGAAAAGCTATCGTTGGAGCGGAAATCAATTGGTGCCAATCGGTTCAGACCTTGCACTTGGTCACACAAGTTCGACTGCATTCCCCGGTGATGAAGGTGCGAAGTTACAGGAAGATATGAAGCAGGTGGAAGAAAACAGAAAAAACATTCTTTCACAAAACAAGCAAATCGTGGCACGCAGTATTGTAAATGTCAACCAGCTGTTTGACCTTGCAGACAGGGAGATAACATTTTCCGTTGCCCTTGACCGGTGTTCCGCTTCCGAATATTCACCGGTATTGAAAATACCAGGTGTCGTATTGACCTTCCTGACGGAATCCGGATGGGTTTCCAAACAATGGACTGATACATCGGACTGGTTTAAAGAAAACAACTGGAGCGATTTCGGCGCAGGTGGTGGCAAGGGCATAGGCGATATAATCAATGTAAATGCCCTGTGCGGAAATGTGGAATACACTTTGTCAACAGCCATCAAAGCCGTGTCAGACCTTGAAAAGGAGAATGGGGAAGTTTATCTTAAAAGCGGTATCATCCTTACGTTCAAGACTGCAGAAAGCGACAAGAACGGTGCACCCGTGTGGCTCACCTACCAATTTACACGTGAAGCGAGCGACATAACACCAGAGGACTTGAAACCATGGGTAGCATTCGGTGGCGGAGGAAGCAACGTGGAAACATCCGATAAACCGGAAGAAGGAGGGAAAGATGCCCTTTCCACAGGAGGCGCATACGCCATGCAGGAAAAATCAATCGGAGGATTTGACGAAGAAAGCGATGAGGAATATATCTACTACAAAGCCGTGAACCTGAACGGGGGACAGATAGAAGATGTAGTACTTAAGATTCCGAAAAATGGAGGAGGCGGAGGTTCGAGCGAGGACAGCACCCTGTCCATCTACTTTGAGGAAGCCGCCCCCATTGTGGCGTTCGGTTCCGAGATAAAAATTAATGTAGCTTTGCGTAGTGTCAGTTACCCGGACGGTAACGAAGTGCTTGGCGTTATCCGTAATGTTTCAATCATTGATGCAAGCACAGGACTTACCCTGTATAGCGAGGCAATGAACGAAACCGGCTCAGCAAGTGCAACGGACTACAAGTTTGAACTTGACTTTACTGAGTACTTCAGCAGTGCTGCATCCAAGAGTTTCTTTGTTCAGGCTACCGATGCGGACGGGAACACCAAGAAGAAAGCCATTACCATTGTTGCTGTGGATATTACAGTTGAACAGCCTATGCCGCTCAACTACACAAGCAGCACCGCATTGACCGTAGGAGGCACAGCAAAAAATATAGGACAGTTCTACAAATTCCCAAACAACACCTCATCCATACGTGCCACAGTGGAAATGCTCTACAACGGGGAATGGAAGAAACTGGGAGAGGCAACAGTCAATGACAGTTACACCAAGAGCATATCCATCAATCCGAGTAATGTATTCGGCGGCGGTGAACGGATGACACATGGGGCATACCCGGTACGCATTTACGGAACGGAAAACAAATCAGGAGTAAGGGGCAATACCATTTACTCTGCTATCATGTGTATTGATGCCGAGGACACCACTCCTATCGTGGCAATCCGGTTCAACGACACCAACAACGGTACGCTCCGCCTGTATGATAACCTTACCATAGAGGTCGCAGCATACACATCGGGTAAAACGGAAACGCACGTGGATGTCTTCTATGACGATGAGAAAGTGACATCCGTGGAAGCCATGATTGCCGAAACGCTTACCGTGAACAAGCAGATAAGCGGATACAGCACGGACGGAAGCCAGAGCATTACCGTACATGCCAAGAGCGGAAATGTGTCCACCAATGAAATCAAGGTAATTGTAAAAGGGAGTGCCATTGACATGGCCATCAAGGACGGAGCTTTGTTCGGATATGATTTTTCCGCGCGCAGCAACAGCGAGAGCGACCATACCATAGAAAACAACGGCATAACTATGGATGTAAGGGGCGCAAACTGGTCAAGCAACGGATTCGTGGACTACTTGGGCGAACGATGCCTTCGCATAGCAGAGAATGTGAAAGCGGAGATATTGGATTACTACCCTTTCGGGAACTCTGCCACCGAACGGACTACAGGTTGTGCCGTCCAATTCGCATTTGCCACCAAGAACATCAAGGAAGCAGATTCAAAACTCATAGAGTGCTATGATGCTGATAGCGGTGCAGGTTTCTATGTATGCGGCAACAAAGCTGCTATCTACTGTAAAACAGGACAGCCTGCCTTAGTTGAGCGCAGCTTTCGCTCTGGCGAGAAAATCACGATGGCAGTAGTTGTCGAACCGTCCACCATTTATGTATCACGGGGTGGAAGCAATTACTCCTGCATGAAGTTGTATTTGAACGGAGAAGAAGTGGGCTGTATCGGTTATATCAGTGACAGTGGTGCAATCCTTAACAACAGAACCGTTACGTTCAACGGTACGGAAGGAGACCTATACCTGTACTATATGCTTGCCTACGAGAGTCATTATGAATGGGCACAGGCGTTCCAAAACTACTTGTGCAAACTGACAGACACCACTGCCATGGTTGTGGAATACGAGAAAGAGAACGTGCTTGACACGCAAAACCGCCCCACCATAGAAGCCCTTTCTGCCAAGGGAATGCCTTATTATGTAGTGGTGGCAGACCAGCAGACCTTTGACACATTTGACGGTGACATAGATACGAGCAAGAAATTCAAATGTACACTATTCTACTATGACCCGAAACGACCATGGAGAAGTTTCAAGGCAATCAATGTACAATGGAGAAGACAGGGAACAACATCGGCAAAGCGACCTATCAAGAACGACCGCTTCTATCTTCAGAAAAATGAAGGTTGGGAAGTTACACCTATCTACCCGGACTATGACAACGAAGATGCCCGAATTTCATACGAACTTATGAAAATAGGCTATGTGCGTGTAGGAGAAAATACTATTCCTGTGAAGATTATCACAGTAAAGGTGGACTATTCTGACAGTTCTGGGGCAAACGACTGCGGTGTATGCGACCTGATGAATGCCACTTTCCGTGCTCTTGGAAGTGATTACCTTACTCCGGCACAGCGTGCATTTGACGGCACTTGGACAAAAAGCGATGTCTCGTTGAAAGGATTGCAGATGAACCATTCGACAGCCAATCATCCCATTGCCGCATTCCGTGCGACACAAGAAAGCCTTACCGATGCATGGTTTCACGCCAAAGGAAACTGGAAAGAAGACAAAGGCGAGCAGGTTGCGCTTGGTTTTAAAGATACTCCCGGATACAATAAAGGTTGCATCAATTATGGAGACTTTGTAGAATACTTTGGTAAAGAAGAAGAGAATCTTGACCAGATAGAAACTCGTTTCAAGAATGATGGAACAACAAATAAGGATAAACTATATCTTTTATCATTGTATTGCGGACAGGATTATCGCTTTATGGCATATGAGAGAGGTGAATGGACTGCACAAACCGGAGAAATGAAACAGGTTGGTGGCAAATGGCAGATTACCGGGAAAGTACTTAACCCCGTGAGTGGTTACGAACTTCTGACCTATGATGCCATGAACTGGTGGCAGGGAGTGGGAAGTGTTGCCGACATGATGGAGCCGACCACCGCCGAGGCCTCTTGGGTTACCAAACTGAAACTCGGACAGGAAACCTACCCGATGTGGACACGTTACTTCGAGTGTATGATTGACGATGACCAGTTGCAGATAGACCTGGCCATGGGACGGAAAGTACCGTTCGACCTGTACCAAGTACTTAAATTCTGCGACAGCTGCGACTATGCCAAGAAAGAACTTGCAGGGAAATGGCAGGAGATATGGAAGACGAAGATGTGGAAATACATCAGTCCTTATTCGTTGGTATCGTACTACCTGTTTACCGACTACCTTGCCGCTGTTGACCAACAAGCAAAGAATATGCAGCCCATGTTCTTCTTGGAGGACGGATGCAGCGTGAAAAACGGTATATATAGCGGTGTAAACGGCATGGAGGCAAGACGGATGTATTGCAACAAGGTATATGACTGCGACACCTGCAACGGAAAGGACAATGACGGAGGGCAGACCATTGACCCGGAAGTTGACCCCGGCGATTTGACAAACAGTGCATACGCAGGACGAGGTTCTGTGCTGTGGAACGATATAAGAGGACAGCAGACTATGGAAGTTGACCAAAACGGCAATACCATTACCTTGCCGGCCATAGCCGACACTATGCGCTCCCTGCCTGACACGCTCGGTATAGGCGCGGGTCCTTTCTCACCTAAAGGGGCTATGCACTATTTCGTGACAGAACGCCTGAAGAAATGGCAGAAAGTGGTATCAAGCTATGACGGAGAACGCAAGTATATTAAATATACAGGGTACAGCGACCTTTATTTCTATGCCCTGCAAGGCTTGGGTTTAACCTCACTACCAGCATTTATTGAACAACGTTGGCGCATCCGTGACGGCTACTACCGCTGCGGCGACTTCAAGGCGGAGAGTGGTTATATCGGTGGACGTATCGGTGCAAAAGAAGGTGCCGTCATCCGTTTCAAGGCAGCAAAGAGCGGATATTTTGGCATTGGTAATGACAGCGGAAATATCACGGAAGGAATTTACCTTAAAGCCGGAGAAGAAGGTGTTTTCACAAACTTTCAACACGGAGAAAACATTATGCTATACATCTATCAGGCAGACCGAATGAGTATGCTTGATTTGAGTGAAATCAGTATCGACCCCCAATTTGGAAACACATTGCCCAAGATGTCGTTGTTGCAGGAATTGTATGTGGGTGGAGAGTCTCATGGCAATTGGACGATGTCGCCCGGTAACACAGGCTATATGACCAACCTTGATTTGGGTGATATGCCGTTCTTGCGTATTCTTGATGTGCGCAACACAGAAGTGCAGACCGTCAACGCATCGAAGTGTCCGCGTCTGGTTTCCGTATATGCCGACAATACTGGACTTTCTGCCATCACACTGGCTGAAACATCGCCGATAGACAAACTTACGCTTCCGGAAACAATAACGGAACTCGTGCTGAACAACCTGCCCAACCTTACCTATCCCGGTGGACTGACGCTCGGTGGTGTAGCCAAGATAACAAAGATATTTGTCAATGAGTGTCCGTATGTAGATGCCATGACGCTATTGGAACAGATAGTCAATGCGAGTGCGCTAAAGACCGTCCGGATTCCCAATGTGAATGCATCCGCCAGTGTCGGACTGTTGCGTTCCATCAAGGAAAGCGGTGCTATCGGACTTGATGCAAACGGAAATGCCTACGATGAAAAGGAACAGTGCAGTGGTATTACCGGCCGTTGGATATTGAGCGAACTTGTGGAAACAGACGAAATAAATGCGTTTGCTGCCTATTTTCCCCAACTTGAACTTCACAACTCTCAATTCTCCATCGTAAAAATCAGCGATGTTGTGGAGAGTGATTCTTGTGAAAGGTACAGCAATCCGGAAAACAAGACAGGGGCGGATTATGGGAACACCTACATTCCGAGCGGACATATGCTTGCCATACAGAAAGGATGCCATGCCTATAAATGTTCTTACAACACCAAGAAGAACCAAATGGAAGGCGTACAGGTAAGCGATACGGATTTCAACTACCTGAAAGATGGAAGCAGTTTTGATGTGTCCGATTCCGCTGGAGAGGGATTTGACATATTTTGGCACGCCCCTCATCATTGGTATAAGGGAGTGAACGACTACAAGAATCAGGCGAAATATTACATTCCGTCCGTTACTGAATACGAACCACTTTCAACTGCGTTGCATAGCAAGAAGACGAAACTTTCAGAGTTGCTATACCGGGAAAATACCGGTGTATATGCGAACGATGCCGTTATCGGTGAAATCCTTGGCGAGGATGTGATAGCCACCGCATCCAACACCAACAGTTACAGGATGGATGTGAAAGGCATGAAGCAGGTAAGATGGCCGGGATTGAATCATGCGCGTCTCGGAGGCGTCTTCACGGACGAGAACAACCGAGCGATAAGCATATTCATCATGTCTGTCAGTCATACTTACTTTGACTTCTCCATTGGAGATTACATCTTCTGCGATGTGCCAAGCGGTGCAAAGTGGTTTTACTTCACCTCTTTCCGTGACATCGGGGACATTGAGTGCCTGACTGTGGACAGTGACAACATCGAAGCCATAGAACCTGAATGGACAGAGCATACCGTAGGCGATAATGACAGCCTTATCGGTGTCTATCCAATCACCATAGATGGCTTGAAGATGCCGAGAAGCCTATCAGGCGATGTACGTTCAAAGAAAGGCAATGGAACATCCGTAACCTCAAATGAATGGAAATATGACAGTGAGGGCAATCCGCTTGAAATGCCAATCGGCACATTGAACTACACTGCCAAGGACTTTCAGAATATCTGCCGCATGAGAGGACCGGGCTACCAGTTGCAGGACTACGAGCAGCACAAAGAAGTCAGTAACTTGTGGTGGGCGTTGAATGGGACGACCAATGAACAGTCGGTAGTCGGCAACGGTGTGCATGACGCTATCCTGAACAAACAGGATAACGTTGGTATGGGAGATTCCTATAATGTAGGGAACAACCTTAACTCCATTTTGGGATTAAAGCACTATGTAGGCTGTGATTCCGAATGGATGGACTACATTGCGTTCAATGTCCCGACTTATGAAGATTTTTATAAAGCCAAATGTACGGAGAATGACAGTTCATATCCGATTGATTACACCGCTCATATTTACAACCCTGTTACAAAAACGGAGCGCACAGTCAAAACGGTTGAATCATCCAACGGGAATTGTGTTGTGCGTATCGTACATGGAGCGAAATGTGATGTCCTTCCGAGTCGAGTTCACAAGACAGACACAAGCATGTATGTGACCCATTATGCTGCCGGTTTCTGGATGAGTGGTAGTAGAGGCCGCTGTGTTCTTCGGTCTGGCAACAACTCGAATGCGAACTCCGGTCTCGCTTATGCGCACGCGAGCAACGCATCTTCGTACTCGTACACGAGCTACGGTGGTCGGCTCGCCTTCCGCGGAAAATTCGTCATTATAGAATAGAGCGGAACTCGTGAGTTTGTAAAAAGCGTCAGAGGGAGAGCCGTAAGGCTGCTCCCTCTTTCTTTATTCTCGCGAAGCGAGTCGATTATAAATCATTCATGTAAAAAGGCAGCGAAAAGTTTCTTTATATGTAAACTATTTATTACCTTTGCAAAAGGAAATCAAGTTAATAATGGAAACGAGATTCAAAATAGTTTATACAGAAGAAGCTTATGAATTTATCCATTCTTTGCCGGAGAAGGTACAAGATAAAATCGCTTATAATATCTTCAAAAGCAGAGTTGTCATAGACAAAGAACTTTTTAAGAAATTGGAAGGTACGGATATTTGGGAGTTCAGAACGCTTTACAATGGCATCTGTTATCGGCTTTTGGCATTTTGGGATACAGAAGAGGACACTTTGGTAATTGCCACTCACGGCTTTATAAAGAAAACGCAGAAGACCCCATCAAAAGAAATTGATAAGGCAGAGAATATTAGAAAACAGTATTTTAACGATAAAAAGCAGAAGATATGAAACTTTACACTCACGAAGAAATGCTGGACAGCGTAATTGGGGTTAAAGGAACTCCAAGACGTGACGAATATGAAGCAAAGGTTGATGCGTTCTTGATTGGTGAGGCAATCAAACAAGCCCGTGAATCAAGAAACATCACTCAGGAACAGCTTGGCGAAATGATTGGAGTTAAGAAAGCGCAGATTTCTCGCATTGAGAAAGGAAGCAATCTTACCATACAGACAATCAGAAAAGTATTTCGTGCAATGGGAATGAGTATCAACCTTGAAATAGTAGGTTTAGGGAAATTCGCCATTTGATACATAAAGGCAGACAACCCCGCGCGCCGCTGTGTTCTTCGGTCTGGCAACAACTCGAATGCGAACTCCGGTCTCGCTTATGCGAACGCGAACAACGCATCTTCGAACTCGAACACGAACTACGGTGGTCGGCTCAAATTCTGATGGTTAACTAATCGGAGACCCTATACGCCTACGAGTTGGGCAATTATATTCTCCGAGGGGTTCGCGCCTCGGCAAAAGCATTATAATATATTATTTATGGAAAGCCGGAACATATCTTTAACCACAAGTGAGGAGGGTTTCATATCCTCCTCACGGGACTGGAAGGCGGTCTATGATGATACGGACAATTTTATAGGACTGACCGGGGGAACACCTTCGGTCAGTTATCCTTTATACAACCTCATCCCCGAAATAATAACGGAAGAAAACCTATTGTCGTCATTCAAGCGTGTGCTGTCAAACCTCAGCCAATCCTCTACCGAAGCAGAAAAAAGGAACTCTGTCTTAATTGATGGAAAGAAGTACACAGCACGCCAAGTACGATATGTACTCAATCGAGATACCATACTTGCAAAAATGAAAGAACAGATAGGAAATGGAATTTTCCGAGTCAACACGCTAAAATCCTTTGAAACGAAAGACGGTCCTAAAATACGGACAGTCCAAGCCCCTGCTGTCTTTGAAAGGATGGGCAGTAATGCCATTATGGAAATCATAGAGGAAAAACTTACTCCCATTCTGATAGAGACAACTGCAGCTTCCATCAAGGGAAGAGGACCACAAGGCTTGTTTCATGCCATTCAAGCCGCAATGAAAGCAAATCCAAACCTAAAATACTTCTATCAATCAGACTATCAAGGTTACTATGACCATATCGTTCATAGCATATTGATAGACAAAATCAGAAAATACATTGCCGACCCGATTTTGCTGCCGATATTGGAGAATTTTGTCAAAGTGCTATATCCCGATGCAGATGCCGGTATCAGCAAGGGACTTCGTTCCTCCCAGTTTTTCGGCAACCTGTATCTAAATGACCTCGACCATGCAATGATAGAACAGCACGGTGCGGCATATTATTTCCGTTTTTGTGATGACACCTTTATCCTCGGCGAAAGCAAAAAGGAGTTGTGGAGACTAAGGAATTGCCTACATGAAGAAAGTGCCAAACTTGGACTGACCATCAAGCCCAGCGAGAAAGTCGCCCCCATTTCATCCGGCATGGATGCTTTGGGTTATGTGAATTTCGGGGACTATTCCTTGCTAAGGAAACGGACGAAACAGAATGCAGCCAGAAATCTTGCCAAAGTCAAATCACGCAAAAGAAGGCAGGAAATCATAGGTTCATTCAAAGGAATGGCTTGCCATGCTGATTGCAAACATTTGTTTTACATACTTACAAACAAGAAAATGAAGAAATTTTCAGAAATGGGAGTTACATATACTCCTGCTGACGGAAAGAAACGCTTTCCCGGCAAAGTAATGAGATTGAGTGACATCGTAAATATACCAATTGAGATACATGATTTTGAAACGGGTATAGATACCAAAGAAGGAGAAGACCGTTATCTTGTATCTTTCCGCAATCCTACAACCCAAGAATGGGGAAAGTTCTTTACAGCTTCTGTTGAGATGAAAGGCATTCTTGACCAAATCAGCGACATTGAAGATGGTTTCCCATTTGAAACGGTTCTCAAATGCGAGGTATTTGACGGAGGAAAGAGAAAATACAATTTTACCTGATGGTAAAAGGATAACATATTAATCCACTTGGATTCCGCTATTTTTGCCTGAAATCAAAACTCACAAAAATGGAAAAGATTTACGGCACAAAGCAGCGGCAGGATTGTCTTGTGCGTACAGGACGCTCCAAGTGGATATTGTTTTTTGGCTTTTGGAAAGACGATGAAAAGAGTGAAAGCGGTTGGGAATACAGGCATACATTCAACCGCAAGCCTACACTTTCCGAGGTCAAGGAGATTGTCGTGTCCGCTATAAACAAGACAACGGAGGAGAAGATTATAAACGGTTTTGTCTGGAACAAGAAGCAGATATACCTTTCTACCGAGAACCAACTGAACTTTTCCGCTATAGAGCGTAGTGAGAACATCCCTTATCCGCTTACCCTAAAAATCAACGAACAGGAAGATGGCACGCCCATCTATCATACTTTCGAGAATGCAGATGATTTTATTGCGTTCTCCCAATCGGTGTGTGCCTATGTGATAAAGACCGTTCAGGACGGATGGAGGGAAAAAGACAGTGTGGATTGGACTATGTTTAATTTAAAATAGCGATGACAATGAAAAAGTTTATTGATTGGCTCGGAATGAGCAACAGGTGGAAACACCTCATTGGAGGACTGATTATCGGCATTTTTGCATTCGGTTGGTTTACTGCAATGTATGCCGGAGTATTGGCAGCAACTGCATTGGAGTACAAAGACAAGGCGCATGGCAGCAAATGGGATTGGATTGATTTCGGTTTAACGATAGCCGGAGTTTGTTTGGGATGTTTAATTGGAGGAACTTTGATATGGAGCAATTAAGCACGATTATCCAAGTTATCGGTTCTCTCATCACATTGGTGATATTGCCCTTACTATTGATTAAAAGCAAGACAAAAAAAGCAGATTCCGAGGCAGAGAAAGCTGAGGCGGACAACATCACAGCTTATGCTGCGGAGTGGAAAGAATTGTACGAGAAGAAAGAAAAGCGGGTTGCCGAACTGGACGCAAAGATTGACCACCTTTATATTGAGATAACCAAATATCGCGACACTATCCGCGAACTAAGTGAAAAGAACAGCGAACTTGCCGTTCAGAATCAGGCACTGGAATTCCGAAAATGTAACAAACATGGTTGTGCAGACCGAATTCCGCCAAGCGAATACTAACCCAATAAATTACCAAGCATGAAAATATTGATTGACAACGGACATGGCGAGAATACTCCGGGAAAGCGTAGCCCTGACGGTAAGTTCAGAGAATACAGCTACGCACGAGAAATAGCAAAAAGCATCGAGGGAGAGTTGAAATTTTTAGGCATTGATGCGGAGCGCATTGTAACCGAAAACGAAGACATATCCCTTGAAGAACGAGTAAGGCGTGTGAATGAGATTTGCGGACGTTTTGGCGCAGAGAATGTGGTGCTTGTTTCCATTCATTGCAACGCATCGAAAAACGGTGAATGGGGAAAGGCTCGTGGTTGGAGTGCCTACACAAGCAAAGGCAAAACCAAGAGCGATGAACTTGCCACCATGCTGTATGCCGAAGCGGAAAAGAATTTTGCCGGACTTACAATCCGTAAGGATTTATCGGACGGTGACCCTGACTGGGAAGAGGCTTTCTATATCCTACGCAAAACAAAATGCCCCGCCGTCCTTACGGAAAACTTTTTCATGGACAATGAACAGGATGTAGCTTACCTTATTTCAGACAAGGGGCGTGATGCTATTGTGCGAACTCACGTTGCAGCATTGACGGATTGGGATTACAAGTATGGAAAGGACTAAAAACATATTGTTGTGCGTGCTATTGGTATTGCTTATCTGCTCTGTTCTTTGGAATGGGGGCAAGGGGTTGAACGGGCACAAGGAGAAATCAGCGGTGCCGGACACGGTCAGGGTGACGGTGTATGACACGATTCCTTACTATACGCCTATTCCTAAAGCGGCCTTGCCATTGGGAAATATAATCGCAAGATTGCCGGTAAGCGTTCCCAAATTAACCGAAATACCCACAAAAACGCCCGATTTTGTTCCCAACACGCAGGATAGTTTAGGAAATTTCGGCAAAAGCGTTCCAGATAGTGCGGACGTGTTTATACCGATTACGCAGAAAGTGTATGAGGATAGCACCTATACAGCATATGTGAGCGGGTACAATGCAAGTCTTGACAGCCTGATATTACGTATGCCGCACGAAACCATGACCATAACCAAACGCCCGAAGCCAAAGCGATGGAGCATCGGCATACAGGTGGGCTACGGGATGACTTTGGGAGGAACGCCACAGTTCGGTCCCTACGTTGGTGTGGGTATATCATGTAATCTATTTAGTTTTTGAATATGGAAATAGTATTGACAATAAATAAAGAAACCGTGTACGAGGAAGTGGCAAAGACTACGGAATACACAGGGGCAAAGATGGACGATGAACATGCCTACGAAACCATTTCGACCACCGAAGAGGATAAATCCATCCTTGAACGATTTTGGAACGAGTGCAAGAATATGATTTGCAACAGTTTGAAAAAGGTACTTATATCGGAGGAAGAAACGAACGGTGAGTATTCTTTGACATTAGGTCTGTCAACAGCATTCGATGACAGTTTGACTGCCAGTATGCAACGCAGCCTATTTTCATTCTTCGTGATGAACATTACGGCCAAATGGTACACATTTACCAATAAGAGTGAAGCAACCGGATATGCTTCGGAAGCCGCCACCTATTTGGAAGACATCATGCGCAAGGCGTTTTTCAAGAAAAAGCCAATGCGCCCTACATACGATACGAGTAACAATTAAATAAATGTATTATGGCAGAGAATAAAAAGACATTGACCGTCACGCAACAAGTCAAAGAACTTATCTATGACATTCAGAATAAGGCATACTTGACAGGACAGGCACGAGAGGCAGAAGGCAAAAAGACATACGAAGCTGCCTCGAACATGCAAGCAAGTGATGATGATGAGAACAGCTACCAAATCCGCCGTTCCTTGGCCAACGCTTTCTCGGCTTTGAAAAGTCTGCTCGGAGAGTATCTGTCGGAAGACAAAACCACGAGCGATAACCTAATTGCCGAACAGATTGACAATGACGGAGTGCTTGAACTTTCGTTTGAGCTGCCAAGCAACTACAACAACTCATCGGCAGACGCATTGGGAAACGGCATACATTCTTACCTTGTGGACATGGCTCTTGGAGATTGGTTCGCCATTACAAACAAGGAGGATGCAGAAACCTATATTTCCCATTCAGGAGTATCGTTAGAGAATGTGAAGCGTGCTTTGTATAAACGCAGTCGCCCTGAACGCCCTACATATAGTTGATAATGTATTGCTGTAGTGATAATCAGCTACAGACTAAATCTGTAACGCTGACATTCAAACGGTCGGAACTGATATATGATGCCGAGAACTATTCGTTTGTTGAGGGCGACATCATGAAAACAGACGATGTACACGCCCGGCATCAGGTATTCGACATCGGTCAGAAAGGAAATATCGACCGGGTAACAAGGGTACTGAATCTTGCCCATGCCGAATGTGTGGAAATGCTTTTTCCCTATACAAAAACGGAAATAGGCGAGACGCAAGAAAATTTCGATAATGTACTGACTGCTCCTGAAGCATACGATATTGTACTGAATTTGCCAGTTGGCTTTTCAATGACGACCGTGCAGTTGCTAAATCATCTGATACATGAATATCTTGTATGCAGAGTGCTTGCCGATTGGATGAGCATCACCAATCCAGGTAGTCAAGCGAATTGGGAGGGGAAATTCAAAGAACTGAAAAGCAAGATACAGACATCGCTTGTATCAAGGAAAGGCAAGATAAGACGGAAATGCAAGCCGTTTTAATAGACAAGAGCCGAGGTGCATCACGCATCCCGGCTCTTTCTCCTTTATAAACAATCTGTTTTACCTGAAAACTATCGTACTTGGTTTGTCATACGCGGCTCGAACGCCACGGTACATCCGTATATGCTTTCCGCTTTATCAAAACGGCAGACAAGAGCAAGACGGTAGGCTTTATAGGGTGTCCCCCGGAAGCCTCGCATATTTTTATCCACGCTGCTCCATACAACGTGCCAATGTCTGAGGTCGTTTGAACCATACAGCACCTGCCGGATATGGGTCGAGTGGAACATACCACGCTGTATGATAGTATTTATAGTCTTGAACGAATCGGGTGCATCCATCTTGAACGGACGAGTAATAATTAGAGCTGTTATATTCTCAGCATTAGACTTGGAGAAATCGACCAATCTCGAACCTTCTGCCATGGCAAATGCTTCGGGATAGGAATTGACATTAGCCACAATATCGGAATACATCATACCCCACAATTTCGACTTCAAAGAGAAAACATAAGCATAACGCACTGCACTGTTATATACGATGATGTGTTGGTGGGTATAGTCATACACCATACGGCAACCTCGTAGAAATTCGTTGAACGGCAACAGCGTGATGTCTGCGAGTGTTATCTTTTCGCTTTCATCGGATTTTTCGTTGAAGATGTTTATCAACGCATCAGACTTAGGCAGGTCGGCAATGCTGAACAAATCCTCCGTATTCAGGATGTCGGATATACATTGTGTGGACGAGCCGCTGATGTGCATAATACCTCTATCGGTTGCAAACAGGACGGCAGTGTCAATCTGGGTAATGCTGTCGGGGTTAATGACCACATCACGAGTAATCGGTTGTTTGGCGGAGTATGTTCCTGTAGCAGACACTTCCAACGCCCATACTCCTTCCGTAGTAAAGGCATAAAGAGGAAACTGTCCAAACTGACCTTCAGACAATGCTTTCACAGCAGCGCAAATGCCGAGAATAGTTCCTGTTCCAACCGTATTGATGCCGAGTACCGGAAAATGAAACGGGTTGTTCACTTCCGATGTATATATTTTGTTGGGCAAATCAATGATTCTTTCCGCCAATGGGCTTGTAGTAGGATAGCTGCTACTACCTTCTTTCGGATTTTCCCAACCGGCAAAATAGAAAGAACCATTGAGGAATTTATGTTGTTCCAACGTGACCTCATAATACATAGGAACGCCATAATGAGTTACAATGACTGCTTTATATGCGTTTATATTGGGATAGAACAAAAATAAGAAAGGAGGACTATAAAATGAAACCTGATATGATTCTCCACTAACCACAATGTCCCGGCCATCCTGCTTTATGTAAAAGTAAACGGTCGCCCCCATCGTCCCATCCATTTGAGTAGGTGGCATTCCATTCCAGATTGCGACATAACCATTGGTATATGGTATCATTGCCCCAATATTATATAAGTCATATAGTTCTTTCCTGATATTGGCAAGATTGAGCCTTGAGTTATACACAAATGAATAATTAGGCAACAATTTATCATGGCTATCATAATCGTCCGTCATAACCTCACGAGTGACAAGTGACTGCAAATAGTCTTCCTCAACAACCAATTTTGTCCGTGCCGTTGTAAGCTGCTCTACAGGAATACTCTCAAGTAAATAGAACTGTGATGTGGAGCGAATATCCTCTTTGACATCATCAATGCTCCTACGAGGAATCATCAAACGTCCGGCAGGATATGTCAATCCGTTCGGGTCAAAAGTAAAAGCATACAGTTTATTGAATGTATGACGCTGATAACGAAGAGGGTATTTTGAAGTTGATGCAGCCTGATTGGTATGCTTGCATACGCAATAAGAATTATAACTTTCTGATTGAGCAAACCGTGTGCATTTCCCGTTTTGGTCGTATGTATAAATCGGTTTTGAAACAAAAACATCTACCGAGCGAACAATATCTCTCCAATTCTTAATCATTTCAAGCCGTGAATTATGAATGACTGCATAGTCAAGGTCGTGTAGCATTCCGCATACACGCAGCTGTGCATCCGTATATTTCCCCTTTCCTGTTAGGTGCGTCCAAAAAACCTGCGGTGCGAGGTCAGATGAAGCAATCATCAGAATAGGGGCAGAATGCATTGTCAAAGTTCCATCGTATAGGCGATAGGCGTATCGGACAAAGAATGGGAAAAGGAATTTTCCTTTATTGGTTGACCTCTCTGCAATAAACTTGTTTACATGTGCAAGTACTTGGTCTGTTATTCGTGTTTTATTACTATCTGAAAATTCATTCCAAATACTACCTTCGTTAATGGCATCAAATGATATGGAGAACTCATCCGTGCGAACCATTTCCCCTTGCAAACCAAATGACAAAGGGCATTCGGGAATTTTAGTACCGAGGTACAAATACCCATCGTCATTTCCTTTCCATAGGAAATAATGCATACCATCTTCCGACAAAACGAGAAGTGTGTTTCCAATGGCATTTATCTGGTATATCTCCTTGAATGTACGAAGAGAGACCTGTTCATGCTCCTCTGTGCCGTCCCACCAACTAATCGCATTGTTTTTGAAGATGATGTAATGTTTTATGTTTGCCGTTTCATGGATATACATGACAGATGCCCCACTTTCAAGCCGGAACACCTCAGATGGTGGCAATATAGATTTAAGTGAACCATCTTCGGGAATAACGCCTATTGATGTTGCCAAATCTCCGTCCGGACATGCGTAGTCGGACGGATTGGCGGTATAACCATTGTATTTAATCTCTTTAATCATATCACAATATGTATTTAATTATAATCGGCAATGCTTTCCCGTAGTGTTGCAATTCTACAGGAGTCCCACAACACAACCGTACCTTTCCACTTCCTCCGCACCTTGTAATTATGTAACGGCAGAGCATCACGGATGAGGCTATACAATGATTTCCGTTCTTATTGGAACGGAATACCATCCCCTCGTGCCTACCGACAACCGGCACACGGTGCTTGACATACAGATATATTTCACCCTGTCCGTCCATTATATCAATTACATCACCATGTGACAATTCCAATAACTTGGACACTCTGGCAGATATATTGATACGTCCATTGTCGTGGAAAGTAATATCAGCCTTTCGTGTATTTCCTAATATGCTTTGCATGGGGTCGTTCTATTTGATAGTAAACTTTACCCTGCCCTGTACGGCATACGGAAACGGATAATTTGACACACTGTGAAGCATTTAATCCGTATGTATATAAGATTTGCCCAACAGACGGACAGAGTGTTTCAAAACCGATACAACGGTATTTCCCATTGTACTGAATATTGCACATTTGCGTAGGTTGCTCGATGCTTGGGTTTGTCATGAACCCGAAGCATCCTGAATCCGTAATTTTAAACACAAACACGCGAGCCTCATCACTCCCAAAGGCTTCGTTCTTGATATGATTGAACAACACTTTTGAGAGTGTTACAGAGTTGTCGGCAGGGTCGGCAATGACGTAGTACCGAAGTGACTGCCACCATTTTTTTACTTTCTTGAAAATCATAGCTCAAAGATAAATAGTGAACGATGCGCGGATAGTTTAACTTTTAACTGTCGCTTCCAAACTGACTTTTCGGGAACGGAACGAAATAGTTTCGATATACCGGAATGACAGAGTTGTTTCAATTTCATCCCGATGCCGCTCAGCAGCTTCTTTTGTAGCGAAGATGTAGGAACAAATTTCTTGTTTTGTTGTACCTCTTGTTGCTATTATATTTGCATAATACTTTCGTCCGAGTAAAAATGCCATAATTTCCTTTAATACTGTAGAATACATAACTTTTCGATTTTAATCATTGAATAATTTAGTCTGCTTGGGCTGTTTTATACCAATAATGTTATTCACACGCTCAATCTCTTTGTCAATCTCGGCTTCGAGAGCCTTGCTGTTCCGTAGGGCTGTTTGGTTGCGTGTCTTGAAATACTCATTTTGAGCCTTACGCATAAGGGCAACCTTCGTGAAGAATGTTTTAGCGTCCATATCAAGCGGCTTTTTTGAAATGTTCTTTGAGTTTTGCACAAAGGGACTCACACCAACGACGTGCGATAGTAACCTCAACAGCATTGCCGATGTATTTCTTTTGCTCCGCTTGTGTCCCTACCAACACATAATTTTCGGGGAATCCCATAATCTTTTTAAGTTCGGGAACTTTGAGCATACGCATCTTTATGTCTATAATGCCGTATAGTGCCATAAATTCCTTTATTTTAGCCGTCATTGGGCTGTCGGTGTCATACACTATCACATCTACATCGCCACTCTCCGTAGCAATCAAATATGGTGGCATTTTATCCATTCGAGCGATGAGCGTGAAGCATGGTTTATCGACAGAGCCTCCTGCTGACTTGTATTGTGGGTTTAGAAGATAATGCCTCTTAACAGACACAAGGTTGAACTTCGGATTTGTAGTAACTGTATTGGCAGGGTCTTCTACTGATGAGGCTTTGCCGTTGCCGTACTGCATATCAATAAACCGCTCTGTCTGTATAAGCGAAAGGCGGTCCTTTGTTGTTAGCGTTGGTGAAGCATCATCAACAGAATGGTTATGCCCATTACCATAATACGCTGATATAAATGCGTGGTGGTCTTTGCAGGTAATTGTTCCTGCAGGAGCATCAACAGACACATTCTTGCTCATCGGGTCGCCGCTGAACTGTTTTGACAGGAACGTAACCTTTGCCAATCCGAGGCGATTTTGTGTAGCAACAGTAGGGCAAGGTTCATCAATGGACGGAGGTATATGCTTTCCTGTTCTTTTATTAACGGAATTGTACTTGACAAGAAACGCATCTTTGCCACCTGCAACAAACTTTATCAACCCAGCATATATACGCTCCAATGTAGCCTCAACAAGCGGTTTCTTACGTCCAAAGATGCTATCTCCCTCATCATCGAAGTCAAGGCACTCACGTACAGGTCTCCACTTTTCTAATGAGCCAAATAGCGATGTTGCACCCTCCTTGCTGTGGGTGGCTTCGGGGAACGTGATAGGCAAACCTTTCTTGGCAAAGATACCAAAGAAGCGTTTGCGTGAGGTGTACGCGCCATAATCGGCAGCATTGAGTATGCGGAAATCAAAGTTATAGCCGTACTTCTTCACATTGCGTACCCAACGTGTGTAACTCTTGCCCTTATCCATTGAAACAGGCTTACCGTTTTCGTCCACATCGCCCCACGACATAAACTCCTCTACATTCTCTATCTGAATATAATCGGGATTGATAGCCTCGATATAACGGAAAAGGTGTTCTGCGAGTGTGCGGCTATCTGCATCACGAGGCATACCGCCCTTCGCCTTACTGAAATTAGTACACTCCAACGATGCCCATAGAACGACCAACGCATCGGGATACTGACGGCGGCAGCTTTGCATATGCTTTACAAGTGGCGATAGTTCGAGAGTACGAATATCCTCCGTAAAGTGCATCGCTTCGGGGTGATTGGCGGCGTGTGAAGCAATAGCGTTCTTGTCGTGATTAACACAGGCAATAACAGTAGCACATTGTTCGCCAGATATTCGTGCAGAATTGACACCCGTAGATGTTCCTCCTGCACCACAAAACAAGTCAATGTATAATAAGTTCATAATAAATAATCTTTATTAAAGTATCCGTTGTCAATCAGCCAATCAATCATGGAAATAATGGATTCAAATAAATCAGAGTTCATTATTTGGTGTTTTATGTCAAATCCAAGCTCTTCATAGCTAATGAACCAATATTGATTATCGGTGTCTATTTTTAAGTCGGCATTTGGTCTGTTACTTTGTTTGATGCATTTAGGAATCAATTCCAACAAACGGCTAAGGCTCCAGGCAGGAACATCCTTTCCCCACAATTCATCGAACACCTCTTCACCGGTCATCGATGTTCCATCTGGATGCTTATGAAAAGGAAATGCTAACTTTGCTATTCTTTGGGGTGTCCAAAACTTACCTCTTGATGTTGGCGGCTTGGTTTGCAACTCCCATTCCAATGCAGGAACTCTACTCTTTGTATAATGATATACCATATCTGCTGTTTCGGGCTTCAAGCCCAAAGCGAGTAACCTTTCCGACTGCTCACGAGTAGTGCATATTTTTGATTTAAATTTCATTATTTTTGTCTTGATTATTAGTTAAACCTGATTGTCGCATACCGATAAAACCGAATGTATCCGAAACAATAGGAGGGATTCTCTTGTTGCATCATTTCAATAGCTCGGGATTGTCGTAGATATTTCCCAATACGGTCGTTTTCTTATCCGCAAAATCATCTTTGAAAAGCGGTGTATAAAATGTGGTCGTAAAGCAATCTTCGTAGTGTTCTACACAAAATTGACCTTTGTAAAACACAACTTTACCTGTATATGGATGGGCATAAACGCTGTAAGGGGAATCGTCAAAATTAACTATATCGCCCTCATAGATTTCTTCCCCGTTCCTATCGTGCAATCCCGTGAACTGACCTACGGTATCTTCATAGATGTCTTGATAGAACACAAAATTATCTTCACATTCTCCATTCTGATGCGTTATATATTCATTGATGATGATTTCGGGGTGTTTAGGCAATCTGTAAACTAATCCCCCATACACCCATTCATCGTCTTTTGAGCGTTTCCCTCTGAATTTTATCGTTCTCATTTCTCAATCCTCCGTATTAGGTAGTAAATCTTCGATGTATGCCCATTTGATAAATTTATCCACCTTAATTAAATTATCCCATATTCCATTTGGGAGAAACACTCTACAAGATTTATTAGAATACATAACTATGATGTCTTTTCCTCTATCAGGCTGTTCGTTTGCATCATGCCACACGCTGTTGATGCGCCACTCTGCACCTTTCATGAAAGCTCTAAAAGCAACAAGCCTTGAATCATAATTTACAGCGGCTTCTTTAATATCTTCTCTTTTCATTTTCTTTTTTGTTTAATTTTTTTTCAAAGTGAGGACACTGTTTAAGATTCTCTTTGTAGGCAGGTGGTATCCACCATAGCGGTACATCGGGAGGGTCAGGCAAATATCTTTTGCACTCGTTTCGTATGGGGCAGGTAACGCCCGAACAGTAAGTGTAATCTTTGTTCATAGTTTCTATTTGTTTGATTTTAATTTTCTAAATGATTGTTCCGTACTGAAATTTACGATATGCATCATTTCACGGAATCGGTCAGCAATACGTTCATCGTAGTAAGTGGCAATCTCGGTAGCAGAAAGATTAGATGACACCAAAGTGCAGAATTGTTCCTCATAACGATAAGAGATAATATCCATAGCCGCCGTAACGAAGTCGCCATAGTGAATGCTCTCCTTGGGTTCTTGCCCAAGGTCATCAATCGCCAGTATCTCAATGCTGCGTAATTTTTTGTACCGGTACACCTCACTCTCGTTCTCACGAGTGGGATTGTTGTATGCCTTGGCAAGCAGTACAAGGTCTTTCGCAGTGATGAAGGTATAGCCACGTGCGGGATAATCATCCTGCCTACTGGTATATGACTCATCGCTACGCAAGTAGTTTGTGAGATTTTGCAAGGCACGGAGAATGGTTGTCTTTCCATTACCGGCTCCACCGCAAAGGAACAGTCCGAATGTTGAATCTTTTGATGTCAGCCATTGGGAAATGTCCCAAAGATGTTTCTTGAATTCGTCAGTAACAACGAACTCCCGATGCCTATTAACAACCTCCACTTGACAAGCTGCATAGAGCATTGCATAAACCTGTTTGGCGGTATATGGCAGTCTAAAACGAGTCGCCGTACGTTTTCTGCTCATCAGCCGAGAGAACATTGCCTCTACGCTGATTTCGTCCTGTGCTCCTATCTTTATCATCTTTCGTCTTGTTTTTATTCACTATTCGTAACCATGAATTGAAATGCTGTTTAGCATCCTGCAATGATTGATGTCCTCTCTCTTTGCCATCCGCCAGACATTGCACCCGAAAATCATCCAATCTGTTGCGGAGCATAGAAATTTCCATGTGGTGAATAACCTGTAATTGGTCAAGCCAACATTCATCGCCTTTCAGTTCTTCAATTTCTTGGTCAAGCGTTAGTGAATATGGTTCATAATGGGGTTGTGTGTCTTGTTGGGCAGTAGCAGTATTCTTCGGTTTCTGTTGTTTTGCCTTGCTGCTTAGAGTCTTTCTCACTTTCGATTCAAGCAGACAATAATCAGAAATGTCGCATACCCTGCGGCATTGAATACAGATACGACTATACCGTTCTTGAATACCTTTTGATGTAAGCACTCCATCCGCATCGAACAGTCCTTTTGAAAACAACCCCAGTGTCAGGCAGGTTTTGATTACTTCCGATATATATGCCTCCTCAAATCCCGTCAGTTCCGAGCAAATGAAAGGCAACTCTTTATCCCACTTCATATAATACCCATTCTTGTAGATATTACAGAGCAGCAGAGCATATACCGTTATGGATTTTCCACCTTGATACTTGATTAGTTTCCTTATTTTAAGGTCGTTGAATATATCTATGTCCATCGGGAAATAGTCAAGACCTTTCTTTATAGTCCGTGCCATAGGCGACATATCATTAATATTCGTTTTTTAAGTAGTCGTCCACCTCTCGTTTGAAATCGTCAAAGGAGCGACACACCACATATTTGTATTCCTCATTGAAGCATACAGTCTTTTGCCATTTCTTTTGGCTTTCACTCTGTCTGCCTTTGATGGTTTTCATTTCGATGAGCAATGCTCCGTAATCACGGTTGCTCTTTAACAGGATGAGGTCTGCCACCCCTGCCACAACACCCTCTGCTCTGAGTTTTGCTGCTGTGACAGCATCCCGTCTTCCACCGTTGGGAACAGCGAACAACCTGCCGTCAAGTCGTGGATATTGGAGGGAAAACCACCGTACACATGTACATTGTATGCGATGTTCTTCATCCGATGGACGTTTACGATGCCCGGATTCCTTTTTCATCCGGGACATCATTTCATCAAAAGTTGTTTTCTTCATAGCTGTATTTTTACATATATGCCATTGAAAACTCACGTGGAATAAAACGCCCCACAGGAATAGCCTTTACAGCTTCGATTGCTGTATGAATTTCCCTTTTATTATAGACATGCCCATGTTTGATAGCCATTCTTTTCACATTCATCCTCCTTAACTTTGAGATAATGAGAAATAAGCATCATAGCTCTATCAACGTTGAATGTATGTACAACGAATGTTTGTTCATGCTGTTCTTCATCAAAAGTGATGGTCGTTTCTATTTGGTAGAACTTATTGTCTTCCGGCTTGGATTCCTCACACTCTTCAGTACCAACTTTTTCAACATATTCATCCATTGATATTTCATTTTTTAAATATGCAATGGAAGCATCATCGGCTGTAAACTCTTTCAGGTTATCAGTAATGATAATACAAGAATCAAATTCTTTTGCCATTATGATTCTGAATCCGTTCTTGTAATTCAATTCGATGTAGTCTTTTAATATATCAAGTGCATTATAAAGACATATTGCGTATAACAGGAATTTGTGTTTCTTGTCTCCTATCTCAACTTGAGATATAAAAGGATGCATAAAATTATTTTCAAGTTCAAAAGCCAATCTGTTCTGATTGCTGACTTCCACTTCCTTGATACCGTCAGCTTCCATACTGAAACGTATTTTCGCAAGAATATCTTGGTCTATGAGTGTGCCACGCTCAAACAATACTTCATTCCGTTCAATATTGACTGTTTCGCCAGTGTCTTCGTCAATAAAAGATTCCTCCCATGTCTTAATAACTCGTTTGGCAAGGTATTTATTTAACATTTTTGATGGGTCGGAAGTTACGTAGCGTATTTCATTCTTTCTTGTTTCTACCATACTACTAATTATTTTTTATTCATACGTTCTTTTAAATCTTTGCTTAACACGAGTTTGGCGGAATGTTGAGCCGGAATAGTAACAGCCGTTCCTTTGTTGATATTACGAGCCTTTTTAGGGGCTGTAACAATCGCCTTGATGGTAGCGAAACCACGGATAAACACACTTTCGCCTTTGATGAGTGAATGGCTTATAGCCTCTATCACGCTGTCGGTAGCGTTAATTGCCTGTGAACGACTTAAAGTCGTGTTGTTGACGATATAATCAACGATGTCAATCTTTATCATTTCTTTTTTTGATTAATAGTGAATAATTTCTTTTGTAACTTTTTTATATGTTGTCTGATAACCCATGCCCGGCACGTGTTGCGTTGTCCGGGGAGAGTGTCATATACCTTGGCAGCGTCATCGAGATACTTGATAATCTTCTGCATATCTGTTTTACAAATCTCCATCACCCCGAAGTGTTTAAGAATGATTTTACCAACTCATTGAAATACATTTCATCGGTTGGTATTTCATCGTCAGCATTCATAATCTCGTTGGCAATGGATTTTTTGCGATGGATGAGGCGGTATATCGTATGGTCGATAGTGCCACGACCAAGCAGATAGTAACAGGTTACATTATCTTTCTGCCCGATACGGTGAGCACGGTCTTCGCATTGACAGCAATCGGCATATGTCCAAGCCAGTTCTATGAATGCCACATCGGACGCTGCGGTTAGCGTAAGTCCGACACCGGCAGCTTTAATGGAACAGATAATAAGCTGCACATTGGGATTGTTCTGAAAAGCGTCAACCGAAGCCTGTTTGTTTACTGCGCTATCACGCCCTGTAACCGTGACGGCACGGGGGAATACCTTTTGCAATTCATCCACAATCTCGTGTAGCGAACAGAATACAATGAGTTTCTTTCCGCTATCAAGGAATGTTCGGATAAAATCAACCGCCTGTGCAATCTTTCCTTTTGTGGCCAAGGAGCGCAAGGTCATAAACTTGACAAGAGCCTCCATGCGCATTTTACGGCGTATTTCCCAATCTGTACACTCTGTGTATTCCTGCAAGTAAGCGGCAAGGTCTTCGGCTGCAAGATTATATTCCTTGTCGTTTGAAATCTCAATATATAAATCCACCCTTGTCTTGTCAGGCAATTGGGGAAGCACTTTTGCTTTCTCTCTGCGTATCATACATGTATCGTATAACTGTCTTGACAGTTCTGAAAGAGGAACAGCAGGTTCGGCAGTCTTGCCTTTAGGGTCGGTACAATAATCAGCCATGAACTTGGCACGCCCACCGAACTCGCCCAAACGGTTCATGATGGACAACTGCGCGATTAAATCTTCGGGACGGTTAACCACTGGAGTACCTGAAAGGAGAATGCACCAGTCCTTGCCTACGGACAACCCTTTTGTGAAGATTGTCTGTTGTGCTGACGGGTCTTTGACACGATGGCTTTCATCTATGATTATGGACTTGAACGCCTGTATCTGCGGATTGAAAACAACATCCTTCAACCGAAACTGCTTTCCTCCTCGGATGTCCCATACAAAGAACTTACGCAGGCTTTCATAATTGACTATGGCGACCTGATGAACTCCCATTGAGAGAAGATAACCCCAAGTTGTACGCACATTGTTGTCAAGCACAAGGGCTGATTTGTCCGTGAACTTTTCGAACTCGCGCTGCCAATTGATTTTCAATGATGAAGGACAAATGACAAGGCATGGATAAGCATTGGCAGTATCGACAATGCCAATAGACTGCAAAGTCTTTCCCAAACCCGGCTCATCACCGATGATTATGCGCTTATGCTCTAACCCGAAGCAGATTCCCTCACGCTGATACTCGTAAGGTTCGACACGAAGGTTATGTTTCAGTATGTTGCTCATTATTTAAAGTTCTCTATCTCTGTTATTAAATCCTGTTTGTCTATTCCTTTTATGTACTTGAACAGTACGAGGTCGATGCACTGATTGTAGAACTGCTCAAATTCGTGCTGCTCCATAGCGGCAAAAGAAATTGAAAGATATTCTATCTCATGCTCTCCGTATTCGTTGATTGTATTGGTGAAATATCCTAAATCACGTTTGAACCGACGCAGCATATCGTATTCGTTGCGTATGTTCCATTTTTCAACCAAAGGGAGCGGAAGATTGTCGAACGTGAGCCGAACCAGTGTAAAGAACTTTTTATGATGCTCGTAGTTTCGAGGGTTACTCACTTTGCACCTGACAACAGAACCGACACGAAGCCGTTTCTTCAAATCAAGGTCGCTGTCGTGGAGCGGCACAAGACCGCAAGGGGTTACTTTGCAGAATATATCCATAAGTTTAAGTTTGAGGGGTTAGACACCAAAACTGGAATGCCAGTTCTTCATATTTCTCTCGTCCACGTCTGTAAACCTCATCGTAACGGTTGATGAATTTTTTAAACACACGGCAGTTCTTCTTACTGATAGCGTAGATAAAATCATGGTCGGAATGAGCGATGTCCATATACCAGGCACGGCTTCTATCCCAATCGAAGAAATCAACTGCTTCCTCAAACTGCTGCTCAGTAGAGGCAAATGTAGTTTTAAGGTCTCCACCAAACGAACCGAGCCACCAATCCCATTTGCACCGGGTATCAAGAGAGAACTGAAAATCGCAATATGTGAATGGTTGTGACCTGCCCACCATGAACCGTTGCGTTTCAGCACATTCAAGAACCTTGGCGAGAAATGCATCTTTACGTGCCTCCATACGGAGGGATTTATGCATTTCCTGTGCGTGACGGAACTCGTCATCAGTATATTGCACATCATCTACCGTAAGGTGATAATAGTCCACCCGAGCCGGTTCCGTGATAATCGCATCAACCAGAGAACCAAACCGAAACGCAGCCTCCTTATCTCCGTATTGCATACGTGGGTGCAGAATGTTTTTCAGTTCAGTGAGGTCAGAGTTGCTGACCTCACTTCTGCTGTAATATGTATCCGGGTTACTCATAATAGTCATCGTAATCGGGTTCGTAGTCTTCTTCGTATTCAATTTCACCGATACCACCGCACACTTCACAGGCTTCTTTTTCGCCCCGGCAATAGTGTTGTCTCTTGGCTTCGGCCACTTCTTCTGTTTCGGGCAGACAAAGCCACGCTTCTTCAGTGCATTCTGTTTCCTTGTCTGTTTCAATATTATAGGCATACCAATGATAACCTTTGCCGTTACAGGATTCACACTTAACCATATTAGGTTCTTTCTCGTTCCACGGGGCACGTGGGTCATACTCTGCTCCGGGTGGGTAATATCCGCTTTCGCACATAATTACTTGGCTTTTACATCTTCGACATACTCTACACTCTCATCACTGATAAACACTCCCTCTTTGGCAAGTTTCTCACAGAATGCAATCTGCTTCTTGAACATTTTGGAGAGTTCATCCACTGAAAGCTGACATCCCTCTTTGCTCCACCACATGGAGAGTATCGGCATGATACCTTCAGGATTGAGGAGATTGATTTTCTGAGCAACTTTCACCTTGGGCTGATAGCCTTGCTGCATGACGGATTGCTGACCGAACAGTGTTTCCATTTCGGACTGATGACGTGCCATTTCCGTTTTTTGCTTTTCTTCCTCTTCCTTGCGTTTGCGCTCGGCTTCCTTTTCCTCTGCCTCCTTGCGCTGACGGGCTTCCATATCAGCCTTGATACGTGCAGCTTCGGCGGCATCCGCTTGCGCAATACGTTCAAGATTTGCTTTCTTGGAGGGCAGACGGTCCAGGATGAAATCCTTATTGTCCTGTACTTCGCATGAATACATTTCCTTGAATTTCTTGGCAAGACGTTCTTTCGTTTCAATCTCCACCTTGCGCAGCTCATCTACCGACACTCCGGCTGGAATGCGGATAAGTGTATGAAGATTAAACAGCCAATCCGCAGGTAATTCTGTAGCATAGTCCTTTACCGAATCGTACACTGTCTGATAGTTATTGAGTGTCACGCTATTGTCCTGCTGGCTGAGCCAGTTTATTGTCTGATTGAGGAATGTCGTGAATTGCGCATTGAAATCATCTTCAATGTCCTGCTTCATCTTGTTGCGAGCCGCTTCCGCCTGTTGGCGTTCATATTCTTTGCGGCGGCGTTCTTCCTCTTCGGCACGTTTCTTTGCTGCATACTGGTTGCGGAGCTGCTGCAACTTGAATGGAATCGTATCGACTTTAGTCGGGTCTATGGCATTCTCCATTACCGTGAACTCACGGCGTATATCGTCAAAGAGTTTGGTTACAGGTGAACGGCGTTCGTTCATCTTGCGGACAGTCTTACGTGCTTTCTCAATGAAAACTGCAGCCTGTTGGTCGAGTTCGTCTGTCATGCCCTGTGCCTGTATTGTTTCAAGGAGGACTTGTCCCGCTCTCGTACAATTGTCACGAGAGAGTTTGTTGTCTTGATATGATTGGGGAGCAGCAGATACGATGGTCTGAATGTTCTCCTGCTTTATGATTGCCAATTGGCTTTCGCCGAATGTTGTTTCCTGTAACATAGTGGTAGAGGTTTAGAAAGTATCATCACCATCGCTATCTGATTGCTGTGCAGGGTCGATGGTTACTCCTGCAGACATATCCGGTGCCGGTGCAAAGTGCTGTTCTTGTTGTTCAGATTGTCCATTGGCTTCCACTCCTCCGTATGGGTCAAAATCGGTAGGTTGTTGCTCGATAATTTCTGTTTCAAGCGAAGTACCACGTCCGATATTAAGTTTCGGATAGGTCTTGAAAGCGTGTTTTACGCATTTTGCCATCAGGAAGCCCGTATCAATCTGACCGTCCTTGCCGTAGAGTTCATTCGACTTGGTTACATACTGGCGTGTCTTGGAATCGTAGTAAGTGTTCTGCTTGTCGGAATAGCCTTTAAGACGCATCCAATCCTGCTCCGTCATCACAGAATAGTCTATAGTTCCGTCAGCACGTGTAATCTTCAGGAAACAGGCGATAATCTTGTTTGACCTGCGAGGAAAAGCCGACATGTAGTTCACAATCTTTTGACCATTTTGTTCGCCATATTGAAAGGTGTCACCCTCGTACACAATTACTGGATTATCCGCATGTCGTATCTGCCCGGCATTCTTACGAAGTACCAACTCTCCATACCCTGAAATGGTGAGGTTGCAGACTTTCTCCCATATATCCTTTCCGCTTTGGTCTGTGCCGACCTTGACAGAACGAGGGATGAGGTAGCAAAGAGCCTGTGCGCCCGTTGCAAGTGTCAGCCCCTTAACAGCAAGGTCTATAAAGGCATAGAAGATAGATGTACCGGAACACTCACGAAGGTTCTGCTTGTCACGTAACTGTTGGTTGAAATAAATTGCCTCCCTTTCGTACACTTGTTCGCCTCCTTCTTTCCAAATGGAGTTGTACACGCTGATGAACTGATTTCGCACACGTTCATTGCGTATCACATCAATGGCTTTCATTGACTGCAATTCTTTCGCTAATGATATTGCATTGCTCATAATGATAATACTTTAAGTTATTTAATACAGTTTGTTATGTTGAGGGAGTGGCAGGATTCGAACCTGCGACCTGCTACATCTTGGTCATTTGGGTGTACACCGCCGCTCTATCCGCTGAGCTACACTCCCTTATCTCGCTATTTGAAATAATCCTGTCGAGTTTTCTGCAAGGCCCTCAACTCCGCCGTGCGATACTCCACTTTTCCGGGACGTTTGCAAGGCTCAATCTTTCCCTGTCTGCGCCATCTGTCAACATTTCCACGCCCGAACATTTCATATGCTTGTCGTTGACTGATTATTTCGGGGTCGTTGTGTGCCTCTGAAAGCATACGGACCACCGAACTTGCCACATCGTGAACAAATGTGTCGTAGGTTACTGACTTGTCGGAGAAATCGAGAGTTGTCATAGTCTTTACTTTTTATCCTGTTGATACTCAGTCCACGCAATTTTGCACATCTGCCAAACGAGATAGGCTAAAAGTGCTACGACAAGAATGCCGATAAGTGAAAGGTTTCCCATTACGATATGTGCGATTCCACCTGCGATAACACATAAAAACATGATGACTGTCAGCACAAGCTGGGTTATGTTCGTGATATTTTCCAAGTGGTCATCCAGATAATCTTCTGCCTGTTCAATCCTATGTTTGAGATTGTTTTTTACTGATGATTTCATATAATTTCGTTTTTAACGGTTATGGTAACGGATTTTCTTGCGGTGGTACAATCGCCACGATTTGAGAACCTTTGTAGATGTAAACAGGGAATCCGCAAGTGTGATTCTTTGCTTCTTTTTTCGCTTCACGGAGGGTGGAAAATTCGTAATGGTCGCCGCACCAATTGTCGATGAATGTGTACATGGTTGATTAACTTATTCGTTTGACAATAACAACACGTCTTTCACGGTCGGTTTCTGTCTTGTACACTCTGTTCCACTTGAAACCGAGCATACTCGCCATACTTCTTGCAGTTGTACAGAGTGATGCAGGAAACTCCTTGCTCTCTCCGATTTTCATAGGCTCTAATTCGCCTGTAATCGTCTTTTTTTTAGCCATATCTTCGGTCGTTTGAAGTTTAATGTTTAACTTTATGGTGCAAAGGTAGGAAAATCCTTTCTTTAAGACAAGTATTTATTGACTAATTTTTCAAGAAAATTTTACCGTTATGAGTATAGGTTTGAAAATTAAGGAGTTAGCAGACAGGAAAAACATAACTCTTGCAGATTTGGCAAAGCGAATAGGAAAGACCAAGCAAGCCGTTTATGAAATGGTTGACAAAGAAGATGTTAACACTTCCATACTCCGAAAATTGAGTGCGGAATTTAATATTCCTATATGTTACTTTTTTGAAGACAAAGAGACAAGTATGCAAGTTGTAGCGGACAACAATAGCCAAGCAGTAGGCATAGGAAACATTACCCAATCGGATAGCCAGGTAGAAATTTCCTTGCTAACAGAAAGGGTAAAGCATTTAGAGGAGATGCTTGCAGAGAAAGAGAGGCTGATTAAGGTTTACGAAAGAATGATGGAGGACAACTGATGATTGATTATTATTATCACACATATGATGATAATGTGGAACAGTTGTGTGGCAGAATTAAAACGCATTGCTTGGTATATAGTGTATCAGATAATATTGATTGTGAAAATGATATTATGATTATTCATGCTATATATCATATCGTAACTACAACTCCCCTATATCGAAAAAATGAAATAAAGGAGTTGTTATGGAAAAAAATTAAGCCATTGTGTCAAATAGACGACACGCCATATAGCAGTAGAGGGAATATACGAAATTTTGAGAGAGGTTATAAGGAATTATTTGATTTTTGTTGGAAGCAAAAATTCTCCAAAACCAATGATGTAAAGAGTGCCATTAAACTTTCAAAAATAGCATATGCAAACAGGTCTTTTGTAAATAAATTATTCAACAGTAATATCAGTTTAATATTATTTACCTTGGTATTCTTTTACTTACAAAGGTTTGTAAATGATAGTTTTTTTAGTTTGGAATTTATAAAAACAAACGAAATGGCATTAACTTTTTGCGTAATTCTATCATCTTTGATTTTTACGATAGGATTACTAACCGGAAGCACAAAGAAAAATGCATATTATTATTTCCCAATTATTGCAATGATTGTATTGTTTATATGGACTTTAAGTGAACTTTTTCAAAATACACCATATTCAAGTGATGTTTCCGCAGAGATAACAATATCATTAATAAAACGTAATGTTATAATGGGCATGTCGTATTTGTTATGGTATCCTATCATATGCTGCAATAATGATAGATTGCACGATTTATATGATTGAATCTGTATTCGTGCGAGCAAAGTCAACGAAAATCTACGATGAACTGGTTAAAGCGAAACAGACGAATGAACTCAAATAAGCGATTTACACGCACTCAAATCACACAGACGATAAAAGTATTGGTTTTCGTATTTGCGTTGATTGTAGCCTTTCTTTTTGCCCTTAACGGGCGATATATGCAGGTATCAGACGATGAGTTCTTTGATAAATGGACAAAAACCATAATTGCAATAGAAAAATATGAAATAATCAAGTAAAAAGACGCTGTTGTCAAATTGTTGTATGACAATTCACAAGTACCTCAGAAGTAGCTGTTATTAACAGCGGCGCAGGCTGCCATCGAAGATTGATTCAAATCCATTTGATTGCAATAATTAAAGAAATAGACCTGCGCATCCATTGCACAGGTCTATTTCTTTATGTATGTTCATAAGGGAATCGGTCGTTTTTTGTCGTTATTATCTGAAAACAATCTCTACCTTAGGGGCAAAACTCATACCTACCGCATCAGTTTGATGCGGACAACTTATGAACAATTTTTCTATATGACGCTATTTCTTGTAATTTTAATGGATTGGCGTTTGCCTGTAGAAGTAGCGTATAATCCGATACATATCCCTTTGTTCCGAGAGAGGAGACGTATATGATTGTCACCCATTTCGCAGGTTTCCGTTTGCAGAAGCACGCCGGATAACGAGTAAATACGTAATATTCCGGCTTCTTTGCTCTTCAAGTACAACTCTTGCCCGTGGCAGGAATAGCTGACGATAGGATTTACGGTATACTCTGTTTCGTTCCGACAATCTTTGATGCCGTCAGGGTCGTCCGGTTGTACTTTCCGGATTATGACGAAAGGAAATTCCGAAAACACGCTTCCTTTAGTTACGCTTAAGGCTGGATCGTCGGCATCGGTTTCGAGAAAACCTGAGCCTGCGGTCGAAGAAAGACCGATGGCATACAGGTCTTCATCCGAATATTTGCGGAAGAGATTAAAGGAATGTTTGGAATAATCATTCTTTGTAGTCAGTGTCCCCTCGTCAGACAAATGTTTATTGTTATCCGTTTGGCTGACAAACATGTAACGGTCGCCATAAAGTGGCATGGGACGTATCCTCCACAAAAAAGACTGGCCGCCGGTTTCGTCCAGACCGGTGAACGTAGCATCCGTATTCCTCAAATACCGGCCTGTTTGCGGGTCTTTAATATAAAAACTGTCTTTGGCTTGCGGTTCGAGCGTATTGGTCTCATATACCGGCAGGTTGAAATGCAATACGGTTTCGGCTTTCGAGCCTGTTTGTGAAACGCGGTGGAACATCAACGTGTATTCCATGCAGGTGTCCAACACTCCGACACACAAAGTATCGTTCAGATCGGCCACTTTTCCGCCCAAATCGTTCAGGTGGAAAGTCAATGTGTCGGCTTGTATGGTGTCTTTGTCGAGTATCCACTTGTAAACGCGCGTGGAGTTGGCTGATTGGGCGAGCAGGGAGTTCGGCGAGGCGTACAAAGACACGGCTGTGTGGCGTGGCACGGCCAAAGTCGTCCCGCTATAGTTTTTATCGTCGCCATACGCAATAAACGGGTCTATCTCCGACACCTCCACGCGGAACGTTTGTTGTAATCGGGCACCGGCCTGATTGGTCATCGTCACCCGGTAATAAGCATTCGATGAAACGCTCGGCAGCGTCATCAGATTTTCGTTGTGGCTCAGTGCATTCCAATTCTGCCCATTGGTACTTTTTTCCCACTTCCATTCACGCACAGGAGTATCAATATACTCCATCCCAAATGTCAGTTCATCATATTTCTTCACGTAAATCAACGTGTCTGTTCCCGTGGTACCGTTCATTTTATAATAAGGAGTAAAGTTGCCGGTCCATCCCTCCCCTTCCACATGAAGGGCGAACAACTGCGTGTTGTTCACGCCTTTTTCATTGGTATAATGCACACGGAAGGTACGCGAAGTGTCCAACACGATGTCACGTGTGGAAGAAGTGCATGCCGGGTCATCGTCCCATGTCCATTTACCGGTATCCGTTTCTCCGTCCGGCAATAGGGCCGTCAGGGTCACGGTCGCCCCTTTGGGGATACAGTTCACGTCAGGCCGGTCGATTTCACGGCCTTCATACGCGATTTTTCCACTCAGGACCGTGGGGACTTTAGTCTTGTCCTCCAACGGGTCGAGCGTACACATCAGGGTACTGAAACCCAAATGGTCGTATCCGCCGCTGTTCCCTCCGCCGAATCCGCCTCCTGCGTCTATACCGTTTTCGTTCATTTCGAGCATCTTTCTGGAGTAAGGCACCTCTATGCCTCGTATGTTTTCATAGTAATTCACGATACGGGCTTGAGCCGGACGGTTGGTTCCCCGTCCTCCGTCTCCCATTCTCATGAAAGTCCCGTCGCAATTCGTATAAGGACTGTTCGGCAAGTCGTCCACTCCGGAATTATAGGCGTTGACGTATTCAAACCCACATACGATACGGTCGTTCTTCAGGGCATAAAAGTCATCGCCTTGGTTTCGCCCCGTGCCGCAAAGGTCTGTGGCCAACGCAAGCGCCATGGCAGCATGCCCTTGGTCGCGGTTGGATTCCTGCATCTGCCCGAAATAGCCGAAGGGGCCGCGTTCGTCCGGATGAAGTTTCCAGACCAAATGATGCAGCGACTCGCCATAACGGTGGTCTTCCATATACTTATAATACTCCGTAGCTTGGTTGTAGATGAAGACATCGTCGCACAAGATACCGATGCTCATCGCACACAGCACGTTGCACAAGCCCCAATTCGACCAATAATGGTCGTCTTGTGTCCCGTTGCGTCCTTGCAGGAAACCGATTACCCCGTGGTACCACACTTTCAGCATCCATTCTTTGAATCGTCCGAAGTCCGTGGCATTCCATCCCGGATAGTCGCGCATCAGTTCGGCAGCGTTGGCAAACTGGTAGCCATACAGCCCGTATGCCAGACAGGCATTCGTGTCTCCGCTCACCTTCTTGCAGGTCTTGGCCCAAGCATTAAGGATTTGGACGGACTTGTCCGCATACGCCTTATCGCCGGATATGTGCCAGACCAACGCACATTGGTAAGCCGTGGCGGCATCCCGGTAAGCCAACTGGTAATTGTCCGGGTCGGGTTCCCAAATCGTCCGGCCTCCGCGTACGATTTTCTCGACCGGAGCAGCCTTCCAGTCCAAACTGACATGCGGGCTGGTCAGCAGTTTCCTGTAAGCGGAAGCCCAAGGCTCCTCGCCGGCTTCTACCTTGGCTTTTGTCCGGTCCAGGTCGGCCTGCGTATGCAACATACCGGGATGGATGAAGTTTTGTGCATTCAGCCATAACGAACTGCACAGCGTCATGACTATCAAGTATCTTTTCTTCATGGTAAATGTTTTTAATGAACCGTGGCAAAGTTAGCAGGTAAATACCGTACGGGGACGGATGAAAAAAAGCATCTTTTATGTCGTTCTGAACCAAATGCGCCTGAAGGATGTTTTTCTAGCCACGGCATGAGGGAAAATGTCCGAAAAAGACGGCCGATTCAGCACAATGCAACAAAACAACCTATATTTTGAACCAAAATATCCTACGTCAAGTGGTGCCGATTGCCTATCTTTGTCTAATCATCATTTGTTATTTGAAAGAAAAGCCATGGATACCGTAAAACGAAAAGCAGGAAAGCGTGCCATAAGGACAGTCGTTCCGATGTTGTTCCTGTTGCTGGCCTCGTGCCTCCACGCACAAGACCGTCAATACAAATTCCGCCTTATCGATGCTTCGGACGGACTTTCGGACGGACAAATCCGCAGCCTGACGATGACGGAAGAAGGTTGTATCGCCATCAAGACCGGGTTCATTCTGAACATTTACAACGGTGCCACGTTCGACCGATTCCCATACGACAAGACACGTAAATACATTTGGGCATACGACCGTCCGCCCAAAGAGTATTACGACCGCGAAGGACGGATGTGGCTCAAAGAGTTGGGCTACCTGCTTTTGCTCGACATGAAGAGCGGACAATATGATTATTCCGTCTCCGAGGTGTTGGCTTCCATGGGAATAAATCAGCGGCTGAAGAACCTGTTTATAGACGATTACAAGAATTATTGGTTCGTGACCGAAGACAATACCGTCTCCTTCTACGACGTGGAACAGGGGCGTTTGCGCACCATTGAGGATGGCGGCAGTGAATTTACCCGGAAATACGGCGTACCGGTGGAAATGACGCAATACAAGAATCTCTGTTGGATTGTATATGAAAGCGGACTGATTCGCTACTGGGACTACTCTTCGGCCGAGTTCGTGTCGCAAGAGACACGTTTCCTGCATGTCATCAACAGGCTTACCGACCGTATATACCTGCATCCGGATGCCCAAGGAAACATCTGGCTGATGTACAACAACGGACTATTCTTCTACAATCGCATGGAACGCACTTGGAAGGAGGCATGCGGCATAAGCGGACTTTCCAACTTCTTCACGTGCATGGATTTGGACCGGGACGGCAATGTGTGGGTCGGCACGTCCAAATCCGGCCTCCGCATCATCGATGCCCGGACGTTCGAGGTAACCACACTTCCTGCACTGGAACTGACCGACGGAGGGACATTGGAAAACGATATTTATACGGTATTTTCCGACCGGAACGGGGGGATATGGGTGGGCACCCTTTTTCAAGGCTTGTGTTATTACCATCCCAGCATGCAGAAGTTCTCTCTCGGTCACACCGTGAACCGCTATTCGTCCGTCACCAGCGAGAGCATCCGGTGCTTTCTGGAGGACGCCGACGGGTCTGTACTTATCGGAGGCGTTTTCGGCCTCTTCCGTTTCCGGCCGTCTACCGGTGCGATGGAGCAAGTATTCAAGGCCGAACCGAATGACATTTGCCTTTCCGTTTTTAAGGACAAGGGCAGACGTATATGGGTGGGCACCTTCCTTCACGGTTTTTATTGCATCGAGGGCGGACAGGTCCGCAACCTTCTCCGTTCTACGGTGAATTGGGAACAAGACCCTAACCAAAACATATCCCGTGCTTTGTATGAAGACAGCGAAGGCCGTTATTGGGCCAGTGTGACCGGCGGGGTCGGACGTTTCGATCCGGCCACGGGAAAGATTACCTATATGTTGCACGACCGTCATCCCGAACTCCGTTCATACGCCGTGGTTCATGCCTTCTATCCGGTGGACGGCCATACGTTCGCCGCTTTGGGCAACAGCGGCATCTACTATTACGACACACAGAAAGACAGCGTGTGGATTCCGGCTTTTCTGAAAGAACAGCGGTATGCCGACACCAAATATTTCTGCATGCTGAAAGACCGTCACGGCGTGGAATGGTTCGGGACGGAAGACGGCATCTTGGTGTTTGACCCTCGCCACAAGGAGGCCACGGTGCTGACCGAGTCCGACGGACTGCCCAACAATGCCGTCACGGCCTTGTTGGAGGACAACGAGGGAATGGTATGGGCTTCCACGTTGAACGGACTTTGTAAAATCGCACCTCGTGAAGACCCTGCCGGGAAAGGATTTTCCGTGGTGAGCTATGGGGAAACCGACGGGTTGCAGGGCGGCAAGTTTTATGAGAATGCAGCTTTGAAAACCCGGTCCGGGCTTTTGTTTTTCGGCGGAGCCCACGGATTCAATTATTTCAATCCTTCGGAAATCCGATACGACCGAAGCGACAACCATCCCGTCTTCACCCGTTTCTATCTGTTCAACAACCCGTTGAAAGTAAACGAGGCATACAACGGGCATGTGATTCTGACGCAGACCGTGGACCGAACGTCGGAAATCCGGCTCCGTCACGACGAGAATTTCGTCATGATAGAATTTTCAGGCCTGAATTATGTCAACCCTTCGCACACTTACTATAAGTATAAACTGCTGAATTACGATAAGGAGTGGAACGAGGTGGTGGCCGACGGGAGCGGACGCGCCACCTATACCGGATTACAGCCCGGCGAGTACAAATTCGTGGTCTACACCGCCAACGGGGACAAGATTTGGGGGAAGACACCGGCCGAAATAACCATTACCATTGCGCCACCGTTTTGGGCGACGGCATGGGCCATCGCGGTGTACGTCGTGCTGGCTGCCGGTTTGATGGTCTGGTCGTGGAGAAGGTTCCGGAGGCGGGCACAGCTCAAAATCCGGATGGCTCAAGAAGCTAACGAACGGAAACAGCGCGAAGAGCTCGACCAGATGAAGTTCCGCTTCTTCACGAACATCAGCCATGAGTTCCGCACTCCCCTCACCTTGATTCTTACGCCTTTGGGGGCACTCATCCACGATACGGGCGAACCGGAGTTGAAAAAGAAGTTGGAACCTATTTACAATAATGCGCGCCGTCTGCTCAATCTGGTAAACCAGTTGCTCGATTTCCGTAAATTGGAAATGAAGGGCGAGCGTCTCAGGTTGAAGATGAACGACATGGTCTTTTTCTTGGAAGAAGCTGTCAGGCAGTTCACCGACTTGGCGGCAAGCCGTGAGATAGAACTTTCCTTCGAGCCTAAGGTGGAACGTCTTTTCATGAATTACGATTCCGACAAGATGTATAAGATGCTCAACAACTTGCTTTCCAATGCCTTCAAATTCACCTCCGCGCACGGACAGGTACGGGTCACGCTGGAGAAGGTATCGGAAGACGGACGGCCGTATGCGGCGGTCAGGGTGGAAGACACCGGATGCGGCATTGCGGAAAAGGATTTGCCCTTCGTTTTCGACCGTTTCTATCAGACAGCCACGGAGGGACAACCGGCCGGACAAGGCAGCGGCATAGGTCTCCATCTGGTGCGCGAGTACGCCAAACTGCATGAAGGAAAGGTCACGGTGGAAAGCCGGACGGGAGAAGGCACGGCCTTCACCCTGTATATCCCGACCGACCTGCATGGCGGAGGGGCGGCACCTGCGGCAGAAGAAAAGGCGGAATGCCGGGACGAAGAGAGCGAAATCCACGACATGCCGCCCACGGAGACGGGACGGAAGAAGATTCTGGTGGTGGAGGATCACGACGAATTCCGTCATTTCCTGATGGAGCAACTGCAAAAGGACTTTTGTGTGGTGGAAGCGCGCGACGGCGTGGAGGGCGAACAGGCGGCACGGACGGAGTTGCCGGACTTGATTGTGTCCGACCTGATGATGCCCCGCATGGACGGCATGGAATTGTGCCGCAGGCTGAAAGGCGACATACAGACCTCACATATCCCGTTCATCCTGCTTACGGCCCGCAGCTCCGATGATTCGCGCATCGGGGGATACGAAGCAGGGGCGGATTCTTATATCTCGAAACCGTTCAACTGGGAAATGCTGCAAGTGCGCATCCGCCAACTCATCGAGCAGAAAGAACGGCGGCAAAAGATGTTCCGCAAGTCCATCGACGTGTCTTTCGAGGCCATCACCACGACTTCGATAGACGAGAAGCTGATGGAGAAAGCCTTGGAATCCGTCAAGAAAAACATCAGCAATCCGGAATATTCCGTGGGCGACCTGAGCTTGGACGTGGGGATGAGCAAGACCCAGTTGAACCGCAAAATGCAGGCCATTGTCAACGTCACGCCCTTGCAGTTCATCCGTTCCATCCGGTTGAAACGGGCAGCCCAGTTGCTGAAGGCCACCACATGCAGCGTGAACGAAATAGCGGACCTCACGGGATTCAACACCATCAAGTATTTCAACCTGCATTTCAAGGAAGAGTTCGGCATGACACCGACACAGTTCAGGGAAAAAGAAGGAAAGGCGCAAAATGACGTAACAATCGGCTGAAATCATCCCATTCCGTCGCCTGCCGTTAGGCTACTTTTGTGGTAGAAATCAAACGATGTGCCATGGAAGCAAAAAACGACGAAAAAGGACTGGCCGCGTGTTACGTACGGCAAAAGGAAGCTTTGAAGCATTATATCGCATCCCGCATCGATCGCCCCGACGAGGCGGAAGATGTGGTGCAGGATGTGTTTGAGAGACTGTGGAAGCATAAGGATTTCATAAGTCCGGAGGCTGTGGTGTCCTTGGCTTACAAGGTGGCACGTAACCTGATGGCCGATCGCCAACGAAGATACCGCAAGGAAAATGACGTGTGGGGCGAACTGTTTTACACGCAGGAGACCTTGCAAGACACGACGGAGGAAAAAGTATCTTTCAAGGAATTGAAACTGATGTTCGACCGTTTGGTGTTTGCCCTGCCGGAAAAGCGGCGCAAGGCGTATTGCCTGTCCTTTTTTGAAAACCTCACCCCTTCCGAGGTCGCCCGTGAACTGTCTGTTTCAAAGCGTACGGTGGAACAGCATATCTTATTGGCACGCAAGGATATTAAGACGCAGTTGCAAAAGGAATACTTCAGATATGGGTGAAGTGTTTGGAGGGACTTACATTTGTACGTTTTAGAGGACTTTAAGCTGTCAAAAAGACAGTTTTTCCGGAATTCCCGTATTTCAAGAATAAGAGAAAAAGGGCTTTTCAGGTCTTTTTTCTGTATATTTATACGGTATAAATACAATATTATGGCATAAATCCTGCATATTCGTGCTTTTTTCTCAGCCGAACGGTAAATCGTTCGGCTGAAAGCGATTTTTCATTCTCAGCACGTTGTGCGCCCAAACTCTTCCGAAAGGGGAATCCGGAGGCTGAAAGAGGCAGGAAAATGCCCTTTGAGGGGGGCTTCAGACGCTATCTGAAGAAAATCCGTCTCGCAAAAACGGAATCAAAGTGTTCCGGATATTCGCGTCCGGCTGACAGGCCGACCGCTTCCTTCCGCATCTATTTCCTTGCTGCCGGACAGAAAGAAAGTAAAAACAAGTCTATGCTTACAGCAAGTTAAAATCCCGCCCTCGCGAGAATGCCTTATTTATTTCCGGCTTCGGGCCAAAGGACAAATACGCAATTCTCGTAAGGGTGGGATTGACAGATTGACAAAACGATAAAATGAGACAGAAGAACAAAAGGACAAAAGGCTGTGCAAGCCAAAATATTCTGTTCTTTTGTTCTTCTGTCTTATCCCTTTTGTTATCAAGACTTCTACTTACATTCGCGTTTTATCCTGATAACCGTGAAGGAATAGGCCGGCATTTCATAGGGGAACTTCTCCCCTATTTCCATTGCGCTTTCTACCGGTACGGCATTCGTGTCGGACGGGCGGCCCGAAAGGATGGTCTTCTGCCCTACGGCTTGATGTCCGGCCAGCGACGGGATTTCCACATCCGCCTTGACCGCCACCGGGAGCAGGTTCACCAATTTCACGATAAGGTCGCCGCTTTCGCCGTCTTTCACCATGGAAACGCCCACGCGGTTTCTCACGTTTTTCTCCTTGCGGTCCAACAAGACTATGGAAGGAAAGTATTCGCTTCCGGAGTTCTGGCCGAATAACTGTTGTACGTAATAGTCCGTAGTGAGTCTTACGTCCGTATTGTTAAAGTATATCAAGTCGGGTGTCCATTGCGTGCGCCCTTCTTTAGCCAGAAGCGGAGCGTAGGAGGCCATGCTCACCACGTCTCCGTTACGCTCGATAGACGTAAGGTACAAGGCCGTAGACAGGGCGGTTTCCATGTTATTGACCCGTCCCGGGGCATGGGCGGCATATTCCCCCAGATAGACTTTGGATTTGCTGCGGTCGTAGTGGTCGTAATAATCCTGATGGTTGATATACCATCCCGGCGTGTTGTAATTATGCTCGTCCACCATGGGCAGTTTCAAGCGGTCGGCCAAAGCCCATCCTTCTTCGTAGTCTGTTCCTTCGCAGGACGGTCCCGTCGTGCCGATGACCACGATGTCGGGATATTTGGCCCGGACGGCTTCATAAATCATCGTAAACCGTTCCGTGAACACGCGGCTGATGAGGTCTTCGTTGCCCAGTCCGATGTATTTCAGGTTGAACGGTTCGGGATGCCCGGCCTTGGCCCGTTCGCGTCCCCACCGTGTGGTTTTGGCATCGCCGTTGGCATATTCAATCAGGTCGAGTACGTCCTGTATGTACTGCCCCATCTCCTCCATCGGGATGCCGCCCTGTTGGCCGTTGGCCGTCACGAAGTCCTTGGAATGATGGCTCGGGCCTCCGATGCCGGAATTTTGGCAGGGCACGCCTGCGGCCACGACCGGCAGCGGTTCGGCACCGATGTCCTCGCAAAACTGGAAATACTCGAAGTAGCCCAAGCCGCGCGTCTGGTGGTAACGCCAGATGTTGGCCGCCGGTTTTCGGGCTTCCAACGGGCCGATGGTCTCTTTCCAATGATAGATGTTGTCCACCCCGTCCCCGTGGGCCAGACATCCGCCGGGGAAGCGGACGAAACGCGGACGGATGTCGGCAATGGCCTGAGCCAAGTCGGCGCGAAGCCCGTTCTTCCGTTCCTTGAACGTCTTTTGTGGGAACAGTGAAATCATGTCGAGGGCATACCGTCCGGCAGACTGCGGGATGATGACGAGCCGGGCCTGTGCCACGGTGGCCGTGGCTTTCAACACGGCTTCCCGTTTCTTCCATGTTTTGGAGGACAACTTGACGGTGGTCTTGGCCACGGTCTTTCCCTGTGGGTCGACCAGACGTACCACGGCCTTTCCGCCTCCCTTGCCGTCCGGTGTACGGGTGAAAAGCGAAAAGTCGTACTTCTCGCCTTCTTTCACTGCGATGCCGTCGAATCCCGTATTCGTGAAGCCGCCGCCGGGCTGCGCCACGTCGAGCACAGCGTAATGGGGATTGTTGGGATGGACGGGCTGATCCGTGGACACGTCGAATGCCATGCCCTCGCCCTCCACGCTCCACGCGTAGCGGCTGTTCCAGTTCCGGTCCTTGTTGCCGTCGGCTTCGGAGTACTCGAAATCCCGGTTCTGCACCAGTTCGGCATACAGTCCGCCGTCGGCTGCGTAATTCAAGTCTTCAAAGAACACGCCAATCAGGTTCTCACTGATGGGTTTCGCCCGGCCTTCGTCCACGGTAATCCGTGCATTGACCGTTTGCAGTCCGGCAAACCGGGCCGCGTCGTGCTCGGCACGTTCGCCCCTCAGCGCATTGAGGGCGGAACGGTATATGCCATGGCGTTCCATGCCTTCCAATATGCCGTAGGATACTTTCAGGGCATACCCCGCAATCGTCTTGTCACCGATTTGTACCGTGTCAGCCACCGGCATACGCCCGTCTTTCACGGCGAACTTTCCTTGCTCCGTGGCCATGAAGTATTCTTGGGGCGTCCATTTTATCAGGTCAGCGGATGAAGCATAGCCTATCGCGCTGCCTTCCGGGTCCAAGTCCCAGAAACAGTGCAACCTTCCGTCCTGCCGGTCTTGTATCAGACGCGGCTTGTACATGTATTTCCAAGCACCGAAGTCGCACCGCATAAAGACCATTCCTTCCGCCACGTCCTGCCAGTGCTTCCCGTCCGCGCTCCAGACGAACTGCATGCCGCGCCGCCCGTGGTCGTTGGTCGTGGGATAAGGGAAGACATAAACGGAATCGGGTTGTGCCGCCCGTACGGTACATGGCAAAGCCTGCATGAGGCAAAGTGCCATAAAAGGTTTCAGGATATTCATATCTTCGGTCAATATAATGGGTAATTGTGAGAAACAGGGGTCATGATGAAGGTGAACTCATAATCTTCATACGGCAGGCGGAATTCCGGTTCGGGCATGGCCCCCCAACTGTCGATACAAGCCAGTCCCATCTGTGCCTTGTCTATCAGAACGTTGGTCAGGTCTGCCTTTTCCACTTCCTGCGAATGTCCCTGTTTCTTCACCGGTCCTTCGTCCAACGATTCGATGGTGTAGTGCAGGGAGGAAGCCGAGAACGGGGCATCGGCCACGAACTGCAACCCCGTGCCTTTCACGTCGAGGACTTTCCACCAACGGATGTCTGTTTTCGTGCCCGTCTCTTGCGGACGGATGTAGGGATAGAACTGTTCGTCTACGGTCTGGTGATAAATGCCGAGGTCTGTGCTGTGGTTGCGGTTGCTGTAATTCTCCACCGGCCCGCGTCCGTAGTAAGAAATGTATTCAAAATCCTTGGGCATGACCAGTTGCATGCCGAAGCGGAACATGTCGGATGCCTTTTTCCCCTTGTCGGCCACCATCTTTTGGTTGACCTTTACGGCTCCTCGGTTGTTGATGGTATAGGTCAGGTAAAGCTTGGCCGACACACTCCTCATGTCGTATTCCGCCGACACGATGACCTGTCCTTCTTTCGTTTCGTGTTTTAAAGACGTGAGACGCAGGTCGGGATTTTTCCAAGCCGCATATTTGTGTTGGAGTTTGGCACCGTAATCATTGTCGGTCGGGGCGCGCCAGAAATTTGGTGTCAGCGCACCGCCTTTCCGGATGAACTCCGTCCGGTTCACGGCATAGCGTTCCATGTATCCGGTCATCTTGTTGAAACGTACCCGGAAGTTCTCTCCCGTGATAATCAGATGGGCCAGATTACGGTCGTTGACTTGCGGGACGACATCCGGAATGTAACGCACGCTTTCGTTCTTCAAAACCATGTCCGGTGCCTGATAGGGCCGGAGTTCGATTTGTGCCTTGGCCACCACGTGACGCGCCGGAATGATGCCTTCTCTTTCCCGTTGCAGGTATCTCACGTTGAGCAACCATTCGCCTTCCCCGTCAGTTCCGCCCCAGTCCAAGGTCATCGTGGCGGTTTGTTGCGGTTGGCAATCTATCCGTTCCACCGTTCCGCTGCGCATGACTTTTCCGTCTTTCAGTGTTTCCCACTCCATGACGTATGCCGAAAGGTCGCGGAAGAAATTCTCGTTGTATACCTTGATTTCGCCTTTCGACAAATCTCCGGGCGTGGTCCAGATGTTCTGGTAGAAGTATCTCACTTCGTAGCTGTGCGGGTTCGGTACACGGTCGGGACCGAACAAGCCGTTGACCATGTAATTGTCGTCCTTGGTCTTATAATCGTCGAAGTCCCCGTCGTAACCGTATATCATTTCCCCGTTGCGACCGGTCCATCTCGGCGACTGGTCCACCCAGTCCCAGATGAAGCCGCCTTGGAACTTGGGATACTTCCGGATTAAGTCCCAATAAATGTTGAAGTCGCCCAAAGCGTTCCCCATGGCATGGGCATATTCGCACATGATGAAGGGTTTCTGTTTGTTGTCGTCCTCGCAATACTTGATGCAACGGGAGTAAGTGGGATACATCGGACAGTAGACATCGGTATTGGAACCGGTGTCGTAAGCTTGTTCAAAGTGGACGAAGCGGCTGGGGTCTTCCTGTTTAATCCAGTCGTAACAGGCCTCGAAGTTCGAGCCGTCGCCACACTCGTTGCCCATCGACCACAGGATGATGCTCGGATGGTTGAAGTTGCACTGCACGTTGCGTTGGTTGCGTTCCAAATGCGCTTTCTTGTAAGCCGGGTCCTTGGCCAACGACTTTTCCTTGAAACCCATGCCGTGGCTTTCGAGATTGGCTTCGGCCACGATGTAAAGGCCGTAACGGTCGCACAGTTCATACCAATACGGATCGTCCGGATAGTGGCAGGTGCGCACGGCATTGACATTGAATTTCTTCATGAGTTGTATGTCTTGGAGCATCCTCTCGCGGGTGACATACGAGCCTCCGTCGGGATCCATCTCATGACGGTTTACTCCTTTGATGAGCACGGGCTGCCCATTTACCAAAAGTTGGCTGTCCTTGATTTCGATTTTCCGGAATCCCACTTTTACGGGTATGACTTCGCGGATGGCGTTTCCGTCTTTCAGTGTAGCCCTGAGGGTGTAGAGGTAGGGCGTCTCTGCCGTCCATTTATGCGGGTTCTTCACCGGCATGATGACGGATGGGGTTCCCGTTTCGCGGACTTCTTTCATGCAGACGGTTTCCCCGCGTGCATCGAGTAATTCGAGTGTAATGCGGGCCTTGCCCTTTACATCCATACGGACTTCCAGTGTCCCGTCCTGATACCGGTCGTCCAAGTCGGGAGTGACCCGAAGGTCTTCTATCCGCTTGGCGTGGCGCACGTAGAGGTAGCAGTCGCGTGATACGCCGCTGTAACGGAAGAAATCCTGATCCTCCAAGTAGCTGCCGTCGCACCAACGGAACACTTGGAAGGCTATCAGGTTCTTTTGCCCAGGTTTCAGATAAGGGGTCAGGTCGAACTCCGCCTCCATTTTGCTGTCCTCGCTGTAACCCACAAACTTTCCGTTGACCCATAGGTACATGTTGGAAGACACGGCACCGAAATGGGCGATGATGTCTTTCCCTTTCCAGTCTGAAGGAATCACCACTTCACGACGGTAGGAACCTACGTGGTTGTTTTCCGTCGGGACATGGGGCGGCTTCTTGAACGTGCGCCCTTCGTAGCCTTTCCATCCGAAATCCACTCCTGCGTATACCGGGACATCATAACCGTTCAGTTCCCACACGCCCGGAACCGGGAAATCCACCCAGCCTTTGTCGTTGAAATCCGTCTTCCAGAAGCCTTCCGGACGTGCGTCGGCATGTTCCACCCAGTTGAATTTCCAGTTCCCGTTCAGGCTCATGAAGTTTCCGGACAGTTCTTTCATTCCTTTTGCCGCCAGTTCCGTACTTTCATAGGCAAAAAAGTCGGTGTGCATGGGGGCACGGTTGACGGCATTGATCTCAGGGTCTTGCCACTCCTTGAATGTTTGTGCGTAGGCATGGCATGCGCATACGCCTAATATACCCAATAATATTCGTTTCATCGTATGTCGATTTTGTTTATAAATGTATATGATATGCTCTTTATTATAGACTTGGAACGACTTGTTTTATTGTGCCGTCTTCATTGAAAAACACGCGGTCCATGCAGACTTCGCGGTGATAACCCGCTTCACGCCCCATCGTGATGCCGTCGGGGAACTTGAAGCGGTGGTAGACGATGTACCATTCGTCCGTGCCGGGCACTTGCAGGAAGGATTGGTGGCCTGTGGCATAAATGCCCTGGTCGGGCTTTTTGCAGACTACCATCCGGCTTTCCGACGGGTCGATCGGGCCGACGGGGGACTTGGAACGCACGTAACGGACTTCGTAGTCCGCGCTCCGCGTGTCGTTTTTAGACCATGTGAAATAATAGTATCCGTCACGGTAAAAGACGTAAGGCGCTTCACTGTAATGCCGGTCGTTGTCGATGAGTATCTTCGTGGTGTTCGGTTTGACGGATACCATGTCATCGTTCAGTTCACACACTGCCATGTAATAGTTGCCCCAGTACAAATAAGTCTTGCCGCTCACGGGGTCGGTGAAAACGTCCGGGTCGATATTCTGTCCGCGTTTCATTCCGCCCGGAAGTTCCTTCCCTATCAGCGGTTGGCCGCTGTCCTTGAACGGGCCGAGCGGATGGTCGGCTACCGCCACGCCCACTTGCTTCTCTGCCGTGTAATAAAAATAATATTTGTAACTGCCGTCTGTTTGTTTTTTCTCGATGATACAAGGTGCCCATGCGTTCTTTTTCGCCCATGAAACCTGTCTCAAATCCAACATGACACGCTCTTCTTTCCACGTTTTCAAGTCGGCGGACGAGAAAGCCTTGAAGCTCGTGCCGCCCCATCCCGGTATACCGTCCGTCGTGGGATAAACGTAGTATTTTTGCGTTTGCTCGGAATATAGTATTTCCGGGTCGGCATAATAACCGGGGAACAGGGGATTTTTCTGTATGGATGCCGTGGAAACGTATTTCCGTTTGTTCTTGAGCCAGTAAGCTTCAAGCTTGTCGGCCTCCTCGGTGGTCAGATGCACCACGGCTCCATGCTTGGGAGCATTGAAATTCGTGGATTTCATCACTCCTTCGTTGAAACGTCCCAGATTTTTAAACGTGATGAAGTCCGACGTTTCGGTAAAGGCGAAATTGTGTGGCGTGATACTATATACATCGTACATCAGCACCCATTTGTCCTCTCCGAGGCGTTTCCATACCGTAGGAGCCTCGCAAGATTTCGGTTCAAAGTCGTACCAACGCGGATCGTATTCGTAGTCTCCGCTGATACGGTCGGAAATGGCCTGCTTGATACCCGGCTGTCCGTCGTGAGCCACGTAGAAAAGATGGTACTTATCCCCTACCTTGGTGATGTCGCCGTCGATGGCCGAAACCGTTTCGTCCGGGTATTCGTAGAGCAGTTGGGGCAGGCTCTCGATACGGTCGAAATCATCGTTTACGTACACGTAATACAGTTTGTTGCGTTCGTTGCGGAAGCGCATGGTATAGTAAATCATCAGTTTGCCCACCCGTTCGTCGTAGGCAATTTCAGGTGCCCATGCGCAGCCTATTTCACTCAATCCGGCTGTCAGTTGGTCGAAACGGATGTTGGCGCGTTTCCAGTTTACCAAGTCCCACGACTTCATCAGCACAAGCCCCTTATTGTTTCCCCAACCGTACATGTTACGGTCGCGCTCCCACTCCGTTTCGCGGTAGCCGTCGCGGCGGGCAAAGACATGGAGGTCGGTCATGGCCAAATAGAATGCGCCGTCCGGTCCACGGTAGATATAGGGGTCGCGTATCCCTCTTTGGTAAGCAATCGTATCGCCGGCCAAGACGGGTTCCCCGTCGTTCAGAGCCGTGAACGTGTATCCGTCTCGGCTCAATGCCATGTAAAGGCCGTGCGTTTCGTCCTTGTGGAACACCATCAGGTAGGCACTCAGGTCTTTTTCCTGCGGAACGGCGTTTTTATAACGGAACCGGCGGAAAGCGGCTTCACCCTTCCCGATGGAAACCAATCCTATACGTAAGGCATAGAAACCTTTATAGGCGTTGTGGTGCATGCCGGACACATCTATGCCTTCGGCCAGTGTGGTCCATTCCTTTACGTCCTTTCCAACCGATATGGAGACGTGGTTACCTTGGTTCTTTATCCGTACCGTGAACTGTCGGCCTAACGTGTTGGGCAATTCTGTCTTTTGTCCGGCGTGCCGGTAGACGGTGAATGTCTTGCCGTCCGACACCAGTCCGGCGTATGCTTTTTCACTATAATAAAGCAAGAGTCCGGCTGTATTGTTTTTCCCGACCGTGACTTCAACTTGGGTTTCGTAGTTCTTGTCTTCTGCGGTAGCCAACAACAAACGGCCGTCTGCCGGAGTCTTGCCTTTAGCCTTCAGCCGCAATGTCCGGTTTTCGAGGGTCACGGCTTTCGGGGCATATTCTTTCCAGAACGTCCATTGCAGCCCCAGTTCCGTCCCCTGGAAGTCGTCGGAAAGCTCCAGGCCGTGACGGATGGGAACCTCTGCCTTGGGAAACGTGCCTGTGGACTTGGCACGACACCATCCGTCCGGTGTCCACTCGATCGGTTCGATAAGGGTTTGACGCCCCAAAGTATGGTAACCTTTGGCGTATGCGTGGTACACCACCCACCAGTTTCCGTTTACATCGTCTATCAGTGTGCCGTGTCCCCTGGACCACCAGCTTTCTCTTTCACTGTAAGTGTGCACCAACGGGTTGAACGGAGAGTTCTCCCACGGACCGAGTACGCTTTTCGAACGTGCCGTCACGACCATGTGACTGGTGCCCGGTCCGGCAGTTCCGCCTTCGGCCGACGTGAGGTAATAGTAGCCGTTGTGGTAGTTCAGCTTCGGAGATTCCAGATACATGCCTTCCGTCCGCCAGTTCCGGGGATAGGGCCAACCGTCGTAGACCTTTTTCACTTCGCCCACCGTAGACAATCCGTCGTCGGAGAGCTGCACGACTTTGCCTTCGGAGAGATACAAGTAACGTTTTCCATCCGCATCGGCCACATGCCCGGGGTCGATGCCGTTCACCTTCAAATCTTTCGGTGCACTCCACGGCCCGTGGATGTCGTCCGCCCATATCACCCAGTTCGTCCCGGCAGCCGGATAATAGATGTAATACCTATTATTATACTTCACCAAATCCGGTGCCATGGCCGAGCCTTCCCATTGCGCCATGGCACGGCATACCGGTTCCCAATGTTCCAAGTCCTGGGAATGCCAGATGAGGAAGCCCGGCGCATAATAAAAAGGAGAATGCGTCATGTAGTAATCCTTCCCGTCGCGCAGGATGGTGGGGTCGGGATAGTCTCCGGCAAGGATGACTTTCGGAAAGTCTGTTGCACAGACGGCCCAACTCAGTAAGGAGAACAAGACAAGAGAAACATACTTTTTCATAAATTCATCGTTGATTTTTGCTGTTGTGTTGAAAAGGCAGGCAGGCCGTCCCCTGAAAAAATGGTTGGTGGCCTGTCTGCCTGAATTGCATTTTACTTCATTCTGCTCTATTTCACTACGTATTTTTTTCCGTCCATGATGTAGATGCCCTTATGCAGACCGCGCAGAGCCTCGGACTTCCTTACTTGTCTGCGTACCATCCGGCCGGACAAGTCATATACATCCACTTCTTTCATCAGGTCATTGTTATCCACGGAGGGAGCCGAGATATTGTCGCCTTTGTTCGGACCTACGTAATAAAGGCGGAAATTATCGGCAAACCAATATTGTCCGTTCCCGGTAATGACGCCGCTTCCCTTGATACCGATGACCAGGCTTCCGTTTTCCACATAAATTTCCGGTATGACCGTGGTGGTAGACAACGTGTTTTGAGCGATGTCCCATGCGTCGGTATCGGCATTGAAAACAGCTTCCGCGTATACGCTGTCGCTGAATACGTAAACCGTGCTGTCGTTTTGGTTGATGTCGGGTACAATCTCGGTAGACACATTGCGCGTCAAAGCATACAACTGCAACAGTTCCGGAGTCTTCGTACACCAAGTGGCAGCCTCCAAACGGTAAGCTCCATCGGGTAAGGCGACCTTGCTTTCTTGTGCCCCATAGTTGCCCAAAACTTGATGGTAATCGGTAGAAGAAGCGATGTTGTTGCTTTCTTTTCCGGACCAGCTCCAACAATACAACCAAGTGTCGCCGCTCGTCGCTTTGGTACGTTCCTGACTGTCAGCCGTCGTTTGGCACTCCCAACCGTTGGCTACGGTGTTGATTGGCGTATTATTGTCGTCCACTGCATTTTGATAGATATTCGGATTGACAATGAAACTCGTCATGTCCAACGGGTTTTCTTTGGCGTTTTCTTTCACGTCCTGTGTCATGGCTTCCACACATTCCATCTTCAACAGTTCCGTGAATTCGTCGGCATCGATTTGGTCAATCTCATCGCTTTTCAAAAGTGCCACCACGTTTTTATACGCTTCGCTTTCGGTCAATCCACCGATTTGGTCGGCCAAGGTTTTAGCTTTACCCAACGGGAAGCAGAGCGCGATGGAAGCTTTCAAGGCTTCGGTCGCATCGTTCAATACAGTTGTCTTCTCAACGATCCTTTCATCCAAGTAATTTCCCCATGTCATCTTTTCCGCGTAAACCGCAGCGTCCTCCAATGCCATGGAGAAATCGGCCGTGACCTTAGGTTGGGCTACCACCAGCCCTTCATTTAATTGACTGTTCAAAACGGTACCGTTGCTTAAGAGAGGCGTGAGGGTTTCATAATTTGTAATAATCGTGTTGCCTTCCTCCAACATACGGTCCATATCCTCGATGGCTAATTGTAGCTCTTCTTGTGTTCCGGATTCGATGATGTCGGGATAACCGTCTTCCGGATCCAAGGCAAAACCGAGGTCGTCGCTGTCGTCGATACCGGCTTCCACCATCTTTTCATGCAGCAGGGCCGCTTCATCCAGTCGGGCTTGCAGACGGTCGCGGTAAGCAGAGATTACATCGCTCTTGATGTAATAAAGGCGGAAGTTGTCGGCATACCAACTTTTACCGTTTCCACCTGTCGTGCCTACGCAAACCATACCGATATGAAGTTTACCGTCGCGCACTTCGAAGTTCTCTGTTTCCGTCGTTGTAGCCAGAGCGTCTCGTGCTTCTACATAAGTGTCCCAATCTTCGTTGCTTTCCGCAAAGGCGAAATCCACGCTGTCTGTCGAGGCGTACAAGAGTACGTTGGTCGCTCCGGCGTTTGTATAAGTGGCTGCTTTCAATATGTACAGTCCGTCCGGTAACTTCACCGCTCCTTCTTCGTCGCTTCCTATAGTTTGGCCATAGCGTGAGGGGTTCAGACGGGAACCGGTCCAACTGTTGCAGAAAAGATCTGAATTACCTGTACCTTCGGTAGACGTGTACCACGTACCGTCCGCAGCCCCTTTGTCGCAATCCCAACCGGAAGGAGGAGCCATTTCCGACACGGTTTGGAATACGTTCGGATTGACAATGAAACTGGTAAGTTCTATCGGATTGTCATCGGATGCCGTAGAAAGGAACTCCGGAGTCATGGCTGTACGGCATTCTGCATTGAGAGCCTGTGCGGCCAAAGCCACATCGTCGTAAACCAATTCCGTGGAGGCCAACAATTCAGCTACTTTCTTGTAAGCTTCGGTTTCTGCCAAACCGCCGATACGGTCGGCCAATGCTTTGGCTTTCTGTAATGAATAGCTTAGGCTGATGTAAGCCACGGCATTGGATGTTGCCGTGTTCATGGCCGTGATGCCGTCGCCAATCGCTTCAGTGACTTCTTTCATTGTGGACAGTTTCAGAACCTCTTCCGCAGTTCCGATAGCGTCTTGCAGTTCTTGCTTTACGGCATCTGTCACATTATATGTCCCATCTTCCATTTGCGCCAATAGCTCGGTCGCTTTGGCCATGCTTGCTGTCAACTCAGCCCCCTTCGTACAAAGCCCTAAAGCTGTGGCTGTGTTTTCTTCGAGGACAACGGATGCGGCGGCGATTTCCTCCTCCGGAGTGTTTTCATTGTAGCTGCCGTACCGTTCGACGAGGGCGGTCAACTCGGAGGCGGACGCTATACCCAAAGTTTCCAACGAATCGCGCAACGTTTCCAATTTTGAGATTTTGACGGAGAAGGCATCAAACGCGCTTCCCTCGAAATACAGTTTGAAATTGTCCCAACAAGACCATGTTTTACCCGCATTGGTATTGGATGCAATCCCCATCAGCATGCCGCTTCCGTCTTGTTGTACGGTGAATGTCACCTCGTTCAGATAGCTTTCGGGATATTTGGTCAGCCAAGCGTTCAACCCTTCCATACCGTCGGGCCATCCGTTCAACTGGTTGGCTACACTGGCATCTGCAGGTTCGCTGTACAGGGACTTCAGCTTCACCGAATCCTTTCCTGCAAACAGGTAAGCATTGATAACTTCCGTGCCGGCGTTGTAGGCCGCTCCATTATCATTTCCGCCTGCACGGTGGAACCCTTGTACCGTAAGTTTGTAATGACCGGCTTTCAACCCTAACACGTTTTGCGAGGCAGAATTATAAGACTGGAAGAACTCTGCATTCAACCATGTGGCATTCACGCCGGGAAGCGCAGTCCCGGCGTCCCACCCGTCCGTCGTACCGGTGGAGAAGTCTGCATTGGTGATGTAAGTGTCTGTCACATCAATCCATTCTTGTGCATACACAGTTCCCGTGCAAAAAGCAGTCCACGCCATTGTGGCCAACAGATGCTTGGCCCCTCTGCGCGGCAAATCCTTAAAAAAGTCGTTTTTTCCCATAATAGTAAAAAGTAAGGTTCAATCTTTTTCGGACTGTTACGGCTGAACCTGTTGGCCGTAACACCGATTCCAATCACGTTTTATATATAGGACGAACGACGGAGCGAAAATACCTAATTTGCCCTCGATTTTTTAACATTTGGTTCGAAATGCCTCTTAATTGTCAGGAGAAAGCGAAACAGACCTGCTTCCTTTACTGTTTTTTTCGTACCTTTGCGCCCAAATTATTAAGGTAGGGTATTTTTCTACATATAAATCAAACGTACACAAGAAGAAACCAATGGAAGAATCAAACAAGTCCGAATTAAAAGCAGAGTTGATATACGGGTTGAACGACCGACCGCCTTTGCGCGAAACTTTATTTGCAGCCTTGCAGCATTTATTGGCCATTTTCGTGGCTATCATCACCCCGCCGCTCATCATCGCCGGGGCTTTGAAGTTGGATATCGAGACGACCAGTTTCTTGGTTTCCATGGCATTGTTTGCTTCCGGCGTGTCCACGTTTATACAATGTAGGCGAATCGGAGGTATCGGTACGGGATTGCTGTGCATACAGGGTACGAGCTTTTCTTTCATCGGTCCTATCATTTCCGCAGGGCTGACCGGAGGTCTTCCCGTTATTTTCGGGGCTTGTATGGCGGCCTCTACAGTGGAAATGTTGATTAGCCGCTTATTGAAATATACCCGTAAAATCATTACGCCGTTGGTTTCCGGTATTGTCGTGACGCTGATAGGTATGAGTCTTATCAAAGTGGGGATTACGGCTTGTGGAGGCGGTACGGTGGCCAAAAGCAACGGGACTTTCGGTAGCTTTGAGCATGTCGGCCTGGCGGCTTTGGTTTTGTTGCTGATTATTTTCTTCAACAGAAGTTCGAACCGTTACCTGCGTATGAGTTCGATTGTCATCGGACTGGTCATCGGTTATGCGGTGGCTTGGTGTATGGGTTTGGTGGACTTTTCTTCGGTGCAGAGTTATGGAGGGTTCAATATACCTGTTCCTTTTAAATACGGCTTGTCTTTTGACTGGTCGGCTTTTATCGCTTTGGGACTGGTGTATTTGATTACGGCGATTGAAGCCTACGGCGACATCACGGCCAATTCACTCATCTCGGGAGAGCCGGTAGAGGGAAAGACGTTTGTGAAACGGGCTTCCGGAGGAATCTTGGCCGATGGTTTCAATTCCATGTTGGCCGGAGCGTTCAATTCCTTCCCGAACTCAGTCTTTGCCCAAAACAACGGGATGATACAGTTGACCGGAGTGGCGAGTCGTTACGTGGGATATTATATCGCAGGATTCCTTATTTTACTGGGACTTTTCCCAGCCGTGGGTCTGGTGTTCTCCTTGATGCCCGAACCAGTATTGGGCGGTGCCACGCTGTTGATGTTCGGCACAGTGGCTTCCGCCGGAATCCGCATTATCGCAGCTCAGACCATCGACCGCAAAGCCACGTTGGTGATGGCGTTGAGTTTTTCTTTGGGATTAAGCGTGGAATTGGTGCCCGAGATTCTTTCGCAACTGCCGGAAACAGTGAGAAACATATTCTCGTCCGGTATCACGACCGGTGGTGTCACAGCAATTTTGGCCAATGCCTTGATTCGCATTAAAGAATAGGCAGAAAGGAATAGAACGGATTTGGGCAAGGGTAAAAACAACCGGATAGAGGAAGAACAGCGTACGGTGGAATTGATGATTCGTCTCTACTGCCGCTACAAGGAAGGCCACAGGACTTTATGTCCGGAGTGTCGTGAAATGTTGGATTATTCCCGTGCACGTCTATCACGGTGTCCCTTCCAGAAAGATAAGCGTACGTGCCGTCTTTGCACCATACATTGCTACCGTCCGGACATGAAGCGACGCATCCGGAAAGTGATGCGATATGCAGGTCCGCGTATGTTATGGTATCATCCCCTGATTGCTTTGCGGCATTTATGGCGGGAATATAGGGGATAAAGCTACGATTATTCAGAAGGTTTTTGATAGTAATAATACCACCAATACGTATTTCCGTACATGCGCCGGCATTGGTTCGAACGTTCCGTCGCATGAGTATATTGCATACCGTAGTGGAGGAAGTCGTTCAGGTTTGTTTCTATTACGCTGTTTTTGTACGTAATGGCCGGAGTGGTATGCAAACGGTTATATAGAATGAGAGCCTCTTTGTAATGTAACGGGAGGTTGTCGTTCACTTCATGGCAACGTGGCAGTACGGTGACAAAAGCATCAAGGTTCTTATCCAACAGATAGGCGCAAAGCAAGTAGTCTTTTGCAGCAGCAGTGGCCGAAGGTCGTTGTGACAGAAGTTCGAGAAACCGGGTGTTGTCTTTCAAATTTTTCCCCGGCTTTCCCCCTAAATGTTTGTATAAGGCCTTCGTCCAATCATGAGCGTAGGTTGTATCAGACAAACTGGGCAACAGACCTTGGCTACCGTTATATTGAGGAAAATCGAAAAGCTTCTCGCCTAAAAGATTCTCACGGCTTAGTGCAAACACTCTCATGGCAGTCAGGCTTCGGTCTGTCTGCAATGATTTGGCTCCTACTTGCAACGCCAACGAGTCCTGCCCTTCGACGAGGTATCTCTCGGCTTTGAGCCGGTAGTGGTATACATCTTTCGTATTGGCTATGCTGTTTACCATGCAGAACTGCAACGCAAGCCATAGGAAATTCACCCATAGGAAGGAAAAAGCATTCTGTTTTCCGTTTTTACGGTCCGGGAAATGCAGAGCCATCCATGTCACAAGGATATACAAAAAAATACAGACCGTGAGCCATATCCAATTGGTGGACAATTGTACATTCCACCCTGTTTGAGGAACAATGGACGTAAGTAATCCCAACACGACGCACGACGGGAAATAATAGAGTGCATGGAAACGCAACGGATATACCATTATCCGCCGAAAAACTCCCTGCAATAACAGTAGCAGAAGGGTAATGATGACCGTTCCCCACAGCGGAGAATAGACGGTCTGCCCTTTCGACAACAAATGTTGTGCGGTAGCCAATAAATCAGCCTGCATCACAAACAGGTAAAGCAGGGAGAACAAGGTGAAAAGAGAACCGCATACCCATGAAATCATGCGTGCGGTTCTTTTCTTATATGTCGGTTTGTACATCCGGAATCCAGTTTCAGTTTATTTGTTTTTACTCTTATTTATTTTCCGTCTTTTTATCTTCTTGCGCCCTACGGAGTACCATGGCGGAACGTGCCGGAAGATAGAGTTTGAGCCATCCCTTTCCATCGCGGGCCAGAAGCGGGTCGAAGTTGGTCAAGTGGCGGAGGCTGTCATCATTCAATCCGTGTCCGCCGAATGCCGGCGCGTCAGTGTTCAGAATCACGTCGTAGGCTCCTTGAGGCACCATGAAGCCGTAATCCGTATACGAACGGGCATAGCTGAAGTTAAAGACAAATATGAGGTTATTACGGCTATAGGCCAATACTTGGTCGCCATCGTTATGCCAGATTTCCGTCACGGGAGATTTTTGGATATTTTTCTCCTTGCCGATAATATCCAACATCGCCTTGTCGAAGTCACCTAAATAATGATAGCACAACTCTTTATTATCTACAAGATTCCACTGTCTCCGGGCATACTTGTGACTCCATCCGTTACCCTCACGCGGAAAATCAATCCATTCCGGATGACCGAACTCATTACCCATGAAATTCAGATAACCGCCGTTGATGGTGGAAGCCGTAAGCAGACGAATCATTTTATGCAAGGCTATGCCGCGTTCTACGGCGTAGTTCTCATCTCCTTTTTTGAAGTGCCAATACATGTCGGCATCTATCAAGCGGAAAATGATAGTCTTGTCGCCCACCAAAGCTTGGTCGTGGCTTTCACAATAAGATATGGTCTTCTCGTCAGCCCGTCGGTTCGTCACTTCCCAGAACATGCTGCTGGGTTTCCAGTCCTCGTCCTTCTTTTCTTTAATGGTCTTTATCCAATAGTCGGGAATGTTCATGGCCATGCGGTAGTCGAATCCGTATCCACCGCCTTTGAACGGGGCAGCCAATCCCGGCATGCCGCTCACTTCCTCGGCTATGGTAATGGCTTTGGGGTTGACTTCGTGAATCAATGCGTTGGCCAACGTCAGGTAACAGATGGCATTGTCGTCCTCATGCCCGTTGAAATAATCCCCATAGTTGCAGAACGCCTCGCCCAACCCGTGGCTGTAATAGAGCATAGACGTGACACCGTCGAAACGAAAACCGTCGAAATGGTACTCGTCCAACCAGAATTTGCAGTTGGACAACAGGAAGTGTATGACTTCGTTCTTGCCGTAATCGAAGCACAAACTGTCCCACGCCGGGTGTTCGCGCCGTCCGCCCGAATAGAAATACTGGCAGGGGTCACCGGCAAAGTTGCCCAAGCCTTCCACTTCGTTCTTCACGGCGTGGGAGTGCACGATGTCCATAATCACGGCGATGCCCATTTTATGTGCCTCGTCGATGAGTCGTTTCAGTTCCTCCGGCGTACCGAAACGGCTGGAAGCTGCAAAGAAACTCGATACATGATAGCCGAAACTTCCGTAGTAAGGATGTTCCTGTATGGCCATGATTTGTATGCAGTTGTACCCATCGGCAGCGATGCGGGGCAGCACGTTTTCACGGAACTCATTGTAAGACCCGACTTTCTCTGCATCCTGCGCCATACCGATGTGGCATTCATAAATCAGCAAGGGCGCCGTATTGGGACGGAAAGTCTTCTTTTTCCACACGTAAGGCTGTTCGGGTGCCCAGACTTGCGCACTGAAGATTTTGGTCTGTTCGTCCTGTACCACGCGGCGGCACCATGCCGGAATACGTTCGCCGCATCCGCCGTCCCAATGTATTTTCAACTTGTAGAGGTCACCGTGTTTGAGGGCGTTGCCGCGTAATTTGATTTCCCAGTTCCCGCTGTCCTTTATCCTTTTCAACTTGTATTTCGGCGATTCCTTCCAATCATTGAAATCGCCTATCAAATAGATTTCGGTGGCATGGGGCGCCCATTCGCGGAATACCCACCCCGTAGCCGTGCGGTGCAGGCCGAAATATAAGTATCCCGAAGCGAAATCCGACAAAGAGCATTTTCCATTTTGTGTGAGTTCGGCGATTTTGTCTTCCGCATGCCGGTGGCGACCCACGATAGCGGCTTCATAATCTTTCAGCCAAGGGTCGTTTTTAATAATATCCAAAGTCTTTGGAGTTGACTTTACCGTTGATTTTGCCATAATAAGAATAGAATTAAGGTGTTATTTTTATTGTTGATTCCAATCATCCGATACCGGAATTTTAAAGACGGCTTTCTTCAAAGCTGTCGGTGTTACACCCGGCGCATGTGCGTCTTGTGGGAAAAAGATGGCAAACATGCCTTTCTTTACGGTGACGAAACTTCCGGAGCACTCTTTATAGAATGAAATGTCTTTGGTTTCATCGTATGGCGTAGGCTTCAATTCTTTTAAGGGGGAATATCCCATGGTTTCATCGCCCGTAAGAGGTATTTGTATGTCTATCATTTTCCTGTGTGATTCGAGAACGGCTTGAGTCGGAGCCTTGGGCGGGATGGTCTGCAAATTTACGAAACATCCGTCGGCATCCCATTCAAAGCGTCCTTCCGGCAAAGCCTGCAAGTCATGGCTGTCCAGAAAGCCGACAACCGTCTTCAACATCGGGAGAAGACGGATATAATCTTTCAGGTGCGTTATGTCGTCGATAATCATAATGTCAGAGTTTTATCGTTCTATCGGTGCAAATATAGACGTTTGTCCGGATATCTCACTCATGTTTCAGTAACTTTTTATGCCTTTGGAGCACTTTCAAGAGTTCTTCATGAACTTTTCCGTTCGAAGCCAATACTTCTTTGGCATCAGGACCGTTTGAGTTTCCGCTAAAGTCGGTCATTCGTCCGCCGGCCTGTTTCAGGATGATGTATCCTGCCGCAATATCCCATGGACCTAAGAAGGCTTCGATAAAGATTTCAAAACGTCCCGCCGCCACATAGCATAATTCTGCCGCAGCGGAACCCAGCATGCGTATGCCGCTTACGTGTCCATACAAATCACGCATCAGCGGCAAGATAAAGGGACTGTAGCGTTCCGCTTTGTAAGGAAGTTCCGGCATGATAAAAGATTGGTCGAGCACGCTCTGGTCGCTGACGCATATCTCCTTGCCGTTCAAGTAAGCCCTACTGTTTTTGTTGGCCCAAAAAAGTTCCTCACGGACGCATTCGTACACCACGCCCAACAGTATTTCCTCGCGGTTGCGCAAGGCAATGCTTACGCAATACGGCGCACAGTCGTGAATATAATTGCTCGTCCCGTCCAAGGGGTCCACCACCCAACAGTATTCCTGTTCTTCCAGCGAACCGGACCCTTCTTCGGCAATAAAACCGGCTTCGGGGAGCAATTCATGCAACCTCTCCACGATACGTTTTTCAGATGCTTTGTCCACGTACGACACATAGTCATGCGCCGCTTTCTGCTCCACACGGCTACGGTCGAAAGAAAGCCGTTCCTTTTTTAAAAACTCACCGGTCTCTCTGGCCAGTTTCTTGACTTCCTCTGTCAGAAAATCCAAGTCCATTTATCTTCCTCCTATTTTACTATCACTCCGTGGCTGTATTCTCCTTTTTGGACGATATTTCCGTTTTTGTCTTTCATCACGAAAGGACCATCCTTCTCATTGTCCTTGAAGTTCCCTTCGAAGCGCATTCCGTTTTCGTCCTCCATGATGCCGGGGCCGTTCTTCTCTCCGTTCTTGAACATTCCTTTGAATTTCGAGCCGTCCGTCATACGCAAGATGCCTTCCCCGTCCATTTGTCCGTCTTTCCAGTTTCCTTCATAGGTATCGCCGTTGCTCCATACGTATTTTCCCTGTCCGTCGCGTTTGTTGGCTTTCCACATGCCGGTGTACGACGCGCCGTTGTGCCACGTGAACGTACCTTTACCGTCTTGGAATCCGTTCTTGAACTGGCCGACGTACTTGTTGCCGTTGGCAAAAGTGAAAATACCTTCTCCCGTGCGTTCGCCTTGCACGTAACCGCCTTCATATTGGTCGCCGTTGTGGAATTTGTACACCCCTTTTCCGTGCTGCACGTCGTCCACCCATTCTCCGGTATATTTGTCCCCGTCGGCATAGTTGAACGTACCTTTACCGTTGCGTTGGTTGTCTTTCCACATGCCGTCGTACCATGAACCGTCGTTCCAGTCAAAGATGCCTTTACCGTTTTTTTGGTCGTTGCTCCATTCTCCCCGGTAGAATGCCCCGTTGGCGTATTTATATTCCCCGTAACCTTCCCGCTTGTCGGCTTCCCAGTTACCTTTATACACGTCTCCGTTGTAATAGTACATGGTGCCCTGTCCTTGTTGGAAGTCGCGAAACCACAGGCCTTCGTATTTATTGTTGTTCATGAAATAATATATGCCATGCCCGTGTTGCTGGTCTTGAAACCATTCGCCTTCGTATTTTTCTCCGTCAGGGAATTTATACACGCCGTATCCTTGGCGTTTGCCTTTCACATATTCACCTTCATAAGAGTCTCCGTTTTTGAAGTGGGTGATGCCCTTGCCGTAAGGTTTGCCTTTGAACAGCTCACCCTGGTATTCCGCACCGTCTTTAAAAGTATAATTCCCTATTTTGATTTCTTGGGCGTAGCCTTGCAGGACAGGCCATAACAAAACTATGCCGAAGAGTTTGTGTTTCAATCCCATTGCCGTATTGTCTGTATTTAGAATGTGTTATCGTTTGATCCTGTTCTTCAGGAAAGCTTCGGCCGCTTCGAGGTCGGCCGGTGTGTCGATGCCGATGGTTTCTATTTCGCTGATGCCCACCTTGATGGTATAGCCGTTTTCCAACCACCGTAATTGTTCCAACGATTCGGCCAGTTCCAACGGCGATTGCGGCAGGGAGGTGAGTTCTTTCAACACGTCGGCCTTGTAGGCATACAAGCCAATATGCTTGTAATATACATGCTCCTTCAGCCACTCCGTTTTATCCTTGTTGCGTTGGTATGGAATGATGGAACGGCTGAAATAAAGAGCCTGCATCCGGCGGTTGACCACCACTTTGGGCGAGTTGACGTTTTCCAAGGCAGGCCAACCGTCGGCCGGCGTGAAAGGTTTCACCAAAGTGGCGATTTCTGTTTGCGGATCTTCAAAACAAGCCTTTACGGTCTCCAACTGCTGCGGTTGGATGAAAGGTTCGTCGCCCTGAATGTTGACGACTACGTCGTATGGTTTGCCCTGCAATACGTAAGCCTCATAGCAGCGGTCCGTGCCGCTCTTGTGGTCCGCACGGGTCATGACGGCCTTGCCGCCGAATCCTTCTACCGTCTTGAGAATCCGTTCGTCATCGGTGGCCACGAGCACGTCGTCCATCACGCCGGACACTTGCTCGTACACCCGTTGGATGACAGGCTTGCCGCCCAACATGGCCAAAGGCTTGCCCGGAAATCTTGTGGAAGCATATCGTGCCGGAATAATCCCTATGTAATTCATTTTTTAGCTATTAATAAAGTATGCCATACAAAAATACAAAAAGATTTTGTAAGGGAGGGTAAAACTCCTTATTTTTGTGAATAAAAAGAACGGATGAAGAAGTGTTTCATAGGATTGGGCAGCAATGAACGCACGGCGGCCCGGCTTCTGGCAGCGCAGTCCGACCTGTGCATGTCGTTTCCCGGCATTGTGTTCAGCCGCTTGGTGCAGACTGCTCCTGTGGGCTTTGATTCGCCCCGCATGTTTTACAATCAGGTGGCTTGCTTTACTACTCCGCTCACGGCATCGCAAGTCCGCGAATGCCTGAAAAAGATAGAACGTGATCACGGACGTACACCGGACGATAAGGCGCGAGGCATCGTGAAAATAGACATTGACCTGCTGTGTTACGACGGAGAAGTCCTCAAACCGCAGGACTGGTTGCGGGTCGATGTCCGCGAGGGGGTGGCGGAACTGGCCTCTTCCTGAAGGACGGAATGCCGACACATATTTCAAATCATAAAAACAAAAAAGCGTATGAGAACAAGACTTTTATTCATGCTGTTCCTTGCCGGATGGGCATGGGGCACGGCGCAGGCCGCCACGGACGAAGGGCGTTACATTGAAGTGACCGGTACTTCCGAGGTGGAAATCGTACCGGACGAGATACATTACATCATCGAAATCAAGGAATATTTTGCCGAAGAATTCGACGGCAAATCCAAAGAGGAAGATTACCGTACGAAGGTACCCTTGGCCCGGATAGAGGAAGGGCTGCGGGAGACACTTCGGGAAGCCGGTGTCCCGGACGATGCCGTGCGCACACAGGAAATCGGCGACTATTGGCGCGAGAGCGGACGGGAGTTCCTCGTTTCCAAACGGTTTGACCTCACGCTGACCGACTTCAAGCAAATCGACCGTATTGTCCGGCATGTGGACACCAAAGGCATCCATACGATGCGCATAGGTGAGTTGAAAAACAAAGACATGCAGCTTTACCATCAAAAAGGAAAAATAGCCGCCTTGATGGCCGCCCGGGAGAAAGCCGCTTATTTGGTGGAGGCATTGGGCCAGAAACTTGGAGGTGTGGAGCGCATCATCGAGAACGGAAACAACGGCTTTTCTCCCGTGTTCACGGCACAAAGCAACGTAAGTTCTTCCGACGCGGCTTCTTTCGATGGTTTTCGTACGATTAAGAACCATTATTCCATGTCGGTTCGTTTTGAAATTTTAGACCAATGAAAGCGGACTACGAAATCAGGCAAGAGACGGAGAAAGACTATCCGCAAGTTTTCAAGTTGGTGGAAGAAGCCTTCCGGGACATGGAGGAGAGCGACCATCGCGAACAGTTTCTGGTGGAGCGGCTTCGGCATTCCCCCGCATTTGTTCCGGAACTTTCTTTGGTGGCCGACGGGGACGGCGGCGTGGTCGGCTACGGCCTGATGACCCGTGTGTCGATTCGTTCGGGAATACTGGATGCGGAATCCTTGGCGCTGGCTCCCGTGGCCGTACGGCCGGACAGGCAATCCATGGGCATAGGCAGCGCCCTGATTCGGGAGCTGCATGCACGGGCCGCCCGGTTGGGCTACAAGTCGGCCGTTGTGTTGGGGCACGAAGGGTTTTATCCCCGTTTCGGATATAGGAAAGCTTCGGACTATGGGATAGCATTTCCTTTTGAAGTCCCCTCGGAATGTTGCATGGCTGTCGAGTTGGTGGCCATAGGCTTGCGGGACATACGGGGCGTGGTATGCTATCCGGAAGCTTTTATGGAATGACGGGGCTGTTTGGGTATGAATTGACATAAGGACAAAAGAACAAAGGGCTGCGCATGTAAGAAATTTATGTCCTTTTGTTCTTATGTCTTATCCTATCATTCATTTTGTCATATTGTCAGAATGTCAAATCCGAACCCGTGAGAATCGCGTGTATGGGGGCAGGGCAAGCCTTCGAAGATTTTGAGCGATTCTCGCGGCTTTTGCCTGATTCAAAAAGAAAGAAAAAATGTGGTCGTGCCTGTCATTTGGGTGGGTCCGGCAGTGTGTCCTGCCGCATGGTGCGCCGTTTGGCGTAAGCCGGATGGGACTTTTCAGGTACAGGATGTTGTGGTGTCCTTGTCGGCCGGACAAGGGCAAATAATTTTGCCATGCGCAGAAAAAGCCGGTAAAAAAGGCCGTGAAGCGACCCTCGGCTTTGATTTTCGGATGTGCGTTTTCATGTCTGCGCCGAATGAAAAATCGCTTTCAGTCGAATGATTTTCCGTTCTCAGCCGAACGATTTCATGCTTTCCACAAAGAATCCGAAAAAACTCCGCTTGTTGCCTCTCCAACTCGTGCTTTTTTACCGGACAACCCCAAAAAGGAAGCCTTTTTTCGTGCTTCCCTTTCGGGGTTGTTCTCATGATTTCTATTCTCAAAAATGACCTTCTGTATCTTTTATAAGGGTTTTGGCGACATTTTGTTCACAAGACATGGCTTATTCGAAAACTTCGTCGATGCCGCCGTATTCCTCTACCGGAGCCTCTTCCGTCAGGATCGTGTCTTGACAAGGGTCGAATCCTTCGGGAATTTTGAACTTCTCGTCGGGGGAATATCCCAGGGCCTTGTCCTTATATACCTTTTGGAAGAAATAGGCGCAGACGGGCAAAGCCGAAGAGGCTCCCTGCCCATAGGTCATGCTGTTGAAATGGATGTCGCGGTCTTCGCCGCCTACCCAACAACCGGCGGAAAGCGACGGCGTGAAGCATACGAACCAACCGTCGGAGTTCCGGTTGGTGGTTCCCGTTTTTCCTCCCATGTCGGCATTCACGTTGTAACGGAAGCGCATGCGGCCGCCCGTACCTCCGTTCATGACGCCTTGCAGCATGATAATCATCTTATAAGCGCTTTCCTCGCTGATGACTTCCGTCATGCGGGGCTGGAACTCCCCTACTACATTCCCTTCGTTGTCTTCTATCCGCGACACGAAAAGGGGAGCCGTACGAATGCCGCGGTTGGCAAAGGCCGTGTATGAACTGACCATCTCGGCCACGGAGATTTCACAGGGACCGAGGCACAGCGACATGGAAGGATGGATGTCACGGTTGAGCACGCCGAACTCGTGAATCAGCCTCACCAAAGCCGACGGGCTGAGACGACTCATCAGGTAGGCCGAAATCCAGTTGTTGGACTGGGCCAGTCCCCATTTCAGCGTAACCATTTCTCCGTATCGGGAGCGGCTGCCGTTGCGGGGTGTCCAAGGCTTGCCGGCCACGATATACGTCTGTTGTACGTTCGGCGCAAGGTCGCAGGGCGACATACCGTTTTCCATGGCCAGCGTATAGAGGAAGGGCTTGATGGTGGACCCGACCTGACGGCGGCCCACTCCGGCCATGTCGTATTGGAAATAGCGGTAATCCGGTCCGCCCACGTAGGCTTTCACGTATCCCGTGCGGGTATCCATACACATGAATCCTGCACGCAGGAAACTTTTGTAATAGCGGATAGAGTCCATCGGCGTCATGATGGTATCCACTTCTCCGTGGTAAGAAAATACGGTCATTTCTTGTGGCGTATTGAATGCCTTTTGGATGTCCTCTTCCGTTGCGCCGCCCTTTTTCATCTTGATGTAACGTTCGCTCTGTTCCATCGAACGGCGCATGATTTTTTCCACCTCTTTCGTAGAAAGTTGGTTGGAGAACGGGCGTGTCGTCTGGTGACGCTTTTCTTTGTCGAAAATGGGTTGCAGGTAACCGGCTACATGCTCCTCCACGCTTTCCTCCGCATATTGTTGCATGCGTGAGTCGATGGTGGTGTAGATTTTCAGGCCGTCCGTATATAGGTTATAAGGTGTACCATCCTTTTTCCGGTTCTTGTTGCACCATCCGTATAAGGGATCGGTTTCCCATGCCAACGAATCTTCATAATATTTTTGGTCTTGCCATGAAGCATAATCACTTCGGTTGGGTTCTTTGGCCATCAGCATCGTGCGCAGCCGTTCGCGCAGGTAAGTGGCCAGTCCTTCTTTGTGGTCCACGCGGTGGAAACGCAGCCCGATGGGTTCCAGCTTATGCAACTCGGCGTCTGCTTTGCTCAAATATCCGGCTTTGACCATCTGGTCCAGTACCACGTTGCGCCGCTCACGGCAACGCTCCGGTTTCCGCACCGGATTGAAATAAGACGGGTTTTTACACATTCCAATAAGCGTCGCCGCTTCGCAAACCGAGAGGTTCTGCGGTTCTTTGTTGAAGTATGTGCGGGATGCCGTCTTGATGCCCACGGCATTATGCAGGAAATCGAAGTAATTGAGGTACATAGTGATGATTTCCTCTTTGGTATAGTATCGTTCCAGCTTGACTGCAATCACCCACTCTATGGGTTTCTGCAAGGCGCGCTCCATCGTACTCTGTGCCACGTCGCTATAAAGTTGCTTGGCCAGTTGCTGGGTAATGGTACTTCCTCCCCCGGCATTGCTCTGTCCGAGTAAGCCGCGTTTCACTACGGCCCGCGCCAGAGCGCGGTAGTCGATGCCAGAATGGTCATAAAACCGCTCGTCCTCCGTAGCCACCAATGCCTTGACCAACCAGGGGGAAAGGTCATCGAAGCCCACGAAAATACGGTTGGCCCGGCTGTACGACCAGGTACCCAGAAGTTTACCGTCGGCCGAAACGGCCTGTGACGCGTATTTATTGACGGGATTTTCTAATTGATATAAGTTCGGCATGTATCCAATCCATCCGTGCCAGATGGCGTAGAAAGCCAGAGAAACAGCACTGATGCAAAGAAACAAAATCACCCACAAAGTGATTACAAACTTCTTCCTCATAAATCTTTTTCTTTCATTTAGCAAAGTGGTAAAGTGCAAAATTACAAATAAACTTTATAATAGGCTGTCTATTTGTGGAAAAGTTAACGAAATGATGTGCAGTCCTCTTTCGTTCCACTTTTTTTATGTAACTTTGAAAGCTGAAGAAATTCTATATTTAAGCAAAAAGAAATCCGAAATGGAAAACAGGAGTTTGGTGACTATTGCAGACCATTCCAAAGAGAAGATCATGTATCTGCTTCGAATGGCCGGAGAGTTTGAGAAACATACCAACCGGAAGTTGCTGGAGGGTAAAGTCGTGGCTACTTTGTTTTTTGAACCGTCTACGAGGACACGGTTGAGTTTTGAAACGGCAGCGAATCGTCTGGGAGCGCGCGTCATCGGGTTTACCGACCCGAAAGTGACCAGTTCCACCAAGGGCGAAACCCTGAAGGACACCATCATGATGGTAAGCAATTATGCCGATTTGATTGTCATGCGGCATTATCTCGAAGGGGCGGCCCGTTATGCTTCCGAGGTGTCGCCGGTGCCCATTATCAATGCGGGCGACGGGGCCAACCAGCATCCTTCGCAGACCATGTTGGATCTTTACTCTATTTATAAGACGCAAGGCACGCTCGACAACCTGCAGATTTATATGGTAGGTGATTTGAAATACGGACGTACCGTACATTCTTTGCTGATGGCCATGCGTCATTTCAACCCGACGTTTCATTTCATTGCTCCCGAAGAGTTGAAGATGCCGGATGTGTACAAGCAGTATTGCGACATTCATCATATAAAATATGTAGAACACACGGACTTTACCGCCGACACCATTGCCGGGGCGGACATACTCTACATGACCCGTGTACAAAAGGAACGGTTTACCGACCTGATGGAATATGAGCGGGTGAAGGACCTCTACCTGCTCAAACTTTCCATGCTGAAGAAGGCCAAGGACAATATGCGTATCCTGCATCCGCTCCCTCGCGTGAACGAAATCGAGTATGCCATCGACGACGACCCGCATGCTTATTACTTCGAGCAGGCCCACAACGGCCTGTTTGCGCGGCAGGCTTTGATATGCGATGCCTTGGGGCTGACCTTGGACGATGTGATAAACGACCGGACGATTATTGACTAAAATACCGTAAGTATACAATGAAAAGACAAGAACTTTTGGTGGCCGCACTCGAAAGCGGTACGGTGATAGACCATATTCCATCCAGCAAGCTCTTTGAAGTGGTCAACCTTCTCCACCTCGAACAGATGAAGACTTCCATTACCGTGGGCTACAATCTGAAGAGCAAGAAAATGGGACATAAGAGCATCATAAAAATTGCGGGCAAGTTCTTCTCGGACGAAGAACTGAACCAGTTGGCCGTGGTGAGTCCGAATGTGACCTTGTGTATTATCCGCGATTATGAGGTCGTGGAGAAGAAGGAGGTCTTCTTGCCCGAGGAGTTGAAAGGCATCGTGAAATGTGCCAATCCCAAATGTATTACGAACAACGAACCGATGAAGACATATTTCCATGCCGTACCGGGTAAGGAAGGTGTGCTTCGTTGTCATTATTGTAATAAAGAGGTGGATTTGGATCACGTCAAATTGGTATAACCCTTTGGGCTATGAAGCAAGACTGGAAACCCGGAACGATGATTTATCCCCTGCCCGCCTTGTTGGTCAGTTGCGGCAGTACGCCGGAAGATTATAATTTGTTCACCGTGGCGTGGGCAGGAACCATTTGTACCAATCCGGCCATGTGCTACATCTCCGTACGACCGGAGCGACACTCTTACGCGCTCATCAAGCAGAACATGGAGTTTGTTCTCAATCTGACAACCGAAGACATGGCGTACGCCACGGATTGGTGCGGCGTGCGTTCGGGGCGCGACTACCGTAAATTTGAGGAAATGAAGCTCACTCCGGGAAAGGCTCGCATGGTGGCCGCCCCCATCGTGGAGGAATCGCCGCTGAGCATCGAGTGCCGGGTGAAAGAGATTGTATCTTTAGGGTCGCATGACATGTTCATTGCGGAAGTGTTGAATGTGAAAGCCGATGAGCGTTATTTGGACGAGCAGAGCGGAAAGTGGAGCCTGGACGCCAGTCACCCTCTGGTTTACCTTCATGGGGCTTACTATGGTCTGGGCAGGAAAATCGGTAAATTCGGCTGGAGCGTGGAGAAAAAGAAAGAATGAAATCCAATTATTTAAAGTCAATAAAGATGAAAACAGACACAACAGTATTTGATTTGATTGAGAAAGAGCACCAACGGCAGCTCAAAGGAATCGAACTCATCGCGTCGGAGAATTTCGTGAGCGATGAAGTGATGAAAGCCATGGGCTCCTGGCTGACGAACAAGTATGCCGAGGGGTATCCGGGAAAGAGATACTACGGAGGCTGTCAGGTGGTGGACGAAGTGGAGAGCTTGGCCATCGAACGGGTATGCAAACTGTTCGGTGCCGAGTACGCCAACGTGCAGCCTCACTCGGGAGCGCAGGCCAATGCTGCGGTATTTTTGGCTTGTCTGAAGCCGGGTGACACCTTCATGGGCTTGAATCTGGACCACGGAGGCCATTTGTCCCATGGTTCGGCTGTGAATACTTCCGGTATCCTCTACCATGCCATCGGCTACAACCTCAACAAGGAAACCGGCCGTGTGGATTACGACGAGATGGAGAAACTGGCTCTTGAACATCACCCGAAAATGATTATCGGTGGCGGTTCGGCTTACAGTCGTGAGTGGGATTATGCTCGCATGCGTGAGATTGCCGACAAGGTAGGCGCCATATTTATGGTAGACATGGCACATCCGGCCGGTTTGATTGCAGCCGGACTGTTGGAGAATCCGGTAAAGTATGCCCATATCGTGACTTCCACCACCCATAAGACGTTGAGAGGTCCGCGTGGGGGGATTATCCTGATGGGCAAAGACTTCGACAACCCTTGGAGATTGAAGACTCCGAAAGGCGAAGTGAAGAAAATGAGCCAACTGCTCAACAGTGCCGTTTTCCCCGGTATCCAGGGCGGTCCGCTGGAGCATGTGATTGCCGCCAAGGCCGTGGCTTTCAACGAGGCGTTGCAACCCGAATTCAAGGAATGGGCCAAACAGGTACAGAAGAATGCCAAGGTTTTGGCCGATGAACTGATGAAACGTGGTTTCGATATCGTAAGCGGCGGAACGGACAACCACTCCATGTTGGTGGACTTGCGCAGCAAATATCCCGACCTGACGGGCAAGGTGGCCGAGAAAGCCTTGGTGGCTGCCGACATTACGGTGAACAAGAACATGGTGCCGTTCGACAGTCGCAGTGCGTTTCAAACTTCCGGCATCCGCTTAGGTACGCCGGCCATTACGACACGTGGAGCGAAAGAAGATTTGATGGTACTGGTAGCCGAGTTGATAGAAAAGGTCTTGAATGCGCCGGAAGACGAAAATGTCATTGCCGAAGTGCGCAAGCAGGTGAACGAAGTGATGGCAGGCTATCCTTTGTTTGCTTATTAAAAAATACGAATCGTCGGGAATAAGACTGAAAAAGAGAACCGGACTCCATAGGATTTACAGGAGTCCGGTTTTCTTTTTATTTCCTTTCTTTCGCTAAGTTGCAATAATAGCCTATTTTGTAAAAGGCAAAGCAATAGAGATTAGGGTGCTTTCCCAACAAGTTTCGCCGTATCATCGGACGGCACAGGTGGTAAAGGAACGAAACGGAACGGAGGAGGTGCATGTCACGGAGCAAGCCGTATAGACGCAATATCTCAGAACAATCCTTTAGCTTTTCGCTGTGCATATAAAGTGTCCTTAAAGACTCCTCTGTCTTCAACAGTACATCCAAGTTGGTGTCTAATCCGCAATTCATTAAAGGGTTGTCTATATGCAGAATTTTGATGCCTTCTTTTTTTAATACCAATCCGAATAAAGTGTCTTCGTGCCCGTAGTGCGTGATGGTTTCGTCAAAAGGGTGTTTGAGGAATGTTTCGCGGAGAATCATGAAATTAAACGTGCGGAAGACTTTGTAGGGGTGTAAAGCCCGTTTTTCTGCCGTGAAGTGAGGCTCGGCGTGTTTTTCGTAGAAAAACGCCAAAGAAACCTTCGGTGACGGAAGCTGTTCCGGATGCACCAAGCCTCCGTAAACGACTTCAGCCGCGTTACGTACTGCCATGTACCGAGACAGAAACTCGTTACTGACTACCGACGCATCGCAATCCATAAAAATAAGGTAGTCATATCGGGCGAGGCACCCCAAGATATTGCGGATACGCGAACGGCCCACGTTCTCTTGCAATTCTATATATTTGCAGTTGGGAATACCGTTGATTTTACGGTTTTCACGCTTAAAGGCATCTTCCGAAGCATCGTCGGCCACCAATATCTCGTAGGGGCATTCCAGTCTTTCAGCTTGTTGTTGCAGGTCGGTCACCAATTTAACGCACACGTAGTTATACGTCGGAATCAAAATGGAAAGCATATTCTGTTTTATGGTATTCGGTCTTCAAAACTTTATGAGGTTCACGGGTTTCTTTGGCATTGTATGATGAGTACATGGTTCGTCTTGTCATCTATCCGGAAACGGTTGTCGCTCCGTTCGTTGACCAACCAAGCGATGCGCTCTCCGCTGCATACGACTAACTGCCTTTCTTTTTCGAACAGATTTTTCTGGCAGTTTGTCAGATAGTCGCTTACCAATTTCTGCCCCGTCATACCGAAAGGGACAAAACGGTCTCCTTCTTGCACGAACCTCACCGTTATGGGATATTCTATTTTGTCCAGGTCCATGCACACCGTATCCTTGCTTCGAGGTATCGTAAAATGCCGGTCATAATGCACCCTACGGATGAGGAACGTAAGGTCTTGTGTTACTTTCACACATCCTTCCAATGGAAGGACATGGCACAAACACTTATATTGCTCGTCTTTACGGCTAAGCACAAGCGTTTTTCTGTCCCGAAGCAATCGAAATTCATGGCTTTCATAAACTTTTCCGGAACTGCCATCCAAGTGGTTGAAAACCTCTTCCGCCTGTACTCTGTTGAAGCCGTATGCAGACAACAGTTCAAAGAGTATGGTACGTGCAGCAGGAATAGTCTTCAAGGCTTGTATGTCGATACGGTTGTTCCGGCATATACGTGCCTTCAAATCCTCTACGGCTATATTATATAAGGTGTAGGCATCTTCCAAATGACGTATCGTGTCTTGTAAGGTGTCGAGGATAGATGGGTTCACGGTTTTCAGTATCGGCAAGAACTCCAGACGGATTTTGTTACGGACGGCTTCCGTTTCCAGATTCGTGCTGTCCGTGACGTAAGACTGCCCTTCTCTGGCCAGATACCGCTCGATTTCCTCACGGCTCGTGTCCAGCATCGGGCGTATGACATAGCCGTTGCGGTAGCGCATGCCCGTCAAGCCTTTCAGTCCAGTGCCGCGGACCAGATGCAACAACAGTGTTTCCACGTTGTCGTCGCGGTGGTGTGCCACAGCAATTTTGTCAAACTGCCAATCCGTACGTAACTCTTCAAAATATCCGTAACGCAATTCACGGGCAGCCATTTCTATGCTGATGCCCTTTTTACGGGCGTATTCCATCGTATCGAAATCTTTCGTATGCAAACGTATGGACCGTGAACGGCATAAATCGCGCACAAATTTCTCATCGCGATCAGACTCCTTCCCACGCAGATGAAAATTACAGTGTGCGGCCTCGCAATGGAAACCAGCCTGTAGCAGCACCAAAAGCAAAGCCACGGAATCGGCTCCTCCGCTCAAGGCTACAAGTATCTTGTCATCCGGTTCCACCAATTGGTGTTCCCGAATGCATAACATGACACCTTCATTAAATTTTTCTTCTTTCTCCATATCCTCTTGTCTAAAATAAACAAATCCATTGCAGGAGTATGCAAAGATAGCAAATAAGCCTCAAAAAAATAGTGGTGAAAGCATTTTATTCGGTCGCTCCCAATCCTCTTTTTCATAATATAAGGTAAAAAGACGGAATTTATCCCCCACTGTTCATTTCGTTATCCGTTTTTACATTATTTTTGTTCGGTACATTTTTATACGTTTCGACTTATGTGGCATGAATACATAGCTTACTTCATTATCGCAGCGGCTTTCTGCTGGGCCGTAAGACGTATCTATCGATTCATACGTGATCCGGAAGACACGTCCTCATGTGCAAGTTGTACGGCAGACTGTAAATTGAGGGGCTTGAAACGCCCTACAAGAAAAGAAAAACAGAGAAACTGCACCAAAAAGGAGGAAAATGCGCATAAATAATTGCGGTTTTCAAAAAAAGTTGTACCTTTGCAACGCAAAACGGAAATGGTTCCCTGACCGAGTGGTTAGGTAGCGGTCTGCAAAACCGTCCACAGCAGTTCGAATCTGCTGGGAACCTCTTCCGAGATGCGAAAATGTTGGTTCCCTGACCGAGTGGTTAGGTAGCGGTCTGCAAAACCGTCCACAGCAGTTCGAATCTGCTGGGAACCTCCTGAAAAGAAAGCCGTTTCCATCTGAAACGGCTTTTTTATATCCCCTACTCCAAATTCAGACTCTTTTCATTGGGTTTGTATTTTCCGTCAGCCACTGATTGCGATTTGGCTTCCCGTCGGTATTCGTTAGGTGTCATACCGGTAATCTTCTTGAAAACCCGGTTGAAATAAGAGAAGTCCTCGAAACCGACCAAATAGGATGTTTGTTTCACCGGCAGGTCGTTCGTGATAAGCAATAACTGAGCCTTTTCTATTTTGCGTTGGATAATGAAATTGGCAGGCGTCGTTCCCGTTTCCTTTTTGAAGATACGGATAAAGTAATTTTTAGATACACATAATGTTTCCGCAACTTTGTCGATGCAGAGTTCGTCCGAAATGTGATTGCGGATGTAGGTGATGGCTCTTTTCACACGGTCGTCCGTCACTGTGGATTTGAGATGAGCCGTCTTAAAAAAGGGAGCGAGTAATTGATAGATGATACCGCGTGATATCATTTTGTTGTAAAGCGGCCGTTGTTTGTTCTTCAATAAATTGGATGCCAGCGTAGAGCTGTTATCATAGGTGGAGGGATCCGATTTACTTAACTTCATAGTTGGGTTCAAAGAATACAACTCCTGAAAAATAGAAAGTTCAAGAGCGTCACCTTGAATCTCCTCCGGTAGGACCCAATCTTCCAAGAACAAGTATTTGGCTTGAGGGTCTTCATATATATGGGCATAATAGTGGGTAAAAGATGACGTACACTCATAGCTGTGCGATGTAAATGCAGGAATAAAATACATGTATCCTTTGCGAAGCGACACGGTATGGTCGGGTAATATAATTTTGGCTGAACCTTCTGTGACATAATAAAGGCGTGCGAAAGGGCTACTTACGTTTTTCCAGTTCCAGTCAGCGTTATGCTGAGCCAATCCTATATTGAGGACAAAAGGGTGAAAGGTGTCGATGTTAAATTCCATGGTATATATTTTTTTTGCAAATTTGGTAATAATATTCATTATTTCGCCCCCCCGGTAGTTAAATTATCATAAAATAGTTTTATCCTATAAGGTTTAGCCGATATAGTTCTTATTTAAGGCTATAAAGTCCAATAAAAACAATATGCTTTCACCTACTTTTGCATAAGTTATTTATGGTGCAAACAACATGGTGAAAGAAATGGCATCAATAAAAAAGGTTTTATTATGAAATATTCATATTTAGGAAAAACGGGAATGAAAGTGCCCGTGTTGAGTTTTGGAGCCTCTTCATTGGGAGGTGTGTTTCACTCTGTCCGTGAAGCAGAAGCAATTCGAGCCGTATTTACGGCGATAGAACATGGCATGAATTTCATAGACGTGTCACCTTATTATGGACATACGAAAGCCGAGACCGTATTGGGAAAGGCCCTGACGGAATTGCAGCGGGAGTCGTTCCTCTTGTCTACCAAAGTCGGACGTTACGGTGCCGACGGAGTGAACACGTGGGATTATTCTGCAAGAAGGACTCGGGAGAGTGTGTTTGAAAGTATGGAACGGTTGCATGTGGACTACATCGACCTTATCAACGTGCATGACATAGAGTTTGCAGACCTTTCCCAAGTGGTCGATGAAACCCTGCCGGCATTGGTGGAACTTCGTGAGAAAGGGCTTGTAGGGCATGTCGGAATCACCGACTTGCAACTCGAAAATCTGAAATGGGTCATCGACCACGTGCCGGAGGGAACGGTGGAAAGCGTGCTCAATTTCTGCCATTACACGCTGAACGATGACAAATTGGTTGACTTTCTGGATTATTTTGAGGAAAAGGGGGTCGGGGTCATCAATGCATCGCCTTTTGCCATGGGATTGTTGTCGCAACGCGGTGTGCCGGAATGGCATCCTGCTCCGGCTGCATTGGTCGAAGCTTGCCGCAAAGCCTCGGACTATTGCCTGTCTCAGGGTTATCCTATCGAAAAGTTAGCTATTCAGTATTCGGTTAGCAATCCCCGTATCGGCACGACCCTTTTCAGTTCTGCCAATCCGGACAACGTGCTCAAGAATATACAATATATCGAGGAGCCGATAGACTGGGATTTGGTGGCCAAGGTAAAAGAGATCATCGGAGACCAGCAACGTGTAACGTGGAAAAACACATAAAATCGGGAAGAGATGGAATATACAATCATTGATGCCCATTCCCATTTATGGCTCAGGCAAGATACCGAAGTCGACGGACTGCCCATCCGTACCCTTTCGGGAGGCAAATCGCTTTTCATGGGTGAAGTCCGGCAAATGCTTCCTCCTTTTATGACGGACGGGAGAAACACGGCAGAAGTGTTCCTCTCCAACATGGACTACGCGCAAGTCAGTGCCGCCGTGGTCACACAAGAATATATCGACGGCATACAGAACTATTATCTGATGGATGTACAGACCCGTTACCCCGATCGCTTTTTGGTGTGCGGTTTGTGTGAGTTCCGTAGACCGGGATTCCTGACGCAGGCCAAGGAGCTGATAAGGAAAGGATTCAAGGCCATCAAGATTCCGGCCAACCGCTTGGCTTTGTCTACAGGCAGGGTTCCGTTGAACGGTGACGAAATGATGGCCATGTTCCATCTCATGGAGGAACACCGGCTCATCCTGTCGATAGATATGCTGGAAGGCGACACCCAAGTGGAGGAACTGAGAGACGTGATTACGGAATGTCCGGATCTGAAGATTGCCATCGGACATTTCGGGATGGTAACTTTTCCCGGTTGGACGGAACAAATCAAATTGGCACGCTATTCCAACGTATTTATAGAGTCCGGTGGTATCACCTGGCTTTTCAACGATGAGTTTTATCCTTTCAAAGGGGCCGTGCGTGCCATTCGGGAAGCTGCCGGACTCGTCGGGATGGAAAAATTGATGTGGGGATCGGACTATCCGCGCACCATCACAGCGATAACCTATCGCATGTCCTACGACTTCGTTGTAAAGAGCAATGAGCTGAGCGATGAGGAAAAATCCCTGTTCGTGGGAGGCAATGCAAAAGCATTCTACGGCTTCGGCGCCTTGCCCGTATTACCTTATATTAAAAACATGTCAGAATGAAAGCATTTCAGATTATATCGCCGCTTCATACGGCTTTAAAAGAAATAGATGCGCCTGCCTGCCGGGCGGGCGAAGTGTTGTTACGTATCCGTTACGTGGGTTTCTGCGGTTCCGATCTCAATACCTACTTGGGACGGAATCCGATGGTATGGTTGCCTGTCATCCCCGGCCACGAAGTGGGCGCTACGATAGAGGCTGTGGGTACGGATGTCCCCGACTTTCTGTGTCCGGGACAGCATGTCACCGTCAATCCTTACACGAATTGCGGCAAGTGCGCCGCCTGCCGGAACGGACGTGTCAATGCTTGTGAACATAACGAGACTTTTGGCGTACAGCGGGACGGCACCATGACGGAATTCGTAGCCGTGCCCTGGCAGAAGGTGGTGACGGCCGACGGACTTTCCGTCCGCGACTGTGCTTTGGTGGAACCCATGAGCGTGGGCTTCCATGCCGTGTCGCGCGCCCAAGTGACGGACATAGACACGGTCATGGTCATCGGCTGCGGCATGATCGGCCTTGGGGCTATTGTCCGTGCCGCCCTAAGAGGGGCAAAGGTGATTGCCGTGGATTTGGATGATGAAAAACTTGAGGTGGCACGTTCGTTGGGGGCAACCTGCCTTCTCAATTCTAAAACAGAGGATGTACATGCCCGGCTGATGGAATACACCGGGGACTTAGGTCCGGACGTGGTGATTGAAGCGGTGGGCAGTGCACCCACATACGTCATGGCTGTTCAGGAAGTAGCCTTTACCGGACGTGTGGTGTATATCGGATATGCCAAAAGCGATGTCTCTTTCCAGACGAAGTTGTTCGTACAGAAGGAGTTGGACATACGTGGTTCGAGAAACGCATTACCGGAAGATTTTCGTGCCGTGGTCCGTTATTTGCAACAGGGGCACTGTCCGACGGACAAGCTCGTTACCTATGAAGTCTCCCTCGGACAAGCCGGGGAAATGTTGCAACGGTGGGCGGATGATCCGGCTAAGGTTTTCCGTATCTTGGTGAAGTTTTAAAACAAATACAGGTCAATTAAATCAATGTATCCATGCGTGAATTGAATAGTAAGACGGCTCCTAAGACAGTGAGACCGGAGAGAATCATACAGTTTGGCGAAGGCAATTTCCTGCGCGCCTTCGTGGATTGGATTATATCGAATATGAATGAGCGCAGTGACTTCAACGGCAGTGTGGTCGTGGTACAGCCTATCGAAAAAGGCATGGTGGATGTGCTCAACCGGCAGGACGGCCTTTACCATGTCAACCTGCAAGGGCTTGAAAACGGGCAGGTGGTAAACACATACCGCCTGATAGATGTCATCAGTCGTGCGCTTAACCCTTACAGTCATTTTGACGAGTATATGAAACTGGCCGAACAGCCGGAAATTCGTTTTGTGGTTTCCAATACGACCGAGGCCGGCATCGCATTCGATCCGGCTTGCAGGCTCGACGACCGTCCGGCAGTCTCCTACCCCGGGAAACTGACGCAACTGCTCTACCATCGTTTCCGGCATTTCTATGGCGACAAAAGCAAGGGACTGATTATTTTTCCCTGCGAATTGATTTTCCAGAACGGGCATCACCTGAAGAGAATCATCCGACAATACATCGACCTCTGGCAGCTCGGCGGGGATTTCACGGCATGGTTCGAAGGGGCATGCGGCGTGTATGCCACGTTGGTGGACCGTATCGTGCCGGGCTTCCCCCGCAAGCACATCGAAGAGATTCAGGAGAAACTGCAATACAAAGACCAGCTCGTCGTGCAGGGCGAAGCATTCCACCTCTGGGTCATCGAAGCACCGGAAAGCGTGGCGCAGGAGTTCCCGGCTGCAGAATGCGGCCTGAACGTGCGCTTTGTGCCAGACGAAGAGCCTTACCACCGGAGAAAGGTGACTTTGCTGAACGGGCCGCATACGCTACTCTCCCCCGTGGCCTATCTTTCCGGCGTAGACATCGTGCGTGAGGCCTGTCAGGATCCGGACGTGGGGCGGTATATCCGCAAAGTGATGTTCGACGAACTCATCGAAACGATAGACTTGCCACGGGAAGAACTCCGGACGTTTGCCGACAGTGTGATGGAACGGTTCACCAACCCTTTTGTAGACCATCAGGTCACGTCCATCATGCTGAACGCCTTCCCCAAGTTCGCCACACGGGATTTGCCGGGACTGAAAGAATACCTCCGACGCAAAGGCACGCTCCCGTCCGGGATTGTGTTCGGCTTGGCAGCCCTGATTACCTATTACAAAGGTGGCCACCGTGAGGATGGCACCCCGATTGTCCCGTCCGACTCTCCCGACATCATGGAACACGTGGCTCGCTTGTGGCAGGAGGGCGACGAGCAAAAGGTGGCCTCAGGCGTGTTGGAGCGTACGGATTGGTGGGGTGAAGATTTGAACCGGATACCCGGATTGACCGGACGCTTGGCATGCTACCTGAAAGACATCCGCTTGCAGGGCATGCGGGGTGCGCTGAAACACATGTTGGACTCATAGGATTTCTTTATGCTGAAATATATTGTCATTCATCCGGCGGACAATGTGGCCGTGGCTTTGCAACCGTTGGAAGAAGGAGAAAGCATCACCTGCGGGAGTACGGCCGTCAAGGTGAGGGAGCAGGTTCCGGCCGGTCATAAAGTCTCGCTCGCCCATATCGCCGCCGGACAGGACGTTATCAAGTATGGCAGCCCCATCGGGCATGCCACGGAAACGATAGAACCGGGCCGGTGGGTGAACGAGCGGATGTTGCGTACCAACCTGAAGGGGATATCGGATTACCGGTACCAGCCCGTACCCGCCCCGTGTCCTCCGCCCGACCGCCTGCGGACCTTCTCGGGTTATGCACGCCGGAACGGCGAAGTGGGCATCCGCAACGAATTATGGATTATCCCCACCGTGGGATGCGTCAACGGCGTGGCCGAACGTTTGGCGCGGATGCTCGAAAAGGAAACCCGTGCCGAAGGAATAGACGGCATCAGGGCTTACACGCATAATTACGGGTGTTCGCAATTAGGAGACGACCATGAGCATACGCGCCGGATCCTGCGCAACATGGCGCTCCATCCCAATGCCGGCAGCGTGTTGATAATCGGTCTGGGATGCGAAAACAACCAGCCCGACGCATTCCGTGCCTTACTTAGAGATTATGACACGGAACGCATACGCTTTATGGTCTGCCAGCACGAGGAGGATGAGATGGAGAGCGGGATGAAGATTCTCCGGGATTTATATGCCCGGATGGTGGAGGACCGCCGGACAGAAGTACCGATGAGGAAACTGAGAGTGGGACTCAAATGCGGAGGTTCCGACGGTTTTTCCGGCATTACGGCTAATCCGCTTTTAGGATGTTTCTCAGACTATCTTGTGGCACAAGGGGGCACCACGGTGCTTACCGAGGTCCCTGAAATGTTCGGTGCCGAAACGCTTTTGATGGCCCGTTGCAAGGATGAGACGGTTTTCCGAAAGACCGTTTCGCTCATCAATGATTTCAAAAACTATTTCATCAGCCACGGGCAACCGGTCTTCGAGAACCCCTCGCCGGGAAACAAGGCCGGAGGGATTTCCACCTTGGAAGAAAAGTCGTTGGGATGCACGCAGAAATCCGGAACGACTGCCGTGTGCGATGTGTTGGAATATGGAGAGACCTTGTCTTCTCCGGGACTGAATTTGCTGAGTGCTCCCGGCAACGACCTTGTGGCCAGTACCGCTTTGGCGGTCTCCGGATGCCATATCGTGCTGTTCACGACCGGACGCGGCACGCCTTTCGGCACGTTTGTGCCCACGGTGAAGATTTCGTCCCACACCGGATTGGCCGAGAAAAAATCCAATTGGATAGATTTCAATGCCGGCACGTTACTGGAAGGGGAACCTATGCCGACCGTATTAGAACGCTTCACGTCTTTCGTCCTCGATGTGGCCAGCGGGCAGCAGACGTTGAATGAAGAGAACGGCTACCACGAAATCGCTATTTTCAAATCCGGCGTTACCCTGTAAGCCGGAATCATGCTTCCGGAAGATTTTTCGCCTTCCGGAAGCTTTTCTTTCAGGAAAAGACTTACCTTTGCGTAGTAAATAACTTGATATGACGGACGACAAAGACAAGCAATGGACTGTTTTGGAAAGCGAATATCTCATCCGCCGCCCTTGGCTGACGGCGCGGCGTGACTGGGTGAGACTTCCAAACGGCGTGGAAAACAATGAATATTACGTGTTGGAGTATCCGGATTGGGTCAATGTGATAGCCCTGACCGAAGATGGAAAATTTATCATGGAGAGGCAATACCGCCACGGTTTGCGGTGGACCGGTTATGAGATATGCGCCGGGGTGTGCGAAGAAGGGGAAACGCCGTTGGAGTCCGCCCAAAGGGAACTGCACGAAGAGACGGGATTCGGCGACGGGGAATGGACGCACTTGATGACCATTTCGCCCAATACGTCTTCCGTGAACAACCAATGCCATTGTTTTGTGGCACGCGGCGTGAAACGCGTGTCGGCTCCTCATCAGGAAGCCACCGAGGACATCAGCGTGCATTTCCTGACTGTGGACGAGGTACGTAGCCTCTTGCTGCACAACGAAATCAAGCAGGCGTTGATGCTCGCACCGCTATGGCGTTATTTTGCGGAGCATCATTTATGGTAAGCCCGGCTTCATCCGCTTCCGAATGGCAGGACATGCTGTCCGGTCGCCTTCCTATGCGTGAAGTCCGTGCCTGGGGGAAACGCTTGGCGCACGATGGAATGTTCCGCGACACGTTGCACCATATCATGACGGACGGCGACAGCCGCATGGCGGAAAATGCCGCTTGGGTTTTCACGTATGCGGATGCCGATGTTTTGCCAAGCCTCCCGTCACACTACGTAGACACGTGGATGGAACGCGCCATGAATACCCGGAGCGAAACGCTCCGCCGCCTGTTGCTCACGCTCATCAGCCGTTCAACGCTCCCCCACCCGTTCCGCACGGATTTCCTGGACTATTGCCTTGCCGGGATGTCTTCTTCCCGATATCCCCATAGCGTCCGTGCGCTTTGTATGAAACTGGCCTATAAACTATGCCGCACCCATCCTGAGTTGTTGGAAGAATTGAAGTTGAATCTCGAAATCATGGAACCGGACCTTCTTCCGCCCTCATTGCGCAGCGTGCGCTGCCGTGTCATGGCTGGTATTGCTTCCCAAAAGCGCGGATAAGTCTACTGACAAAATGTCAGTCTTTTACGGGTAAGAATCGCGTATTTGCATCCCGTTTGGAGTCCTTTGGATTTCAAACGATTCTCGTGCTTCCGTTTTTTATTAAAATGACGGGATTTTGTTTGTATTTCCATCTTTGTGAAAACAAAAACATCCTGTGTCTGACCTTATCAAGAAAAACCTGCGGGCAAGCCGGAAAATGAAGCAACATTTTGATTTCGGATTTTGGGACGGAAAAACGGCCGGAAAAACAAAAAAAGGCCATCCGAAGCCGGTTGACAAACCGCTTTCATGGCATTTTCCCGACGGTAAACGCATGAATGCGGAAAATTGTGCGGCAAATGATTTTTCGCTTTCAGTCGAATAAAAAATCGTTTGCAGCCGATTGAATGTTACGAATGCTTAAAACACCTGCGAGAATACATGAGAATGTTTAAATACGTGAAAGAAGCAGGTGTATTTTCCTCCTGTTTGACCATAAAAATACAGGCGAAACAAGGTGAAAAACTGCCATTTTGTCAGTCCTTATCCGGTCGGGCCGCACATGCCGGGCACAGTCCCTTAAGTACATAATTCACTCCGTACAGGACAAATCCTTCCGGTGCTTGCACCACCGGAACCGCCTGGCTCCGGAAGCAGAAAGCGCGATGGCATCCTTCGCAATAGAAATGTACGTGCTGGTCGCTCACCGAACAAGTGCAATCGTCGCTGCATACCGCATATTTCAGTGCGCCCGAGCCGTCGTCGATGGCATGAATCAGGTGGCGGTCCAAAAACAGCGAGATGGTGCGGAATATGGTGGACTTATCCACGGTTTGCAGTTTTTCTTCCAAATCTGGTTGCGACACGGCACGGTTCATCTCCATCATCGTACGGAGAATCAACAGACGGATGGCTGTGGGTTTCACGTTTCGTAAATTCAGTTTATGCAGATAGATGTCTTCTTCCATAATGTATATGCCTCCAATATAACTATGGGATAAAGGTACGTGCTTTATCCCATAGTATAACAATGGTTTAATCTTTTTTATTACTCAATAGCCGGACTGCATTCAGAATAGCCAACAAAGCCACTCCCACGTCGGCAAAGACGGCTTCCCACAAGGTGGCCGCACCTGAAGCCCCCAATGCCAGTACGAGCAGTTTCACTCCGAGGGCACCGATAATGTTCTGCCACACGACGGCTCGTGTGCGGCGACCTATGCGAATGGCTTCGGCTATCTTCGACGGTTGGTCGGTTTGCAAGATGATGTCGGCCGCCTCGATGGCCACATCACTTCCCAATCCGCCCATCGCAATGCCTACCCTGCTGGCTGCCAATACGGGTGCATCGTTCAGTCCGTCGCCGACGAAAGCCACACGTGCGTGTTCTTTCGTTTGAAATTCTTCGATATGCCGCACTTTGTCCTCCGGCATCAGGTCGCCGAAATAACGGGAAATCCCTAATTGTCCGGCCAATTTGCCCACCAATGCCGACTTGTCTCCGGATAAAATGCAGAGGTTGCGGATACCCAGAGCGTGGAGAGCCGTCACGGCACGGGAAGCATCGGGTTTCGGTTCGTCAGCCAACAGCAGGTAGCCGGCATAGCGTCCGTCGAGAGCCACAACCACAATCGTATCGGGAATTTGAAGAATGTCTTCGGGAAAAGCCACTTGGTTTTGAGCCAATAAGGCCGCTTTCCCGACTAAAAGTTCGCCTCGGTCGGTCATGGCGCGCAGACCTAATCCGGCTCGTTCTTCCGTACTTCTTACCGCAGGAAGCATAATGGCCTGTTGTTCGGCATATTCACCTATGGCACGGGCTATGGGATGATTGCTTCCGGATTCTGCCGCTGCGGTCCAGGCCACCAGTTCGTCGGCTGTGAGTCCGCCGAAGGGATGTACTTCCTGCACCCGGAAGACACCGCGGGTCAGTGTGCCGGTCTTATCGAATACTACGGCATCTATATGGGTAATGGCATCCAGATAGTTACTGCCTTTGAACAGGATGCCCCGGCGTGAGGCTGCCCCGATTCCGCCGAAATAGCCCAGCGGTATGCTGACCACCAATGCACAGGGACAGGAAATGACGAGAAAGACCAACGCCCGGTAGAGCCATGCCTGAAAATCGTAGATGAAACCGGGATGCCATGAGGCATACAGCCAAGGCAACACGACCAACAGCAGGGCAAGCATCGTGACTGCCGGAGTATAGATACGGGCAAACCGGCGGATAAACTGTTCGGTGGGGGCTTTGCGTGAAGCCGCATTCTGCACCATGTCGAGAATGCGCGACAGGGCACTGTCGGTATATCCGCGTACGGTACGCAATCTGACGACCCGTTCGGTCGGTATCATACCGGCCAGTATTTCTTCGCCCTGTCCGATCATGCGCGGCACGCTTTCGCCGGTCAATGCGGCGGTATTGAAAGCCGTTTCAGGCTCCAACAGCACGCCGTCCAGAGGCACGCGTTCGCCGGTCTTGACTTCAATCTCCTCGCCGACACCCACGGTTTCCGGTGCCACCGTCTGCCATCGCCCGTCGCGCCGCACGGTGGCAGTCTGCGGCCGCACGTCCAATAACGACTTGATATGGCTCCGGGCTTTGTCCACTGCACAATCCTGAAACATCTCTCCCACGGCATAAAAGAGCATGACCGCTACGGCTTCCGGATATTCTCCGATATAGAACGCGCCGAGCGAGGCTAACAGCATCAGCGTAAATTCATTGAAGAAGTCCTTGTGGCGAATGGTTTCCCACGCCTCTTTCATGATGGGGATCGCTACGGATAACCATCCCACGAAGAACCAGCACAACCGTACCCATGAAGGGCGGAAAAAGGCTGTGTCCAAGCTTTGACATGCGATACCGCTGATTAAAACCGCGAAAGAAAACCATAGACGGAGGCTGGTTTTCCGATTGTTTCCCGTGTGGCAGGTGCCGTGACCGCACCCGCAAGTATGTGCTTTTGTTTTCATTATATGGCTTTTTTATGATTTCTATGGCAAAGTTATCCGGAATTCCGTGCAACTTGGTTGCATAATACCTTTCCGCTAATGGGACAGTGCATTTCTCGTGTATGCAAAAAAAGATGCAGCTTTTCACAAAGCCGCATCCATATAACCTAATTCTTTAGTTATGAAAACTAAACAGTGCCACGTTTTTCACAAGACATGGCACCCACATCTAAAAACATTAAAACCGAGGTATGCGGTTTTCGCAAATCACATACCCCCAAATCAATCTTGTATTAATTAACCATAAAAATCTAATATTCTTTATCATCATACACGGGCTTCGGCGATATAGCCTAAAGCCTCTTTACATTTGTCGGTAATGTATTGCCAATTTCCGGCTGCTACTTCTTCTTTCGGGAACAGCTTGGAGCCCATTCCCACACAATAGACTCCGGCCTTGACCCATGCGGTCAGGTTTTCTTTCGTAGGTGCCACGCCGCCCGTCACCATGAGTTTGGTCCACGGACAGGGTGCCATCATTCCTTTTACGAAAGCCGGGCCGTACACGTCACCGGGGAAGAGCTTGCAAAGGTCGCAGCCCAATTCCTGCGCCTTGCCGATTTCCGATACGGTGCCGCATCCCGGACAGTAGGGCACCAAACGGCGGTTGCATACCGGTACGATGTCGGGATTGAACAGCGGTCCGACTACGAAGCAAGCTCCCAACTGAATATAGAGGGCAGCCGTCGGGGCATCTACGACGGAACCTATTCCCAAAGCCAGTTCCGGGCATTCCTTGGCAGCGAATTTTACGCATTCGGCAAACACTTCCTGGGCAAAATCGCCACGGTTGGTAAATTCAAATGCACGCACGCCACCGTCGTAGCAAGCCTTGATGACTTTTTTGGCCGTTTCGGCATTGGAGTGATAGAATACGGGGACCATTCCGGTTTCCCCTATTTTTTGCATGACTGCAAGTTTATCGAATTTTGCCATATCTTTTTGTTATTGTTGGACGGATTTATCTTTGTACGCGGCCGTTGGCGGAACCTCCGGCCAAAGCAGCCACCTCTTCAGCGGAAACCATGTTGAAGTCGCCCGGAATCGTGTGCTTCAAAGCCGAAGCCGCTACGGCAAACTCCAACGCTTCGCCTTGGGTCTTCATCGTCAGCAGACCATGAATGATACCGCCGGAGAAAGAATCGCCACCTCCCACACGGTCGATGATGGGGTCTATGTCGTAACGTTTGGACACGTAGAACTCCTTGCCGTCGTATATCATGGCTTTCCATCCGTTGTGAGTGGCCGAGATGGATTCACGCAAAGTGGAAATGACATACTTGAAGCCGAACGTATCCATCATGCCTTTGAAGATGCCTTTGTAGCCTTCGGCCTCCGTGCTGCCTCCTTCTACGTCCGCATCCGGCTTGAAACCCAGACAAAGTTCTGCGTCTTCTTCATTGCCGATGCATACGTCTACGTATTGCATCAGGGGCTTCATGATGCTTTGGGCTTTCTCGGAAGTCCAAAGTTTCTTGCGGAAATTGAGGTCGCAGGAAACGGTTACACCGTGCTTTTTGGCTGCAATACATGCCTGGCGCAAGCATTCGGCACTGGCGTCTGAAATAGCCGGTGTGATGCCGCTCCAATGAAACCAATCGGCCCCTTCCATGATGGCGTCGAAATCGAAATCGGCCGGACTGGCTTCTGCAATAGATGAACCTGCACGGTCGTAAATGACTTTGGACGGACGCATGGAAGCTCCCGTTTCCAGATAATATATTCCCACACGCTGACCGCCACGGGCGATGAAATCAGTGTGTACGCCATAACGGCGCAAGGCATTTACGGCAGCCTGCCCTATTTCGTGCTTGGGCAGTTTGGAAACAAAGTAGGCCTCATGCCCATAATGGGCACAACTTACGGCTACATTGGCTTCCCCGCCCCCGTAATTAATATCAAAAGTGTCTGTCTGTACAAAACGAGATTGTCCGGGTGTGGACAAACGGAGCATGATTTCTCCCATCGTTATTATTTTTCCCATACCTATAGTTTTGGTTATTATCAGTCTTAATTTTTGCTGTTAACCCACACAGCTTGTCTTTTTGACATACAAAAATAGATATTTTTTCCGTGAAACGTTCTTTTTTACGGAAAAATAATTCAAAAAAACGAGTTTTTATTTTTTTCATACCGTGCGGACCATTAAAATAATGTATATTCGCAATATTTTCTATCTCGAATAAGAAAAATATCATGTGGGAAGTCCATTCGTCAGATAAAATCAGAATCAAAGACATAGCCGAACGTTCCGGTGTTTCGGTGGGTACGGTAGACCGTGTGTTGCATAACCGCCCCAATGTATCGGGCAAGGCGAGAGCCAAAGTGGAGGCTGTATTGAAAGAAATCAATTATCAGCCTAATATGTATGCCAGTGCTTTGGCATATAACCGTAAATATACGTTTTGCTGTCTGCTACCCGATCACGACCGAAATGCTTATTGGACCAACGTGGAAAAAGGTTTGCAGCAGTGTATCCTTAACCGGGGCGATTTCCACCTTTCGCTGATTACGGAGTATTATGACCAGTTTGAAGGTAGTTCTTTTGCCGCTGCCGCCGAGCGCATTTGGGATAAAAAGCCGGACGGGGTGGTCATTGTCCCACAGAATTTCGATGTGACTCAGGCATTTTGCCGCCGGTTGCAGGAACAGGACATTCCCTTTGTTTTTCTGGATTCCAATGTTCCCGAGATAGAGCCGTTGGCTTTCTTCGGACAAGACTCCTTGAAGAGCGGTTATTTTGCCGGGCGCATCTTCATGATGCAGGCCGGAGAACACGCCCGACGTATTTTGTTGATGAAGCTCATGTCGAAAGGACGTGTGGCCTCCCGTCAGCAAGAGTACCGTGAGGTGGGTTTCAGGGAATACATGACGACATATTATCCGGATTGCGAGGTGGTGGAGCTTTCCCTGCAACTTGACGGAGAGGACGGTTACGAAAGTCGGATACGTGCGTTTTTGGATGAACATCCGGACGTCCGGCATTGCATCACGTTTTGTTCCCGTGCTTACATTTTGGGTGAATACTTTCAACGTAACGGCTTGAAAGATTTCCATTTGTTCGGCTACGACATGGTGGAACGGAATGTGGAATGTTTAAAACAGGGCACGATTGATTTTCTTATCGCCCAGCATCCGTGGAAACAGGGCTATAACAGCGTGAAGGCCCTGTTCAACCATATCGTATTGAAGAAAGCCGTACAGCAATGCAATTACATGCCGCTTGAATTGTTGACGGCTGAGAATTATATTTATTATACGGCCGACGAGAAATAACAAGCCGTCCACATGTAAACGTTGCGAAATGTCTATAAATGGAAAAAGTGTGGCAGCCATCAGTCCGCTGCTCGTTTTCGTGGTCCTTTATCTCGTGACCAGCATTATCGTTCGGGATTTTTATAAAGTGCCTATTACGGTGGCTTTCATGGTGTCGTCCGTTTATGCGGTTGCGACCATGCGTGGCGTTCCGTTGGAAGAGAGGGTAAAGGTGTATTCCCAAGGTGCCGGTTCGCCGAACCTTATGCTGATGATATGGATTTTTATCCTTGCAGGAGCTTTTGCCGCGTCGGCCAAAGCTATGGGGGCTATCGATGCGACGGTAAATCTTTCCCTGCGACTTTTGCCGGACAACCTGCTGTTGGGAGGTATTTTTCTGGCGGCATGCTTCATCTCGCTTTCCATAGGGACTTCGGTCGGTACGATTGTGGCGTTAACGCCTTTGGCGGCAGGCATCGCCCGTGAGACAGGAGCCGGCCTTCCGTTATTGGTGGCTATCGTGGCCGGAGGGGCTTTTTTCGGCGACAACTTGTCATTTATATCCGATACGACCATCACGGCAACCCGTACGCAAGGGTGTAAGTTGAGCGACAAGTTCAAAGTCAATTCACAGATCGTTATGCCTGCGGCAGCCATTGCGTTCGCATTGTATATCTTTATGGGAGTACATATCCACGCACCGCAACAACTACCCGAAGTGGACTGGATTAAAGTGGTTCCTTATTTGGTGGTGCTGGTTACGGCCGTCGTGGGAGTGAACGTCATGGTAGTCTTGGTGCTCGGGTTGGTATTGAGCGGTGTGGTCGGTGTTTTTACGGGTACATACGATTTGTTCGGTTGGTTTGCTGCCATGGGAGAAGGTATCACCGGAATGGGGGAACTGATTATCATCACGATGATGGCGGGCGGACTGATGGAAATCATTCGCTACAACGGAGGTATAGATTATATCCTGCACGCACTGACCCGGCATATACGTTCCAAACGCGGGGCGGAATTAAGCATAGCGGCATTAGTGAGCGTTATCAACTTGTGTACGGCTAACAACACCGTAGCCATCATTACGGCGGGGCCGCTGGCTCATGACATAGCCGGAAGGTACGGAGTGGATAAACGTAAAAGCGCGAGTATTCTGGATACGTTTTCTTGTTTTACGCAAGGGCTGATTCCATACGGGGCACAGCTCCTGATGGCTGCCGGATTGGCATCCATCAACCCGATAGACATCATACCTTATTTATATTATCCGTTTATCATGGGAGCCTGCGCGCTGCTGAGCATTCTGTTCCGTTACCCGAGAAAGTATTCCTGACAAGGATGAATGCCCGGCCGGATTGCGGGGTAGAACTATTAAAAAAGAAAAAGCCGATGAATGCTGAATTAAAGGAAAATGCCGGTCTTCCGGCACATATATTATGGACATTGGCCATCGTGGCCGGTATTTCCGTAGCGAACCTGTATTACAACCAGCCGCTGCTGAACCTTATGCGGGCCGATTTGGGCGTCTCGGACTTTCAGGCCAATCTGATAGCCATGATTACGCAAATAGGATATGCGCTCGGTCTGCTCTTCATCGTACCGCTCGGCGATCTGTACCGCAGGAAAAAGATTATACTGGTCAATTTTCTCCTGCTCGTCTTTGCCTTGCTGACTATGGCGCTGGCTGAAAGTATTTATACGATTTGGGCAGCTTCTTTAGTGACGGGTGTTTGTTCCATGATTCCCCAAATATTTGTTCCCATCGCTTCCCAATACTCCCGCCCTGAGCATAAGGGTCGCAATGTGGGAGTGGTCATTTCCGGTCTGCTTACCGGAATATTAGCCTCCAGAGTGGTCAGCGGTTGGGTTGGAGAACTGTTGGGATGGCGCGAGATGTACTTTATTGCTGCCGGACTGATGTGCATCTGTGCCTTCGTCGTCCTGAAGGTACTTCCCGACATACGTCCTACGTTCGAGGGGCGATACAGTACTTTGATGAAATCCCTGTTTCACCTTCTCCGAGATTATCCGGCCCTTCGCATTTATTCCATACGGTCGGGATTGGCCTTCGGAGCGTTTCTGGCGATGTGGTCATGCTTGGCTTTTAAGATGGGAAACGCCCCGTTCTATGCCGATAGCGATGTAATCGGCGGATTGGGGTTATGCGGAATCGCCGGGGCACTCACGGCTTCTTTCGTAGGGAAATATGTGAAACGTGTGGGCATACGTAATTTTAATTTCATCGGTTGCAGTCTGATTTTGTCGGCATGGGCTTCATTGTATTGGGGCGGAAACAGCTATGCCGGTATCATTGCCGGAGTCCTGCTTATCGACATCGGTATGCAATGTATCCAACTCAGCAATCAAGCCAGTATCTTTGAACTGTGTCCCTCGGCCTCCAATCGTGTCAATACCATTTTCATGACCACTTATTTTGTCGGCGGTTCCATGGGGACTTTTCTGGCCGGAAGTTTCTGGCACGTCGGCGGATGGGCTGGTGTGACCGCAGTCGGCATCTTGCTGACGTCAAGCTCGCTCGCCATCACATTGTGTTCCAAGAAATAAAAAGGAGCTTACTCTATAGGATTATTCTTCCAGCCAGTCATCCGACGGACTGAAAGCTTTGTCGGCAAAAAGCTCTGCCAATCCCGATATTTGCTTCAGTCGCAGAAGTTCGTCCTTGTCCATCCCTATATTGCGTATGATCCAACTGTCCGACATTCCGGATTTGGTCAGTTCAGACACGATGTGGCTCATCAATTCCACCGAATGCATGCCGCGGGCCCGGTTGTGCCGTATGGTAGATGCCATGCGCTCCGAAAGGTCTTTGTCTATGACGGAAACGGGAAGCAAGCCCCTCTCCCGTTCATAAATGCGTGGTGAGGTTTTCATGACCTGGTAACGATGGAATCCGTCCACGATTTCATACACGTCTTCGTCTTTCCGGTAATAACATACGCAGGGCATGGTGTAGCCGTCTTCCCATATTGAAAGTTCCAGAAGTTTCATTTCAGGAGGAGCCACTATGTTAGGGTTATATTCGTTCGCCACCACTTTTTCGATGGGCACCGCAATAATATTGTATACAGGGCTTTTATATTTGTCCATGTTCTAACGATTTATATTTCTTCATTACTCTTTCTCGCTGTTCTTTTTCCTGTTTGGTTTGTGCAAATCCCATGTATTTGCACGTATGGTCGTTTTTCAATATACAGATACACATGCGTTTATAGGTCGGTATCTCTTTAAATTCGGGGATGTCGATGTCGTCCAGATATTCCATTCTTACCGGCTGCTTGTCCGTATGGTAGGCCGTTTTCTCTCCGAGTGTAAAATCCACACCGGCTTCGCGTAACTTTTGTATCGTCTCTTCACTCAAGCATCCTCCCCGCTTGCGCCAGAAACGGATGCTTACGTCCAGTTTGTTGAGATAGTTCTGCCGAGTGGATTCCGGGAGCGTGTCTAAGAGGAAATACATATATTCTTGCCAAGAAAAGCCGGGAGGACATTTAATCATCCTCCACCCCATCGCCATGGTACGGCCATACATACCTGCGAAGTTTACTCCGTTGACTCTGCCTAACATTTTTCCCCAAGTGTCCGGATCGATGATACGATAAACTTTCAACGCCGAGATGGCTTGGGAAATAAACGGACTGGCCACACGCTGGTGAGCGATAGGAATTCCGGCCTGATAGTACAAGTCGTACAAATGGTTGTATGTCCATTGGAATTTTCCGTTGGCAGTCCAGATATCCGTGGTTTTCCAGTCGTAAATGGGATATGCGTTGTATATGTGATGGTCGAGCCTGTGAGTCCATTTATAATAGGCCAAACGTTTGTAGTTTCTGTCACTGTGTATGCTTCTCCATCGGTTGAAACTCTCTTGCGTGCGTATTCCCACCAAGCAACAGACACGCTTGCATTTCTTTTGCATACGTAACCATGGGGCAAAAAGGTGTTGGAAATCATAGTCCCATAGTTCCTCGTTGAAAAAGTCGAAGTCTTTGGCCGTATAACAATCTTTGGGCTTTTCCCGAACCCAGATGTCACGCTTGCTCTCCTCCCACGGACGCCAATAGGATTGGTACATGGAAGTGCAAGTGGAAACTTTAAAAGGAACGCAACAGTGGTATACCTCCAGAATATCAGGATGGGAAGCCAAGGTTTGTTCTACATATTCCGTAGTTTGCCGGTACTGTGCCTCGTAATCCATGTGGAATACTCCAAGTTTCCGGCCCGGTTCATACTTTCGGAGGTAGTCGATACATAAGTTTAAAAGCACGCCGCTGTCCTTACCTCCGGAAAAGGATACATATACATAGTCGAAATAATCAAAAATGATTTTTAATCTCCGTTGCGTGGCTTCGTATACATTTAACTGGCGTATCATATTTCAGGGACAGGAATATACTCCATTTTATCATAAAGAGTCAGTTGTTTATCCGTTCGGAAATGATTTTGACGGAAAGCCTCCGTATGACGTTTATGCACCAAGGCCGTCAGTAAAGAGTCGGTTCCTAAATCGTCGATGACACGATGCAACAAAGCATCAATCGTTTCCGTACGGTCTCCTTGTATGTAGTAATTGTCTATATGGTAACTCTTTTCATTTTTCTTCAAGGGGATGAATCCGACGATTACTCCGTCCGATATGGCAATATACCACAAGTAGCGGTTGGAGGTTTTAAAGGGATAATTATTGTTCTGTCTTAAAATGGCCGGGTTCATGACCAACGGTCCCACAAGCGGATACAGTCTGGCATCCACCCCGTTCAAACGCATTATCTCCATGCTTACAGGTAATTTTGTCCGACGTTCACTTATTTCCTTTTATTTTCATTCTTCCGACTCGAAAAAGTCGATATCTATTCGTTTCACCTCAAAGGTGTTGGCAGTAAACACCCCGATATTATAATCTATCATGTATTCACACAGTTGATTCCCATCTATCAGCACGATTTTGATATTGTTCTGCGGTTTAAATTCCCGTGCTCCCCGACTGAACGAGGATGTAGTAATGAATATCCCTTTGGTGGCTCCTTTGCCGGCCAAAGCACCGACAAATTTTTGTACTTCGGGACGTTCCACTACGTTATTCCAACGTTTAGCCTGGATATAAATGTTGTCCAGACCGAGTTTATCTTCTTTGATGATACCGTCTATGCCTTCATCCCCACTCTTTCCTACCACCATGCCCGCAGCCTCGTTTAAGGAACCGCCGTATCCCATCGCTACCAGTAATTTGATAACCAAGGCTTCGAAGAAGCCCGGGTCTTTTTTTAAGATACGCTCCAACAAATCTTGCGCCAGTATATTGCGTAACTTCTTATATTCCTCTTCCATGATGATGTCCGGTGTCTGTATGACACACTCAGATTCCTGTTTGGAGTTCCGCTTCGGTTCACTGTTTCTGTTGGATAAAGCTATCCATTCCTTATAAGCTGGATAGTTGAAAAGCAATTTCATATTAATATGCTCCGGACGAGTTTGCAACAGGCGCAATCCCGCCTCCGTAATTCTATATTGTGCACGTTGAGGAGTTTCCAGCAAACCGGCTTTTTGCATGTGGGTTTTGGCCCATCCTACGTTACTTCTGAAACGCGTGGTCCTATTGCTGGGTAACATTTCCTTTACATCGGTTTCCGTCAGATGAAACTCTCTGATAAGTGCGTTTTGTATTTCTGTCATTGAATGGACGCTGCCGTCTTCTAATTTCCGAAGAAAAGGCAGCATGCAGGATTGGAAGTCCGGTATCATTGTTTATCGCTTGTTATATAGTGTCCAAAAGTACGAATATTTTTTCAGAAATCCATCGTATTTTTGCTACAAAAAGCATTTGTCTTATGATTTATCGGTAAAAGCGATATGTTGCGTAAAAGGCGGAAGCCGACAAGAGGTAGCCCGGTACGGTTCCATCAGAAAATTGCGTTTTCATTTGCCTCTGCGCCCGCCTTTCACTACCTTTGCATTCATAACAGGCTTTTGGGATGAAATACGGAAAGATGAGTAAATATATATACGGCCTTGCTTTTGTCATGGCTTTTTTATGTGCATGCCGAGGTGAAGATGGAAGTTGTTCGTTGTCCTTTCAGCAATTGAAAGTTGAGAAGACCGTACCATTGGACAGCAGCGAACACTCGCCTGCATGTAAAGTTATCATAGAGGCGGACGAGATAAACGACACAACCCGTGCCGCCCGGAACATGAACCGGACCATTGCCTTTCATCTGTTTGGAGGAATGCACCGTTCGTTCGCCTTGGCTGCCGATTCGTTCTGTCTGACGTACGCGGAGCAATACCGGAGAGATTTGACCGATTTGTACAAAGCCGACCGGCAAAGCGGCATCAACTCCTCGTGGTACGATTACAAATACCGGATGGCCACGGAACACAAAGACGGACTGAACGGATATTTGTGTTATCTGATTCATAAAGTAAAGTACGAGGGAGGAGCACGCGAGTACCGGGAGGAGCAATGTTTGAATTTCGATACAGAAACGGGTGAGTTGGTGAAGTTGGAGGACGTGTTGCCTCCTGCTTCCTTGGCCTTGCTTCCTTCCCTGCTGACAGAGGAACTCCTGAAAACGTACGGTTGCCGCAACCGGAAGGAATTGCAGGATAAAGGCATACTGCGGCTTACCGACATTTACATTCCCTTGAATTATGAACTGGGAAAAGAAGGTATTACTTTCATTTACAATGCCGACGAGATAGCTGCGTACGAAGTCGGGGCTATCAGGCTGACTTTGCCGTACAGTAGGTTGGAAACCCATACGAAATAAAAAATAAAGATATATGGAGCTGATTTTAAAATACTTTCCGGAACTTTCGGAAAAACAAACAGAACAATTCCGTCAGTTGGATGTGCTCTATCATGATTGGAATGCTAAAATCAATGTCATTTCCAGGAAAGACATCGACAATCTGTATGAACATCATGTATTGCATTCCTTGGGAATTGCCGAATTCACTCGTTTCAAATCCGGCACTGAGATTATGGATTTGGGGACGGGAGGCGGATTTCCGGGAATCCCCCTCGCCATCATGTTCCCCGACTGCCATTTCCATCTGGTGGACAGTATCGGTAAGAAAATCAAGGTTTGCATGGAAGTGGCTCGGGAACTCGGGTTGGAGAATGTGACTTTCCGCCATTGCCGGGCAGAGGAAGAGAAGGCCAAATTCGATTTCGTGGTAAGCCGTGCCGTCATGCCGTTGGCAGATTTGGTCAAGATTATACGAAAGAACATTTCTCCCGTGCAGCACAACGCCATCCCCAACGGCCTTATCTGCCTGAAGGGGGGCGAATTGGAGAAAGAGACGAACCCGTTGAAGAACCGCACAATGGTTACCCCGTTGAAAGAGTTCTTTATGGAAGAATATTTTGCCACCAAGAAAGTGGTGTACGTTTCACTTTAAAAGTATAGGAAAGATGCTGGACATAAAAAAAATTCCGGTAAACATGTTGGAAGAGAACTGCTATGTCGTGAGCGACGACACCCGTGAAGCCGTCGTCATTGATTGTGGCGCCCTTACCGACGACGACCGCAGGCGGATTACGGATTATATTGAAGACCGCCGTTTGCAGGTCAGGCACCACCTTTGCACCCACATGCACTACGACCACTGTTTCGGGGCCGCCTTCATGTGGGAGACCTTTCATGTCGGTCCGGAGTTCAACCGGGCGGACGAACCTATATATAAAGGTATGGGAGCGGAGATATTCGGACCGTTGGCACAGGTGATGAAAGAAGGGCTTACTCCGGCGGCTGCACGTTACTTGACGGAGGGGGATGAGATCTCGTTCGGACATCACACGTTGACCGTCCTGAGCACTCCCGGACATACCCCCGGAGGTATTTGTTTTTACTGTGCCGCAGAAAAAGCCGTATTTGTCGGTGATACTTTGTTCTATTGCAGCGTTGGACGAACGGATTTCCCCGGCGGGGACAGTGAAGCCTTGTGCGAGAGCTTCAGGAACAAGCTGTTTACTCTGCCGGAAGATACCCGTGTCTATCCCGGACACGGGCCACACACTGAAATCGGATTCGAGAAAGCCCACAATCCATATATAGGATAATCGGCATCTTTCGTTTGTAGACATTTTATACGAACTTGTTTTAATTGGTTTTCAACCTCTTACGCATCCAAAATCACCTTGCGCCAAACGGAACGCCGTTCTGCGGCAAACGATTTTTCATTCTGCGGCAAATGAAAAACCGTTTGCCGCAGAATGATTTTTGTATGTAAGTTTCATCATGTCGCGGTTTAATTCAAAAAAAGCTCTCTTCCGACTCACGTCGGAAGAGAGTAACAACACAAACACAAAATAAAACACGACAAAACTATTCTGCACACTAACCTGCCTTAAATAGTTTAAAGCGTGACATTCCCGACTATTCACATATTGGAAATACCAACCGGATTAATGTGCAATTACGCATAAAGCGTTTTCTGTGTCCTTAATCTATTTACATTATTCCTTTTTCGCGTAACACGCATTGCCATTTCCAGGCAGAGGCTAACACGTCCTCCAATGGGGTCTCGGCTTTCCAACCCAACACTTTGTTGGCTTTGTCCACGTTGCCCCACACCTTTTCGATATCACCGGCACGGCGTCCTACGATCTTATAGTTCAATTTCACACCGGTAGCTTTCTCAAAAGCGTTGATCAATTCAAGCACGGAAGTACCCGTACCCGTACCGATGTTGTAAACCTCCACCGGTTCGGTGGTCTGGTCTTCCATGATGCGCGTCATGGCGCAAACGTGTGCCTTAGCCAAATCCACCACATAAATATAATCGCGGATGCAAGAGCCGTCCGGCGTGTCGTAATCGTCTCCGAACACACTCAATTCCTTACGGATACCCATGGCCGTTTGTGTCAGATAGGGAATCAGGTTCTGAGGCACACCGTTCGGCATTTCACCGATAAATGCCGTAGGATGTGCACCGATCGGGTTGAAATAACGCAGCAAGATGGCCTTTATCGGAGAACCGCTCTTGATGGTGTCCGCGATGATTTCTTCGTTAATCTGTTTGGTATTGCCGTATGGGCTTTCCGCCTTTTTGATGGGGGTCTCCTCTGTCGCAGGTAGCACATCCGGCTGGCCGTATACGGTACATGATGAAGAGAAGATGATACCCTTCACATCATACTTCGGCATCAACTGCAGCAGATTAATCAGGGAAACGATATTGTTATGATAATACAGCAACGGTTTCTGTACGCTTTCACCTACAGCCTTGCTCGCTGCAAAATGAATGATACCGCTAATTTTCGGATATTTTTTGAATACGGACTCGGTGGCGTCGAAATCGCGCAAGTCTACTTTCTCAAAAGCCGGACGAATGCCGGTAATCTTTTCGATACCATCCAATACATCTTCACGTGAATTCGAGAGGTTGTCTACGATGACCACGTCATAACCAGCCTGCTGGAGTTCCACCGTCGTGTGTGAACCGATGAATCCGGTACCGCCTGTCACTAAAATTGTCTCTTTCATATTAGTAAGCTTCGATTTTTTGTTTTTGTAACAGTAGCAAATGTACTAAATTTAATTATACGTTGTATAATTTTAGGCTATAAAAAACCGATACGACCTGCATTTTCTTTGCAGGTCGTATCGGTTTTGAAAAAACGTGGCAGATTAGAGGCTCAGAAATGCCTTCAATCCGTTGTCTACTCCACTGAAACCCATAAATGCCATGGCCAATAGACCGGCGGTGACTAACGCGATGCTCATGCCCTGCATCCCCTTAGGTACGGACACGAGGTTGAGTTGCTCGCGAATGCCGGCGAAAATGACTAAAGCCAGTCCGAAGCCCAACGCAGTGCTCAAGGCATACCATACGCCCATCATCAGATTGAATTCCTTTTGGATAACCAATATGGCCACACCGAGGACGGCACAATTGGTAGTAATCAAAGGTAGGAATACCCCTAAAGCTTGGTAGAGCGAAGGGGAAACCTTTTTCAGGATGATTTCCACCAGTTGCACCAATGCCGCAATGACCAGGATAAAAGCTATGGTCTGCAAGTAGCCGAGGTTGAGCGGATTCAAAACATAATACTGCAACAAGTAAGTCACCAGTGTGGCGAGCACCAAAACGAACGCCACCGCGCCCGACATGCCTAAGGCCGTATTGATTTTTTTGGATACGCCGAGGAACGGACAAATACCGAGGATTTGTGACAACACGACGTTGTTGACAAATATGGCGGTAATGAAAACGATTAAATATTGATATATTGCTTCCATATTGTTCTAAGTTTACAAATTACGCTTTCTTCAGTTTGTTCACAATGGCAATCAAGTAACCTAATACGATGAAAGCTCCGGGAGCCAACACGAACATCAGCATGCCGTAGTCTTCCGGCCAAACTTCCAGACCGAAGATTTTACCCGTTCCCAAAATCTCGCGTACGGCTCCGAGGACAGTCAAGGCGATTGTGAATCCTAACCCCATTCCCACTCCATCGAAAAACGAAGGCACCACTCCGTTTTTACTGGCAAATGCTTCGGCACGTCCCAGAATGATACAGTTCACCACAATCAAAGGGATGAACAAGCCCAATGTGGCATAAATGTCGGGTACGAATGCTTGCATGCACATTTGCAAGGCGGTTACGAAAGATGCGATAACGACAATGAATGCCGGAATACGCACCATGTCGGGAATCAAATTCTTAATTAAAGAAATTACCACGTTGGAACATACGAGCACGAATGTCGTGGCCAATCCCATCGACATACCGTTCAATGCGGAAGAAGTCGTACCCAAAGTGGGACACATACCCAGAAGAAGTACAAACGTCGGGTTTTCTTTGATGATACCGTTCATCAACACTTTAAAATTATTCATATTACGTCCCTCCTTTCTTTAATGAATAGAATCACTTCCGGTTCCGGTTGCGTTTTCCACCCGTCCGGCTTGTACGCTGGCTCCGCTCGCCGCATCGCCCGTATTTCCCTTAAATGCCTGATAAGCGGCATTCACGGCATTCAGGAAAGCCCGGCTGGTAATGGTAGACGCCGTGATGGCGTCGATGTCTCCGCCGTCTTTGGATACGGCCAGTTCCTTCTCTCCCGGATTCCGTCCGATAATGTTTCCCTTACCGCCTTCCTGGAACCATGTGTCGGCTTTCACACCCAGTCCGGGGGTTTCCACCGTAGCCAGAATCGTATAGCCCAGAATATTGCCGTCCTCGTTGAAGCCCACCAATATTTCAAGCGGGCCGCCAAACCCATTGGTTACAGCTTTCACAGCCGTTCCCTTGTCGGTTTTATAGAGAGTATAACCGTTTGCTTCTACCGGTTCTTCCACTTTCAAATCGCCGGGTTGGCTTCCCAAAATCACTTTTTTGATGCCATCCTGCAAATTCTTTGCGTTGATTTCGGCAATGGGGCCTTGTGTCACCTTATTAATATAAGCCAAAGTCCCGCCGGCTATGAGGGAAATGGCGGTCAGCACCAAGACCATATTGAGTAATGAAGATTCTAACTTTTTCATTTTTTTACGACCTCCCCGAATCTTTTAGGTTTACAATAGGTGTTAATCAACGGCGTAAAGGCGTTCATAATCAAGATCGCGAAGGACATGCCTTCTGGATATGCGCCGAAAGTACGAATGACTACGGTGAGAAGACCTATGGCCACTCCATAAATAATCTGCCCCTTTGCTGTCATGGGTGAGGTTACGTAATCCGTAGCCATGAAGCAGGCACCCAGCATCATACCGCCCGTTAGCAACACTGTTACGGGAGACGCATAAACGGGATTGTACAGATGAAGCAGTCCGGCCAGTACAAAAACGGTAGCCAGAATGGAGACCGGAATGTGCCATGTCACGATGCGTCGGGCCAACATGTAGGCCAACCCTATCAATAAGGCCAAGGCGCTCACCTCGCCCAAGCATCCCCCGGTCTGCCCGACGAGCATGTCGATGGCGTCCGGTAGCCTTTGGAGCACGGAAGCGTCTCCGCTCTTGATGGCTTCCTTCATGACGGCCAGCGGAGTGGCACCCGTTTCGGCATCAAGGTAAGCTGCCATTTGTCCGGGCACAGGCCATGTGGTCATCTGCACCGGAAATGAAACCAGAAGGAACACGCGCCCCACCAATGCCGGATTGAAGGGATTACACCCTAATCCGCCGAAAGTCATCTTACCGATGCCGATGGCCACCAACGCTCCGATGAGGATGATCCATATCGGCAGGTTGGAAGGCAGGTTGAAACCCAACAGCAGTCCGGTCAGGATGGCCGAACCGTCGGTTATCGTTACGCGGTCGCGTTTCAATACATATTTCGTTATAGCCCACTCGAAGAACACGCAGGCGGCCACGGACGTGGCCAATACGATTGCGGCTCCCAACCCAAAGAAATACAACGAGGTCAGCAGAGCCGGTATGAGTGCGATACACACTCCATACATATTTCTTTGTACACTATCCCGTCCATGCACATGGGGCGACAGCGATACAATTAATTTCTTTGCCATAATCTTTCTCTTTTATTTTGCATTACGAGCCCGGATGAGGGCCATTACTGTAGTCTTACCCATACGGATATTATCCAACATCGGGCGTGTGGAAGGACAGGTAAACTGGCACGACCCGCATTCGATACATGACGTGATGTCGTTCTCTTCGGCCAACTCCCAGTTGCGCAACGCGGAAGCTGTGGCCAACAAATAGGGTTCGAGCCCCATCGGACAGGCACTGACGCATTTGGCGCAACGGATGCAGGGCTGCGGTTCCGCACGGCGGGATTCCTTTTCGCTCATGAGCAAAAGACCGGAGGAACCTTTGCATACCGGTACATCGAGGTTCATCAGTGCCTTTCCCATCATCGGGCCACCGCCGATTACTTTTCCTGTATTTTCCGGCAAGCCGCCGCATTCCTCGATGAGTTGGTTCATCGGCGTACCGATACGGGCCAACAGGTTGGAGGGGTTTTGCACTTCCTTGCCGGTCACGGTGATGACACGTTCAAACAAAGGCTTGTTCTTCATCACCGCCTCGTAGATGGCAAAAACCGTACCTACATTCTGCACCACTGCTCCTACGTTAATGGGCAATGCTGGCGGTGCCGGGACTTCACGTCCGGTAACAGCGGCAATCAACTGCTTTTCTCCTCCCTGAGGGTATTTCACTTGCAAAGGCACGATCTCAATATGCGAATAAGCTTTCGCTTTCTCCGTCAGAAGGGCGATAGCGTCCGGTTTGTTGTTCTCGATGCCGATATAACCTTTGTCCACACCCACTGCCTTCATGATCAGATCCACTCCCACCAGGATTTCGTCCGGCTTTTCCAACAGCAACCGATGGTCTGCTGTCAAGTACGGTTCGCACTCCACGGCGTTGATGATAACGCATTCGGCTTTTGTCCCTTTTGGGGGAGTCAGTTTCACATGGCAGGGGAATGTGGCACCGCCCATACCGACAATACCGGCCGCTTTCACCTTGTTCACGATGTCTTCGGCCGTCAACTCCGGCCGTTGACCCAATGTCACCAAATCGGGGGTCCGATCGATCGTCTCGACCCATTCATCCCCTTCCACGTCTACAAAGATGGCCGGACGACGGTAGCCGCTGGCATCGACAATCGCATCTATCTTGCTCACTTTTCCGGACACGGAGGAGTGGACGGGAACCGACACGAAACCGTCCGCCTCGGCCAACATCATGCCCACTTTCACCTCATCTCCTTTGGCTACGACCGGTTTGGCCGGTGCGCCGATATGCTGATAAAGCGAAAAGACAGCTTGTTTGGGCAATCCGGCCCGGCGGATGGGAGAAGTGGCGGAAAGTTTGTTTTCAGATGGATGAACTCCACCTATCTTAAACGTTTTCACGATATTCTTTTTTAATTTGACAATCCTATGAATTATGCTTCTTTCTTTTCTTCCGATGTAACGGTGGTTACAGGCTGTGCTGCGGGAGCGGATACCGGTTGTGCCGCCGGCTCGGCTGGTTTCGGGGCTGCTGTTGCAGCCGGTTTCTCCACTTTCGGCTTACGCGGCGGGAAGTTGATGGCATGGATGGCTCCTTTCGGGCAAGCTTCTTCACACTTTCGGCACAACTTGCACTTTTCCGGGTCGATATAGGCCAAATTGTTGTTGAGAGTGATGGCCTCGAACGGACAGGTCTTCACGCACTTACCGCAACCGATACAGGAAGCCTTGCAAACTTTGTTAGCCACAGCGCCCTTGTCGCGGTTTACGCACATCACGACCATTCGGCGGTTTTTCGGTCCTTTCGGCCGGAGCTCGATGACTCTTCGCGGACAGGTCTTGACGCAGGCACCACAAGCCGTACAGCGTTCTTCGTCCACTTCGGGCAACCCTGTTTCCGGATTGATGGACAACGCACCGAACTGGCACGCCGCCACACAATCGCCGCCTCCTAAGCAACCGAATGCACACGCTGTCTCCCCTGTGCCCGCTAACAGTTGCACGCGGCAACTACGCACTCCGTCGTAATCCACCACACGCGGACGGTTGGCACAAGTCCCGTTGCAACGCACAACGGCGACTTTCGGGGTACTGGCCGTAGCCGCAAGCCCCAAAATTCCGGCTACTTTTTCCATAACCGGTTGTCCGCCTACGGGGCATAACTTGCCTTCGAGCGAACCGCCGTCCGCCGCTTTCACGCAAGCAGCGGCAAAACCGGCACATCCCGGATAACCGCATCCGCCACAATTGGCTTGCGGCAAGACTTCGGCCACCTGTCCGATGCGTTCATCCTCTACGACAGCAAACTTCTTGGATGCCGCATACAGCATGATGGATGCCACCAGCCCTACGAGTCCCAGAATGATTACTGCAATCAAAATCACGTTCATAACAATGTTTATTTTATGTGTTTAATGGTAAATGAAAATTTTCTTGTCAACCTGTTTTTGTTGAGGTAGAGCACACCGTAATAGCCAGCCAGGCTCGCCAATGCCATCAGGGCTGCCAATGGCTCATCGGTCGTGACTTGCAAAGTAGCAAGCAAGACAGCCATCAATAGCAACAATGGCGCACCGTAAGCCCAAAATACGGCTGTCAGTCCCATTTCCACGCTTCCGGTCAGGAGTACTTCCTCTCCTACCCGGTAAGAAAATGCTTCGGAGCTGACAATATCGACCAGCTTCTCTTTGCTTTCCGATGAATTACACATTTTTTTAGCTACACAAGATGAACACGCGGAAGCTTGGGTTATCTGCACACAGATGTGTTTTCCTTTCACGCTTTTCACGGTACCTCGATGTATGATTATTTGGGCCATTTTGTAAACTCGATATTGCAAATCGCCGCAAATGTAGCATTAATTTAGTAACTAATAGTAGGTATTTAAATAGAAAATTCTCCGTATTTGTTTTTTTTAACCTATCAGGTTTTTCAGGCAATTCACCACTTCTCATATCCGGGATTCTGGGATAAGCGCGGATTCAAAGACAGCACCTTGGCTGGGATAGGAAACACCGTGGTGTAGCCTGATGCCTCACCCTCCAGTTGCGGACGGTCTGTGTAAGCTTGCGTATAGGTGCCGAAACGAATCATATCCTGTCTTCTCCATCCTTCCCATACGAGCTCCAACTTACGTTCCTCCAGGATATTGTGAAGGGTAGCCGGACGAGGATACATACCAGAACGTTGCCGTACTTCGTTCAGCTCGGTTGTTCCGTCTTCCCCGTTTCTTATTTTAGCCTCGCTTTTCATCAGTAATACGTCGGCATAACGAAACAATACGATGTCGTTGTCCGACAACTTTCCGTCTTTTGTGCTTTTCAGGTCTACTTCATACTTCTTCATCCGTGCACCGGCGGATTTCTCGTAAGGTTGTGCCGATACGTCCAAGCGTATGGCCCACGGTAGATACTCCAGGGTACTTCCGTCATCCAGTTTCACCGGGTTGCCATTTGGGTCCAAAACCGTTCCGGCAAAGAAACTGTCTTCGAAGCGATGGTCTACCGAATCGGTATCGTAACCGAATGTACGTAAAGTTTCAACCGTAGCACTGGTTCCATTCTCTCCACTCAGTCCGTAAGCCTTTCCATGGTTGTAATGGCGGGAACGGAATAAATATTGCATTTGGTTTTGCAAGGCATGTTTATCCATCGGTATCGTAAATATATTTTCTTCCGAAGGTTCGTTATAGACCACGAAATTATCAGCCATGCGCGAGGATAATTGGTATCCCATACCCCGTATCGAATCGCAATACGCTTGTACGGCCTGCCATGCGTTCACTGTTTGGGAGCCTATTTTCACTCGATATGTTTTTCCACTGGGACGGCTTCCGTCCGTCCAGTCGTTATCCGTGTAAATCTCTACATTCAGGAATAGCTTGGCCAACAGGAAACAGGCTACCGGACGGGTCATCCGACCATAATATTCACCTTTTTGATTGCTGTGCGCCTCATTCAGATAAGGTAATGCCGCCTGCAATTCGTTTACGATAAACTTGAATACGTCCTCACGTTCGCTTTGGTTGACATCTTTCATGGGGGTGGACGAAGATAATACTAAAGGTACACGCCCGAACATATCTAACAAATAATAGTAGTACATCACCCGAAAGGCTCTGACTTCTGCCACATAATTTTTCAATTCTACAGGAGCATCCTTACGGTTCTGCAGTTCCGTCAGACGTTCTATCGACTTATTGCTAAGCACAATCACTTTGTATAGATACTCCCACGAAGCTGCTATCACGTCATTATTGACTCCCCAATCGTGCAGGAACAGTCCTTGCCAAAGTCCGCCGTCGTACCAGTCTCCTCCGCGGGTCGGCAACAAGGCTTCGTCTGTGGTCAGTGTGTTCAAGTCATATACGCCTCGACAGGTTCCCTGCAACCCTTGACTGTCTTCGTATCCACCCACATAGTTATAGAGGGTAGCTACAGTGTTCAGATATATATTGGCTGGCGTGTCATAAGCGTCCTCTTCGGGTAACTGGTCTCGCGGGGCTTCATCTAAGAATCCTGCACAACCATAACAGCAAATAAGGGTGTATCCCGCCCATAAAATCCACTTTTTCATGTCGTCATGCTTTAAAATTGAATAGTTAATCCCAAGGTATAAGAACGATATACCGGATAGTTCCGTTTGTCGTCCACTCCGAGTGTGGCATCTACGATATAACTGTTGATCATAGGGGTCAGTCCGGAATAGGCTGTAATGGTAGCCAGATTGTTTACCGAAGCCGATAAACGCAGATGCTGCACGTATTTGCCCCATTTCTTCAACGGGATATTCCAACCGATAGTCAAATAATCAAAATTCACGTAGTTTCCATTTTCGAGCCAGTAATCTGTAGCAGTCTGATCGTAAATGTTACGTTGGGGAGCGGCTGCCATTACGTTGTAATCGGGAAAACTTCCCATATTCATATAAGCCAGGGCCGTTCCATTATAAATTTTATGTCCGAAAGCACCATTGATTTGCAACGATACGTCCACATTCTTATAACGGAAGCTGATGTTGGAACCCAATAGAGTCTTGGGAGTGGCCTGTCCGGCTACGTAACGGTCTCCTCCGTCTTCCAAGTCCACACCTCCCCCGTCAAGGTCGGCTATCTCGTATGCGTATGTCCCGTCTTCGCGTTGGATGAGTCCTGTGCAATGGGGTAAATAAAAGACACCCAAAGGTTGCCCTACGATTTGGTATACGATGTGATTGTATCCACCATGAAAGCCTGCACCGGTTAAGTCGGCAATCGGCGTATATTGTGGAGCCGACATATATTCTCCATTATACATTCCGCTCAGAGAAAGTAGCTTATTGCGTTGGAATGTTACGTTGACGTTGACGTTCAGTTCCATGTCTTTTTTACGCAAAGGAGTGAAGCCGAATCCTAATTCCACTCCGCTGTTACGCATGGATCCCAGATTGGCCAGCAATTTATTATAGGCAAAGGGCGGTACGCTTACATCATATTGATACAGCATGTCGTCCGTGACGGAATGGTAATAATCAAATGTGAAAATAGCCCGTCCATCCCAAAAAGCAGCATCCAGTCCAACGTTCATCGTACGTTTTACCTCCCAACGCAAGTCAGGATTGGCATTGCGTATCAAACCCATCGTCACCGTTGGGTCACCGCCAGAAGATACTACGCCATTGGGTTTCACCAATTGGAGGGAATTGTAAGAATCAATGGCATCCTGATTTCCTGAATATCCGTAACCGAATCTGAGTTTCAGATTGTTCAGCCAGTAGAAAGACTTCATGAAATTTTCCTCACTCAGAATCCAGGCCGCGGAAAGCGATGGAAAAAATCCCCAACGATGGTTGCGTCCCACTTTGGATGAAGCATCGGTACGCATGTTTACGGTAGCCACATAACGATCGTCATACACGTAATTGACACGTCCTAAAAAAGATGCCAGACGAGGATTCTCATAATAAGAGCCCGTCCCCTCCCATAGTCTTACGGCTCCGGCCTGTAGGTTGTGAAAACCAAACTTATCGGTCGTGAAATTCGTGACAGTCGTATGGAAGCCGGACATAACACGTTGTTGCGCTTCTCCCAACAGGAGGGCGTCCAGTTTATGTTTTCCAAAAGCTCGATTGAAGTTCAACATCACGTTTCCCAGCACATCTTCCACCTTCTGTTCGCCTCGATAAGCTTGTCCATGTGCCCATACAGTAGTAGGAAGATATTGTCCGTTATCTATGACATTGTACAAGTAAGATCCGAAGGCGGAAAGTACCAAATGGGGGGCTAGAACCAGCTCCATTTTCAGATGGGCATTAAAATGTGCATTCGATTCTTCGTCGCTTACTTCCATCCAGGCCAAAGGGTTGGTAATCCAACTGGCAGTTGTCACTTGATCCCAACCGCCCATCGTGTTCTTATGAGCCGGAAAAGTGGGATTGAAAGCTGCGGCTGAATAAAATGTCTTTTGTATATCTACCAAATTGTTGCTCTTACGTACCGCCCCCATTACCCCCAGGTCGAAACGCAGACGGTCATTGAACGCCCGTTGCGTAATGTCTATCTTGGCCATGTAATTCCGGTAGTCCGAACTTTTCACTACGTCTTTTCGATCCAAAAGTGCCAGAGAAGCACGATAATAAGAGGATTCCGTACCACCTCCAAAAGCTACATGATGATTTTGTACCCATCCCATACGCGTAATTTCCTCTGGAAAATTCGTGTCATAACCTAAATCCAGAATAGATATACCGCGTTCGTGTGCCACGCTCCTGAAAGCATCTCCGGAAAGCATTTTCATGTTTTTATAAATAGACTCGACACTGAAATTTCCGTCGTAACTCAAACTGAAACTTCCGCTGTGCCCTTGTTTGGTACTTACTTTTATGACACCCGAAGCACCTCGTGCGCCATATTGAGCCGTTTCTGAAGCATCTTTGAGGATCGTGAAGCTTTCTATGTCGGCTGGGAAAATCATACTTAACGTACTCAAATCAGCAAACACGCCATCGATGATTACCAAAGGGTCATTGCCTCCGGTAAGGGATGTTGTACCCCGGACACGTACGGAGTTGAGCATGGCCTCCCTTCCCGGTAACATACTGACACCGGCTACTTGTCCGTTAATAGAGTTCAAAGGGTTGGAAATCATACCTTTGTTCATTCTCTTTTCAGAAATCTGATCTACGGAACCGGCTACGGTTCTTCGGTCTCCTGTGGCATAGCCGATTTGCAGTATGTCTCCTCTCATTAATGAATCAGACAACATCCAGGGAATGGAATCCGGCAGAATCACTTTGTTCTGTGCTGCGAGAGGATATATATGGCATAATGCCAAAGACAAGGGTAATCCCATTCGCCCCAACCATAAAAATGTCCCTTTTTTCATAAGCAAAGAGATTTAAGAGTAAACCGTTGGTAAACTTTGAGTATTTACATAGGCAAATATACAGAAATTCCTTTAGATAAGCTCACTTTCAAAGGGAGAAAAATAAAGGAAAAATAGAAGATAGACTCTTATATTTCTGTTCTCTAAGCATCAGATATTATAAAGCTAAATAAAAAGAGACATCGTTACCGATGCCTCCTCTGTATGAAACAACATTGAAGTGTTATTTTTTCTTATATCCACATTTCGGACATACTCCCTCTTTGTTTAAGGTAACACCGCATAATGGACAACGTTCGATATTATTTTTCGTTTCAAATTCGGCAGAACCGGCATTCACTCCGCTCGTAAAGGTGATCTTAGCAATATTTAATTTCTCTTTTAGGAGATCATATACGATTTTAATCATACCTTCTACTGTCATAGTTTCCTTGGTTACGACCAAACGACAGTCAGGATAGGCTGTAGCGAGCGGAGTTTTGAATGCTTCGCCTTTCATTTTGTTTTGGGGATGGCCATTCTTGATACCTTGCTTTTCGTACACATCGAGAATAGCCGGTAATAAAGGGTCATCTTCCCGAAGAACAAGGGCATGGTCAAAATTTTTAAGCACGTCCCAAGCTACTTTCTGAATTTCGTTACATGGATAAACCATGTTTACACCTTCATTTACCGTGTCTTCCACTTCAATGGTCAATACACCGGTATGTCCGTGAAGGTACTGGGCTTCGCCTTGGAAGCCATAAAATCTGTGCGCATACTGCAAGTCAAATGTGGTGATACTTCTCATTTCAAAAACATTTCTAAATTAAACTTTTATTAACTGTGATTTGTACTTGTATCTTTTCTATATCAGCCGATACAAGATTTTTCTTTTCCAAGTGTTGCCGTATCAATTGCGTAAGTTCAGGGTCTTCGTAATCTACGATTTGTTGCCCATAGAACAAATGGTGGTGACTATGAACCGTGATATCATAATAGCATTTGTTCGTTTGGGGATGGTATACTTGCGATAGCAAACCAGCTTTATAAAAAGAATCGAGTATACGATATACCGTAGAAAGGGTTATTTCTTTGTCTTTTGATTGCACGCAGGAAATAATTGCCTCAATAGGAGCATGGCGCAACTCCATCATAGCCTCATATACGGCTTTGCGCTGTGGGGTCAGTTTTAATCCAGCTTCTCTTATTTTGTCTATTGCTTCCATTTATTTATCATCTTCTGGAGCAAAGATAGTGCAAACGATTTTTAAATGCAAATATTTTGCAATAAAAAAGAATAAAATACCAAAAGAGTATCCGAATAAAGAAATACTATATGTATCAAAGAAGATACCTTGTACCAGAATTGCTTTAATATAGAGGATTATAACAAAAAAAGACATTGAATAAATGTCTTTTACTTGATTTTTTCTTTCTTTATAAGAAAGAAATGTGGAGTATACAGGACTCGAACCTGCCACCTTTTGACTGCCAGTCAAACGCTCTAGCCAGATGAGCTAATACCCCAACCTTTTTGACGATGCAAAGTTAGATATATTTTTTGAAACGCAAAACTTTTTTGCTATTTTTTTTCGTCTGACTTTGCTCCTTTATAATCAGAATTTATATCCTAATGTAAAAAATACCTGATGGGTATTTAGGTTTACATCCACTGGAGTAAGACGACCGCTGGTTTGCGTGATGTAAGTATCGTCGAATGCATAGAAATCTCCCGACTGTATGCGACACTTATAAGCCATATCGGCATAAAAATGCTTTCCGTGGTAGCCTAAACCGGCTGTGAATATATTCACGTCATTTTTATTCAGATAATCTGTTGTAGTTTGGTAACCGAAAGCCGGAGAAGGCCCTGTTTGATCTAAAGTCGCTTCTTCCTTGAACATGCGGGAATAATAATTATATCCTGCACGGAATGCGACATTATCCGTCAGATTCAATTCCATACCGAATTTGAAAGAATGGCTTCCGCGTAACGTAGACTTGTGCAACGCATCCATATCGCGGTCGTGTGTCGTTCCTCTGGAATAACCATAGCCCCAATAGTCGTAGTCCCAGTCTTCATACCCCTGTTTCGTTTTAGAGTAATCGGCGTATTCATATTCGGCTCCTATAGCCAGATAAGTTCCAATCGTATGTCCTAACGAAACTCGAAATTTCCACGGTGTGGTAATTTTCATGTGCAAGTTTGCCAAATCTACATCCGGAAGATAATTGGTATATATAAACTTACCGTTTCTGTCTTGATTGATGTAGATGTCATAGTTCTCATCCTCCATCATGGGAGAGTCTATACTATATGAAGAATAAGATTCCAAATGATAGAAAGTCGGTGTTTCTACGGCCAGACCTATGCGGAAGGGGGAATTTCCGATGGGACGGAATATACCACCCAACTTCACATTGATTCCATATCCACTTACATGTTGGGTGTTATATAAGGAATAATTCTCGAAATCACTGTAAGAGTTGCCTTGGCCGTCCGAAATCGTGCCGAACTCCCGATAGGTGCTGTAACTGTAATAGTCTACGTCGTTCACTCCCAAAGTGAAACCTAAATACACACGGTCTTTAATGTTCATCGACAGATTGAAATCATATCCTGCGATACCGCCTTCCGTCGTACGGTCATAATTATTCCGGTCGGACGCTAAGGCATTATAGGAATCATATAAGGGATTGCCCTCTTGGTCTACCTGCACATTACCTTGATTATCCCGTATGTATTCCGGATTCACAAGACAGGAATTATACATCAGGTCTGCCAAAGGAGTGGAATACTGGGTATGGTTCAGAATGTCTGCCATTTGTTGCGTCTGTGACAAACCGTTCAAGGCTCCGTTATCTGCGATAAATGACTGGTTGAAATTGGCTCTTTTCTGATAGTTGACTCCAAAGTTAACATATCTTACGCTTTTAGCCATAACCGGGATGCTTACCACAAATCCCATCTGATCAAAAGACAAATGGGTCATGTCTGCATTTAAATCCGGTTTTTCTTGCTGGGTCAATACGCTGAATGATAAAGCAGCATCACTTCTACGATAGAGTCCCAATGCAGCCGGATTGGAAGAAGCGGTAGACAAATCGGCTCCCAATGCTCCTAATGCACCGCCCATACCTACATAGCGTGCACTTCCGATTAAATCGGTCGGCATATAATTCTCGTTCATATATGGTGTCTGTGCCATCATAGACTGGCTTGCCAGCAATGCGCTTACAAATATGAGGTTTTTTCTTTTCATTATTTCTTCCTTTTATGGTTTATCTTTGTTTGTTAACGTCGACCGCCTCGTGCTCCTCCACCCCTGGATGGAGAGAAACCGCCTCCGGAACGGCTGGGGGAACTTACCGACGGACGGAAAGTACTTCTTGTGGTCGATGGCGTGAAGTTAGAACTTCTCGACGGTTGAGTGTTACGTTGAGGAGTTGAAGTCGTACGCGTACGAGGAGACTGCCTGGTAGTTGTTGAAGAACGATTTGGAGTAAATCGTGCCGAATTCTCCGAAATGGTTTGCCGGTTGGTGTTGCCTGTGTTTCGTATGGCTCTTCTGGCAGAAGAACTGTTTCTTACATTAGTGCGGGATGTTCCTCTTGCCAGTGTACTATTTTCTCGATATCTTACACTGGGTCGAGTAACCGGTCTTGATGGATACCATCCATGACCGGGATGTCCCCAATGCGGATGATGCCAGTGTGGTCCCCAATACCAAGGATCATACCATCCGGCATACCAAGGACCTCCCCACCCCCAAAAAGGATTGTATAATCCCCATCCCCACGAGTAGGAAAAGGTAGGTCCCCAATACCAACTGCTGGGATAAGCGTATGCGTAAAATCCATCATCATATACATCCCAATATATGGAATTGGGACCATAACGTAAGTCCCAGTATAAAGGACTACTGACCGCAACGCCGATAGTTGGGGTGTTGAAACGAAGAATTCGTTTGGTGTATTGATAATCTTCTTCCAATCCCTGGATGCTGTCGGCTCGCGCATTCTCTTCGTTTGCCGTCTCTTCCTCATTTGCGGCTGTACTGTCATTTTCCCAACGATATCGCCGATTGTACTCATCTACATCTCTTGCATTATTCTGAACATGTTCGTTGGATGCTGTTGTTGCTACAGATTCGGAGATCGCGTGCATTGAAGGTTGCGACCTTGTCTGTTGTTCCTTCTGTTCTTTCGTTTCTTTCTGGGGAACAAAATACATGTCATCTATTTGTGCAAAGCTAAAAAACGGAATCACTGCAACGACGAGTGAAAATAATATTCTGTTTTTCATTGTCTTTCCTCCTTTACCTATATTATACGCAAATATAACTTTTTCTCGGTTGTCGGACAATACGGAAACGAGAATAAAGTTTAGTATATAACTCTTTTTTTGCTATTTTTGCAGAACCAATAGATTCTCGACATAAAATAAACAATATGAAATATTTGGAATTGGATTTCATTATATCCCCTTATAGCAGGGATGCTGCCGACATCTTGATAGCATTGGTAGCCGATGCCGGTTTGGAAAGTTTTGTAGATACCCCACAGGGGGTGAAAGGATATGTGCAAACCGGACTTTTCGAGCGTTCCGTATTGGATAGCTTGACAGACATATTTCCCATGGACGGGGTGAAAGTGACCTACCGGTTGGCAGAAGCGGAAGATAAGAATTGGAACGAGGAATGGGAACGCAACGGCTTTGAACCGGTCCGAATCGCCGACCGTATTCTGATTCATAGCCCGGAGCATCATAGTCTGTCTCCTGCCGAATATGATATCGTGATAGATCCCCATCAGGCTTTCGGTACCGGTACGCATCACACTACGGGCATGATATTGGAACGTTTGCTCGGGATGGACCTCGGACATAAAACCGTATTGGATGCCGGGTGCGGAACGGGAGTACTGGGTATCTTCTGTACTTTGAAAGGGGCAAAATCGGTGTGGGCTTACGATATAGATCGTTGGAGTGTGGACAATACGAAAGAGAATATGTTGCTGAATGGTGTGAAAAACATGGAAGTGGTTGAAGGGAATGCCTCCATATTACAAGGAAAAGACGCTTTCGATTTGATTCTGGCCAATATCAACCGGAACATTCTTTTAGCCGACTTGCCATCGTTCGTATCGGTTATGCATGCGGAAAGCCAAATGATTCTCAGCGGTTTTTATGTAGAGGATATGCCTTTGCTTGTGCAAAAAGCGAAAAGCTTGGGGCTGAGCTACCTCAACCATACGGAAAAAGAGAACTGGGCAACGCTTTTATTCGAACGTTTGTAATAAGCGATATGAATCCAGAGCTGCCGGTAATGTCTGTAAGACTTCCGGCGGCTTTATTTCTATTTATAACGAATCTTCAGGGTCGGTATAATTGTCTTCCTGTTCCGGTATGGTCAGGTTCATCAAGTCTTCAAACGACCCGTTGAAGATATTGCAGTCTACATTCCCTTTGATTCCGGTAACTTTTCCACAGTCCGTATGTTGCCAGAAATTCCATTTTCCTTTATATTCCAATTTCTCCACATAATAGTGCGCTATCCAATAAGGATATTCATCGAATGCGGGAGTATTCAGATAGCGCAATTTGAATTTGTATCCCGTATAAATAATAGGTTTCACGCCATATTCTTTTTCTACAATATCCAACCACGTCTTTACGGCCTTTTGGAGTTGTGTTTCCGTCAACGTTCCTGCCTTTTCCACGTCTAAAACAGGAGGTAGATCACCGGGGTCCAAATGTACTTGTTTCAAGAAAAACCGAGCTTGTTTTTGGGCATCCACATCCGGCAAAAAGAAATGATAAGCTCCTCTTATAAAATCATTTTGCTTTGCTTCATAAAAGTTTAGGTTAAAATTGTCATCCAATAATGTCGTACCTTCGGTTGCCTTAATGAAGACAAAACTGACAGGGGATGAATTCAAGCTGGCATTGCGCAAACGTTCCCAATCTATGTTTTCCTGATAATGAGAAACATCAATGCCGTGCACGTCAAAACCTTCAGGGTATACAGGATCCCCATAGATGGCTTTCCAACGGAATGAATAAGGACCGACAAAGAAATAATAAAAGAAAAGTATATAAGCTATTCCCAAAGACAACGCTCCGACCCATATCGCCCACGACGGCCAGCGTTTGAAAAACAACCATTTGCTTGTCCCTTTTTTCTTTTGCTTCTTGCGCGAAACGGTTTTTCTCTTAGGACTACGTGCTGTGGGAGTGCTATCCACTTTCTTACGGCTTCCCCTCTGAACATTCGTTTTTCTGTTTTTTATAGTTTGCGGCGTTTGTGCACACATGATAGAAACGGTCTCTATTATCCTTTTATTCAGAAAAATAACAAGTCCCTTCATCGACGGATAAAGGGACTTGCATATCTATAAATGAATTACTTAGTTTGTTCCAATTGCAACGTCTTGGTAGCTTGGTCGCAGACTTCGGTCGGACCGAAATACTGTATAGGACCGGGATATACGAAACAAGTTTCACGAGCCCATTGGTTGCGTCTTGATGCAAATTCCTTGAACGGAGCACCGTCCAAACGAACCAATGCCTTTTTGATGACCGGTTTCATCTCACCATTACGTTTCTCCATATTCATCATCATGGTGATGGGCACACCACCGGCAATCCATTCAGCAGCCGGTGCCGTCGTGTTCTTTACGATAGCCATATAACCGGTCTTGCCGTTAGCCATCAACATGGCGGCACTTGTACCCAAAGCATAGCAATAGTCTGCGTCGTAATTGGAAGGAGCCGCACAACGGCCTTCATAACCGAAGAAATGATGCAAAGCTGAGAACTTGCCGTTGAACTTACCTTCTTTCTTCCATGCAGCCAGTTTGTTGGCCACCATTTCGGACAACAGCTTTTCCGTTTCGATCAGTGAAACCTGTACATTTCCATGCGGGTCACGTTCCATGGTTAATTGAGCCGCTACTCCCAAAGGAAGAGATTCGTATACAGCCTTGTTTGCTGCAGAAAGTTTATTCAAAATCCATTCGCGTTGCTGATCTTTAGCCAATGCAGTACCTTCCGGAGTTGCCAACAAGTCGTTCAATTCGGCAATCAAAGCCTTCATAGCTGGGATGAACTCAATCAAACCTTCCGGAATCAATACCGTACCAAAATTGTTTCCATCGGCCGCACGGTCGGCTACAACTTGAGCAATATAAGTAACGATATCATCCAAAGTTTGATTTTTGGCTTCCACCTCTTCCGATACGATACAAACGTTGGGTTGGCACTGCAAAGCGCATTCCAAAGCGATGTGAGAAGCCGAACGTCCCATCAATTTGATGAAATGCCAATATTTACGGGCAGAGTTTGCATCGCGTTGGATATTACCGATAACCTCTGCATACGTTTTGCAAGCCGTATCGAAACCGAAAGAAGTTTCGATCTGTTCGTTCTTCAAATCGCCGTCGATGGTCTTCGGACAGCCGATAACCTGCACACCGCATTTCTTGGCTGCGTAATATTCAGCCAAGACACAAGCGTTCGTATTAGAGTCGTCGCCACCGATGATGACAATGGCTTTAATACCCAATTCCTTGATGATTTCAAGTCCCTTTTCGAACTGTTCCTCTTTTTCGAGTTTGGTACGTCCGGAACCGATCATGTCAAAACCGCCCGTATTGCGATATTGGTCTATGATGTCAGCCGTCAATTCTATATATTTGTGGTCCACCAGTCCACCGGGACCCAAAATAAAGCCATACAACTTGCTTTCCGGGTTCAGTCTTTTAATACCGTCGAACAAGCCGCAAATGACATTATGCCCGCCGGGAGCCTGGCCTCCGGAAAGAATTACACCGACGTTGAACGGGGCGTAAGACTGAGCCTCGCCCGGAACGAACTCAATAAGAGGCATTCCATAAGTGTTCGGGAATAATTTCTTGATTTCCTCTTGGTCGGCCACAGACTGCGTGGGTGCGCCTTCCTTTACAGATACGTTACCCTGCAATCCTTTAGGTAACTTGGGCTGATAAGCCGCTCTTGCAATTTGCAATGCACTTTTTTCCATGTTGTGATTCTAATTAATTGTTGAAAAGCATTTTCAGCACACAAAATTAATGTTTTTTGTCGGAATGAAGAAACTCTCACCCCAAAAACATACAGTTTATTTTCTTCTATAAAATTTCCCGATATCGTCAACTTTGCGTATCTTTGTCCAAGTTACTAATTTACATCATAATTTGAGATTAAAGAATATGGCTAAAAGAAGAACATTAAAAAAGAATATCAACTATATCTGTAGTGAACTGTTTGCGGAATGTGTAGCGTTGACGCATTACAAAGTAGATATAAAACAAGAAGATGTGGATAACGTAATGACCCGCATATTGTTGATGCATGATGAATTTGTCAGCAGGATCAGTCATACGGAACCGGGAAACGTAAAAGGATTCTACAAAAAGCTGCGCATGGATTTCAATGCACAGGTCAGCGACATTGTCAGCACTATCAGCCAGCTTTGCTAAATGAGCCGACGTTTTTGCAGTTTCCTCCTGTTCAGGCTGATGGGATGGAAAGTCGACGTGACGGTTCCCATGGGAGATAAATACATCATTGCGTTGGCACCTCATACAAGTAATTTCGATTTTTTGTTGGGAGTGCTTTATAGTCGTGCGATGAATTTTCGTTGTGACTTCCTGATGAAAAGCGAATGGTTTTTCTGGCCTTTGGGAATCTTAATGCGATGGTTGGGGGGAATTCCAGTGTACCGGAGTAAGAAGATGAGTATGACGGACCAGTTGGCACAAGTGGCTCGGAAACGGGATATATTTCACCTTTGCATCACTCCGGAAGGCACTCGTTCACGTACGGAAGAATGGAAAAAAGGGTTCTATTATATCGCCTTGAAGGCCGGGCTGCCTATTTTATTGTATGGAATTGATTATCCGACCAAAACCATACGTTGCACGCAAGTAGTCGTCCCCAACGGAAATATAGATAAACAAATGAACGACATTAAAGCATACTTTAAAGATTTCACAGGGCGGCATCCTGAAAAGTTCGCAACCGGATTAAAATAATGGTAAGTATGAAGAAAAGACTTATGGTCCTGGCGGGAGCATTCTTGCTGGGACTTTCCGTATATTCACAGAGTGGAGAGAAAATAGTAAAATCCAGATTAGGGGATTATTTCTCTGACTATCAAACATCTTATACTACGGCTACCGACCGCTGTAAGATAGAAAGGGTTAAAGTGGATGCTTCTGCGCGGACGGCAGAGATTTATCTGAATGAACTCTTTGCCGGACAGTCTTTTAGCAGGGATAAGGTCAAAGGTATCTATCGCGACGTAAAACGTTTGCTTCCTGCGCCGTACAATGCTTATACTATTATTATATATGGCAACGGTATCCCCATAGAGAATCTTGTTACGGATATGAGCGGAACTCCATCGGAAGTTCAAAAGAAGTGGGGGCAGGCTTTGCATCGCGGAGCACCGTGGGTGGAACGGACGCAACGCCCCTATCCTATCACCAAAGGTATGCAACAACGCCATTTGTCTGTTTGGGCCAGTCATGGACGTTATTACAAGAACGACCAAAAAGAGTGGACATGGCAACGACCGTATTTGTATTGCACGACTGAAGATTTGTTCACTCAAACGATAGTCATTCCCTACTTACTCCCCATGCTGGAAAACGCCGGGGCGTACGTCTTTACACCTCGTGAAAGGGATTGGCAGCCCCACGAAGTAATAGTGGACAATGACACCCGGGATTCGGGCGGAACATATTCAGAACATGAAAACAAATATGCATGGGAAAACGGTGGTGTAGGATTTGCGCAACTCAAACGGACTTACCTTGACGGTGAGAACCCTTTTACGGACGGGACGGTGCGCAGTACCCATACGGTCACCCGAAAAAGCCAGGCTTCCGAAATACGTTGGACACCTGATGTACCTGAATCCGGACGTTATGCCGTATATGTTTCATACGCGACTTTACCTACGAGTGTTTCCGATGCCCATTATGTGGTTCGTCACCAAGGTGTGTCTACGACCTTCAAAGTCAACCAGCAAATGGGAGGAGGGACTTGGGTTTATCTCGGAACGTTTGATTTCGACAAAGACCAGCCCCATTCCAACTATGTCAGTTTAAGCAATCTGAGCAACTATCGCGGAACGGTGACAGCAGATGCCGTACGTTTCGGAGGCGGAATGGGAAACATTGCCCGTGGAGATTCTTTGCAGGAAGTCGTAAGCGGTTTCCCGAGGTACTTGGAAGGTGCCCGCTACAATGCGCAATGGAGCGGCATGCCTTATTCCGTATACAGCGGTAAAAACGGGACAAACGATTATAGCGATGACATCAATGTCCGTTCATATATGACAAACTATCTGGCCGGAGGTTCTTCTTATTTTCCGGCCGACAGCGGATTGCACGTACCGATTGAAATGGCCGTCGCGCTTCATAGCGATGCCGGTATAGCACCCGACAGTACTTTTGTCGGTACATTAGGCATTTATACCACGGATTTTAATGAAGGGACGTTTGCGACCGGAATGTCGCGATTGGCATCACGTGAGCTATGCGATGTGGTCATGACGCAAGTGGACGAGGATTTGAACCGACTTTACGGACAATCAATAGTTCGTTAAATTTTCCAGGCCCTAAGCGGCCCTGGCAGTAAATAAAAC